>Ga0157364_1001251_pt1 | contig 21064 bp, 19 predicted proteins | sample AttsexASBM2_FD_111476 | JGI IMG/M metagenome (GOLD analysis project Ga0157364, IMG submission 111476) | Fungus gardens microbial communities from leaf cutter ant in Ribeirão Preto, State of São Paulo, Brazil - Atta sexdens ASBM2 | ecosystem: Host-associated > Fungi > Mycelium > Unclassified ...
ATGCCATCAAGTTGTGACTGATGTGACAGCGTGACCAATCAACCCTAACCCAAGTTGTTCTAAAAATAGAAAATAAAATAAATGAAAAATGAAAAGAAAACTAAAATGCAAAAATAAAAATAAAAATCAAGTCCACTGTCAACGATCTTGACAAGTAGTAATATAGTTTCCTATATTGAAATATCTGTTAATTAAGGACTTAGCCTTGGAGCTACTTTGCACATCCCAAATATCTATCCAAATGACTGCCATGTCCAATTTTGGAGAGACTTTGATAACTCTTAATTTTGATGCAAGAACCATATTGTTGAAAATATGGGTGGATTGTAAGATTTGTTCTACAATTCCAGAGGAGACAGAAGTATTAGTGTCCTCTATGATGTATAGAATACCAAATATCTTGAGATAAGACCTTGACTGAGGTAACCATGGTGCTATAACATCTTTAAAATCAACAATATCAACATTCTTGATGTATTTTTTGATTGTATTGAAGTCTAACATGGACACAACTTTATTAGTAGTGATTATCAATTCTCTCTGATCAGCCCAAATGAAGTCAGCCATGGTGTCTAACCTGATACCTTTAAGAGCTCAATTTATATTAGTGACATGTATACTAGATAGTGCCATGAATTTGTTCAAGTTCATTGAACTCATAGGAACCAAAACCTGCCTTCTCAAAGGATTCTCCATTATCATGTTGAACCTAGGTTTGTCCTTTTTTTGTTCATAAATCACTTTCTATACCTCTTTGATCTTCTTAGCTGAGAGGTTTGAGAACATATTTTTGATCTTCACTATTTTCTTGATGTTAGCTAAGAATACTTGAGTGTAAGACCAACCATTCTAAGTGTTCACTTGTTTGACTAGGTTTTTTTCTTTATCTTTGTGATATTTCAACATTGCCAAAACCTTCTTGCTTGGCCTCAGAGGAATGGGAGAGAGAATACTAAAAATGTTAGCTTTCTTGCTAGTGTTAGTTAACTCTTTCTTGTGACTTAAGTTGTTCTTGGGATTTCTTGGCCTAAATTAAGCCAATATATATTGATGAATTTGTCATTATTAGCAGTTAGGGAATTCCATCCTAATTCATAGATGGACAAAATAAGGTTCCAGACAGCATAGCAGAATCCTGCAATGTGTGGAATGTCTTTTTCTGTTTTCTATTTAGAAATCTGTTTCTGATAAATGAGATGATTCTGTTAAGAGACATAATGATGTTGGTAGTATTAGCTTCCAAGTATTTGTTTAGACTGTAAATAGAAATAGAATACACAGAGTTATCTCATAGACTTGGATCTACTAGTTGATTGACTGAATAAGGAATTGACATTGTTTCAAGACCTCGTGGTTGACATGTGCTCATATCCATGCTGTTGACATACTCTCCTTGAGGTTCTGCTATATTTGCTATAACTGTAGTCTTATTAGCTCTACCAGTATCCTTTATCTTTGGGAATGTATATGACAAGAAAAATTCTTGAAATTCAGTGTGTTCAACTTGCTCTGTTCAGAAAGGGCTGTTGTTGAGAGCTGGCATTCTTTTGATATATGGAGTAGACAAAGCACTTGAATTGACTAATAGCTCTTTAGAGCTGTTTGTTCTAGAAATATTGATCTCTATGTCTATATTCATATTGTTATAAGTTGGAAGGTTGGATAGTAAGCTAAAATTCAAAAAGAAGGATATATTTGCTAATTCTCTTTTAGATGCTACCATACAAGATAATGATATAAGAGAAAGAAGTGATGTTAGTTATGTACCTCCTTATCATCCAAAAAAACAAAAACAAAAACAAAATAAAAAGAAAATAAATATTAAATCAAGAGAAGTAAATAAAAAGAAAATAAAAATATTCAAGTATAAGTGCACTATAATAGTAGTCTGTCTACTTTGAATGTTCTGTTATATAGGTTGGTTAGAGATCTCTAGAGATTCTCAGCTGTTTCTGATATATTTGCTCTAAGACTAACTGTATTATTGATGTTGTATAGTAGTAATCTATTTGTCCATGTATTATATGCCTTTTACTCACTAGCTGATAGGTTTTCAGAGTTCCAAGGAGTAGATTCAAATACTACTATACTAGGACTGGTTTTTGACTCTATTAGTAAAGTAAGATTCTTTATAGAATAGTCTAGATATCCCATTGCTTCTTGTATCTCAGCTGTCATAATAATAAGATTTTTAAAGGTAATCTAATTTATTCCAATAAATTTGTCATTCTTTAGGAAGACTGGTAGTCCATAAGACATTCTAGACATTTTTTTTAGATATGTCTGAGTGTGATGTTATACAGATATAGTATGTCTAAGTATTAGTGTTGTTAGATATGGTTCATACTAGGGATGAAAGTCTGCAGGGTTGGCTTAGAGATATGCAAACTTGTGAAATAACTTTGGCTTCAACTTATATGCTATATCATCTATCTGCCACATAGTCACAACTTCAGATAAATAGATGAAGTTCAAGATGGGAGTGAGTGCTGATAAATTTATCACTGTTGAATACCAGAAATTAAGTTCAATAAAAGTTTATCTTTATCAATTATCAGACTAGTAAATTACAGTATAACCACTAGTCTTATATACAAGTAGGTAGTATAGGAAATGCTCAGAGTTTCAGTAATATAGCCTCTATCACTCTAAGTAGAGATTTTAGTGATAAGACACTGTCAGAGATAAAGAAGACTTTGCCATGGAAGACTAAGCTAGATAGAGATATATATGTTATGGATGATGGAATATCTAGATTGTTACATCACTGCCATGAGGACATGTTGCAAGAAGGATAGCCATTGTAGAAGACAGGCTTGTTTTATGAGATAGAAAGTATAGTATTACTGTAGAGACATATCTTCAGTATGGGTAGACTAACATATGACAGGTGTCTGTTATTGTTTGGTATGTTATATTCAGAATAAGTGTGTTATTTAAGATATGAATATAGTTAATTCAAAATTTTGTTAGTTATTCTAGCTTAGGGCCCATAATATGTTGAAACACATACTTAGTACTATTGTTAGCTTATTACTTTAGTCCAACACTAAAATATATGAATAGTTGAGATTCCTTACTTATCAAAGGTCTATATATGAGACAGTAAAAAATTTATAATATAAACTATATAGTTATGATATATTAACATTGTAGAGTTTTTTTTTTTTTAAGTTAAAAATTTATTACACAAGGCATGATGGCAGTCCATGTCTACAGGAGGAATTATGTATGGAGTATCAATATCCTAACCTTTTTTATGCAGTTACCCAATACAAAAGACTACTAAGGAATTGAACTCATAACCTCAAGTAGGTTTGAGGTAGGCATAATACACATGGACGGAGATCTCTTCCACTATGCCATCTCTCTCCCTGTAGTCTAAGCATTGGCCAGCAGTAAAAATAGGAGAAATTAAAATAAATAGATAAAAATAGAGATTTATTTATCACCTCATAACTTTATGCCTCATCCAATAGTAGTATTTGATGTTTGTAGACTAGAGGAACAGAAAACTTTATGGGTTCACAATAGGCATTAGTTGTTGTGGCAACCACTAACCAAAACAGTCAATAGTGCACTAAGTAGTCTTATTGTCACATATCATCTGATATTCACACTCTGACTATTCTCTTCCAATGCAGATTACACTCTATTCCAATCAACCTAAAAACCAAACCCTGTAGTTCTCATCAATTTCATGAAGTTTTAAATGACAACCTAGAGTATACACAGTGGTAGAGTATTATTAGATCTGTACTTATTTACTTAAGAATATTAGCCACTATATATTATTTCTCAGTCTAATAATCAACTTAGATTTGTATTGCACTTACTCTAAGTATATTTGAACCTCCCTCTTCTAAAATACAACTATGTGACAAGTCTGGCTATATACAACAATCTTTCAGCCTGCTCTCTAACCTTATATTCCAATACAACCTGTCTTCTATGCTATTAGTGGATAATTCTGGCAAGTGTAAATTGCTCTTAATAACTCTGTGTAATTTTTTTTAAATCAACAATTTATTACATAGGGTATGGAGGCAGACCATGGTAGCTACTTTGTAAATATATATATTAAGACACACATTATATAAAAGATGAAAAAAGGAAAAGAAAAGAAAAGAAGAGAAGAGAAAAGAAAATAGAATAAAGGAAAGAGTCAAATCAGAAAAGCTAAAGGCTGTTTGACTAAGTAACACTTTCTCTGAAAGAGAAAGCATTGCAGTTAGATTCAAGAAAGAGGGTAAAGTGTGCAATTGAGTCCCTTCTTGGGTTCCAATAATTGTTGTATCTTCTGTACTCATAAAGAATATAATGCTTTGATTTAATAAGATAGAGGCCATATGGACACTTAAATTCTTCCCTTAGGAAGAATTTAAGATGATATTCATCTATTGGAGTATGATTAACAATTGCTCTTATAGCTCTGGTACAAAGAAAATTGAAGTGTTCAAAGTATTTGAGCCATGGTCCTCCTCTAGAGGTCAATGGTTCAATTGGTTTCAAGTTATTGCCTAGAAGCTCCAAGAAATAACATCCTTTATTGTCCAATGCTTGGAAGGACATCTTCTAGCTGTTGAGAATGTTGTCACACTCAGTTCTTCTGCTAAAGTCCCATGAATATTTACATGAGAAGATGGGAATGAGGTCAAACTTTTTCATTTCTTTATCAACTATATTGTAAAAATACCACTTGCAGTGGCTTGGACAATTCCAGAATTCAATGTAATTGTTGTTATCTCTTTTGAAGAAATATCTGAGTTTACAGGAGATTGCAGATAAATGAAGCTGATAGGGATGTGATAATGAATCAAAAATTCTCTTAGTAGCATGGATAGAATCTGTGATAACAATGATTTGATTGATATTGGGGAGATAGATAGCTTGGTTAATACTACATCTTATCACAAAAAGTTCTGCTTCAGTAGATGTGATGTTTACTTCATGATGAATCATCTTGATGACTGAACTGTTGTGGACATGAATGTGAGATATCAGAGTGGTGACATTGTTTTTTATACTGGCATCTAATACAACAATGATCAAATGAGAGTCTGTTGATAAATAAAGGGTGATATTATTAAGTTTGCACAAATAAGTCTTAATACTGTTTTTGCTTTTTCTGTTCATAGGATGAAACAAAAAATAATTAGGGAATATATCTATAATTCTATTATCCAGTGAGAATTTATGATTAAGTGGAGAAAAGGAGAGAAAAATCTCATTAAACCTATTGTCTATATCAGTAATTGAACCTTTGATGTTTACTCATTGTCTAGGTGTAAGCCTTTCCAGTAGTAGTCAATATGCTTCTTTATCATTCATATGTCTTGTTTCCAAAAGTGATTTGATAACATGATTTGTTGGTAGAGTATGTACTCTGAGGTGAAATCTACCATTGAGTTTTTACAAATGGAGGTGAATGAGGATGAGACCAGCAATAGCCTCAATACTAGTAGATGGAGAAGTGCAAAAGGCTCCTAATATCTATAATACTGCTCTTCTCTACATGTTTCTGAGCACTTTAAGTGGATATGACAGTGGAACTTTGTTGTAGTACCATATTTGAAAGCCATATAGTGTAATAAGTAATATGCAGCTTCTATACAAATGCCTCTTTTGAGTCAGAATGAGGTCTCTCAATGAATTGCTGAGCATTTTCATACACTTAATCATAAATATTACCTTATTGGAGTAGAAGTCAACATATTATCTAAATGTCAACTTTCTGTTGAAAATGAACCTGAGATAATGCCATGTGTTCTTGGGTTTAAGAATATGACCTCCTAGTGGTGAAAGGTCTAAGGGTGGAGGATTGAAGGTACTGTGTGATCTAGAAAAATAAAAAACTTCTGTCTTCTCATGTTCTACAATCAGTCCAAATTTCTCAAGAAGAGAAGAGATAATGTGGTAACTACAAAAAAGATTCAAATTAAAAACCATCAAAGATTTGTCTTGTGCAACAAAAAGTCTACCATTTATGAAAAAGAGAATAAAACCTAGAATTTTTAGGTTTTTTAGTTGTTTTTCAAAAATATGAAGAAGAGGAGAAAGAACAGATCCTTAATCTACTTCAATATTGATATTAAAAGATGGAGAAGAAAAATTGTTCCAGAAATATCTAGTTTTTCTACCTACTAAATAGTCTTAGAAAAATGATGAAACTTTAGAGTTAAAACTGGCTTTGATGAGTATTAAAGGGAGAATTTGGTAGTTCAATAATGGGAAAAATTACATGATATTAAAGGCTAATGTACTAGTGGACAAGTTTTTAACTCAACCTGTACAAATAAAGTGGATAAGAGCAACACCTAAGTCTGTGGTAGATTGCTGTTTTAGACTACCTAGTTAGCACTAGTAAATAAACTCATTGGAAATTGACTAGAACTATAACCTCTCCCCAATAACTTTCTCAATTAATTTACCAATTATGTTAAGCAAGATAATGAGTTGAAAAGCCTTGGGGAAATTATATGATAGCAAATCACATTCTTTTTTTCCCCTCTTGTACCACCTTCTTGCATGGTAGTGCCCATAAGAGACTTAGGGAATAAATTCATTTTCTTTTCTTCAAACACATATTTACAACAAGACCTTCAATTACCAACTGTGTTTCTGTCAAATTGCACAGGGATGGACATCTTACCAAGATATTCTCCTGACAACTACGATGAGGTGAGAGAAAGAAGAGTCTCACACAAATCACAAGGTTCCAGGGATTCATCTATGTCTTCTACCAAGTCCTTGGTTATTTACTATAAGAGAATGGAACGTAACAATAAAGATGTCAACATAGACAACGATTCTCATGCTTTGTCGTATAAAACAACACAAGAGAAGGCCTTTTGAGTCAGCAAGGTGGCTGACACTAACAACAGCATGGTTACCACAACTTCACAATGTATTTCCTCTAAGTATCCCAACATAACATCTACTCATGTTAATGATGCAGTCATTAATATTCAATTACAGTATGATTTAAACACACCAATAGAACCTGATCTTTGGGATGGCAGTTTCCACCCAATCTCACTCCATAGCTCTATTGAACACATTGCTTTGAATTCTAAGAACATCAAGGACTCACTCAACTTCATGACTAAATACATTGCCAACAAACAAGTTGATCTGGCCAAATCTAATGATTTGGAAGATTTCAAGGGTATTGGAGAAGTGATTTGGAATCTCATCTCTTTGTTGTATCAATCTAAATGGGACTCTCTCATAGCAGATAAAAACGCTATTTCTCTTAGGAAAAAAATTTTGGACAAACTCACTCCTAGGATCATCCTACTATCCAATCATAATAACAAAACAGTGGACAAGCCTATTCTAGCTAGCATTGAAAAAATTCTGCCTCCAATTCTAGCCAAGTCACAGAAGGAGGTTAACTAGATCTCCAAGTATTTCAAGAATATCAAACCTATCAACAGATTCAACCCTCCCAACAAATCATACACACAAGCCTCCAAACAATCCTATGCACAAGTATCCAAGCAAACGAATAACACTACCAAAGTTATCAAAATCAAGGACACTTTCTCTACTCTAAATTCTCAAAAAATCAACCAAATTCATAGAATTGTCAATAGCTCTTCAAAACCTAAGCTATGCATTCAAATGACCACTAAAGGTCCTTTGAGGAAACAAGTCATAATTCCGATGAGTAATAACAACATTAACAAATTCATGAAAGACAGCTCGCTTCATATTGCAAATATTAACCAGTCTTTAAGGAATGCCAAATCTGAGGTCTTAGTCGACTTCATTCATTCAGACATCTTTAGTGTTATGATTATTACAAACAAGGTCACAGTTCAATCCGATCTTTATATCATCAAAAATTACATAAAGAAAGTCGAAGACATTGATACTATCAATGTGGACATCCCCTAATTATCCCAATCAAAGTCTTATTTGAAAATCATAAGCATTCCCTACTTCCCTCACAATTCATCTAATGAACATCTTATACCAAGTGAGGTCAAAAATATCATCAAACAAAATCAAATATTTGACAATGTTGTTCTCGCGTTAAAACCATATGTCATCAAAATGTCACCCAAGTCTGATATATCGATTATTTGGATTGACATCTAGGATGTTCAGAGCAAAAGTAAGGCTAAAAGTCTTATTAATAGGTGTTTCAATGTAGGAAGGTTTATTGCAACTATTCAAGGAGCCAACATGAACTCTGGCATCCCTCAATACAAGAATTGCTGGCAATGGGAACATGTGACTATGTCCTGCCATATCCAGGGCTCCAAGTATATCAAGTGCAATGGCCCTCACAAGACTGAAAACTATTGTCAATTCGAGTGGTATTGCAAAGTGAATGAGAAAACTAATCCCCCTCATCTCAAGACAAAAAAAGGTAAACCATGTCTGCATTCCTTCAAGTGTTCTAACTGTCATGGAGATCACCAAGTGGACTCCAACCTGTGTCTGTTTTAGAAACATAGGTTCCATCACAAATAGCACATCAAGGAATATAACAAGATCCATAAAAACAGGTCCAACTCAATTTGCTCAACTGCAAATGACACTACACAATGATTTGTGACATTCTAAAATTCTTTTCTCAAAATGTTAGGAAAAACAAATTAATCGTCGATACAATCCTAGAAACTCAGTTTTCATACAACATTATATTCCTTCAAGAACTTCCATGGTTGATCATTCACTCCATCCCTAGCTCCAATAGTCACAAGGGAGAGCTTCTTGTTGGTGTTACCCACCACCCTAATTAGCTTACCTTCACTAGAGATCTCTCACTAATCAGTCTAACTCTCCAAGAGTCATAACTTACATCAACATTTGTGTTTTGTGTTTATGGTTTTCCCTGTGAAATAATGTTTTAAACCACAGAGATATTTCCTGTATTTCTTTTTCTAATCAGGGTTCTATTTATTTCATGATTAATGTCTATTCTGACACTTCTTAATTGGCCTTAAAGTATCTAAAGGATACTGAGTCCAACATTCACAACATTATCATTATGACAGGTGATTTCAATATTAGAGATAGTATCTGGGATTCTAATTTTATGTTTCACTCTAGTCATAGCGATTCTCTTTTTGACATTGCAGACTCATTTTCTTTAGACATTTCTAAACCTCTCAAAAATGTCCCTACTAGATTTTCTGACAACAATCACAATGCTAACTCTGTTCTAGATTTAGTATTCCTTTGCCCCTCTTCTCTAGAATTCAACTGCCATCATATTCACCCAAATTGGAGACTTTCATCAAACTATGCTCTGATCACTGTCAAAGTATCTATTTGTAAAGAAAGAATATTGCATACATGACAATCGCTAGCAAAAGAAAGTAATGAAGAAAATCAGTTCATTGAAAACATCATCCAAATCATAAAAAATGTGAATATGACCATTATTCAAAATGCTAGAACCCTTGAAGAGGTGGTTCAATCAATTTTGTCCAACATTGAAGAATCATGGCAAAAGAATTCTAAACTGATAAAAATCACAAGACACTCCAAAGCATGGTGGAACAAAGACTGTCACCTATCACTTGAAAAATATCGTCTTTCTCAGAGTCTTGAAAACTGGCATAACTTCAAAAGCACAGTCAAGAAAACTAAGAGATCTTTCTTTGACAACAAAATTGAAGAAATTGCTAACAAAAAGTGCAGCCCATGGGATCTCATGAATTGGGTTAAGAAATGCAAGCTTCCTGCTATTGAAGCTATTCAGTATGAAAGACACCTGTGTATCAAGCTTGAAAATCTTTGGATCGCTCTACACAATTCCTTTAATTCTGCTCAGACAAGAGAAATTGATATTTATGTTTTAGACAAAATCCCTAACAAACCTATGAGAAGTTGGAATCCTTTTTCCAAGCAAGAATTAATCGATGCAATTGAAAAGTACAACAATTTGTCTACCCCGGGTTCAGACAAATTAACCTGGAACTATATCAAGTCCATCATAAGAAACAAAAATTGTATCTTCAAACTTATAGATATTACTAATGCTTGTATAGATTTGGGACATTGGCCATCTCATTTCAAAACTTCAACAATGATCATAATTTCCAAACCTAACAAGTCTACATATAACTCTCCTAAATCATATCGACCTATAGTTCTCCTCAACATGATTGGAAAAACTTTTTGAGAAAATGATTGGAGAACGTCTCCAATTCCACACAATCTCCAACAGCTTTATTCACCATAGTCAATTAGGAGATCTTAAACAGAGGTCTACCACAAATGCTAGTATTATTCTTACTCATATAATTTATTCAGGATAGGTTAAAAATCTTATCACAAGCACTCTAGCATTTGACATAGCCTAGTTTTTCCCTTCCTTGAGCTACTAGCTTCTCCCCCTCATCCTCAACAAGGCAGGCCTGGACCAAAAAGTGTCCATCTTCTTCAAGAATTATCTAGTAGGAAGAAAAACCAGTTATTGTTGGAACGATTTTATTTCTCCTTCATTTGACATTAATGTTAGCGTTAGTCAAGGATCTGCACTATCATCTATTCTTTCTGCTCTTTATCTTTCTCCTGTGTTTCATTCCTTAGAAAAACATCTAAAAATCCTAAAAATTCTTATCTCTATGATTTCTTTTGTAGATGATGGATTGTTCATTTCTCAAAACAAGTCCATTTCACATTCAAATGCAAACATTTTTTGTAGCTATAATGTTATTTTATCTCTTCTTTTGAAATTCAGTCTTATTGTTGAACATGGGAAAACTGACGTTTTTCACTTCTCTAGATTACATGGGGCATTTGATCTCCCTCCCCTTAACCTTTCTCCTATTGGAGGTCCTTTGCTCCTCCCTAAAGAAATCTGGAAATATCTGGGCTTCATTTTTGACTACAAACTCATATTTAGAAATCATATTGATTTCTATTCCAACAAAGCGATTTCTACTATCAAATATATGAAGTTTCTTGGCAATTTATCAAGAGGTATCAACCCTCTTCAAAAAAGAAGACTCTATAGATGTTGTGCTCTACCTATCATACTATATGGGTTTCTACTGTGGTACTACAACAAAGCACCCAATTACTACCACCTCAACATCTTAAGGAAAATGCAATGAAGAGCCACTCTCTAGATTACAGGTGCTTTTTGTACATCTCCTACCCTTGAAGTCGAAACCATCACCAGTCTTGTCCCCATCCATCTCTATCTTAAAAAACTATATGGAAGATTCTTATTACGACAGTCTTCTTTTCCATATAATCATATTATTCACAGTATTCTCAGTTCTGATGGGTTGCAAGAACAGAAATGCCATAATGTGTCCATTGACCATCTCATGGCTAAACAGAAAATTTGGTTGAAATCGCCTCTTATTGACGTTGATGAGAAGCATAATGAATTTTTCTCTTCTTTTTGTGTTTTCAATGAAGAATTTAAACCTGGAAATTGTATTGTTGATATTTTTCCAGATTGATTTTCTTTTTATTCTCATCTTACAAACATCAAAAAGCACATGAAAAACTTGAATGAAATCATGTTTAAAGTGTCTTCTAATCCCTCCTCCACTATAGTTGTATCAGATGCTAGCATCAAGAACCAAGTTGCTACTTCCATCTCACACATTCATTCCTTTGACAAACCTGTCATCAAAACCTTACATAGAGCAATCAATATAACCACAGCCAAAGCCGAGCTCTTTGCTATCTGATGCGGCATTAACTAAGCAGTTGCTAACCCCAATATCAAGCATATTGTAGTCATCACTGACTCCCTCCATATCGCAAGAAAGATCCTCAACTCTTTTACTCACCCATATCAAATCTACTCAGCAGCAATTTCCATGGAACTTAGAGAATTCTTTTCCAAAGATTCTCAGAACCATATCAAATTCTGGGACTGTCCCAGCAAACAACAGTGGGTCCTTCATCAGTTGGTCAACAAAGAAACCAAAAATATGGTATCTATCCTGTTATTCCTGTGCAAGTCTTCTTGGGATTTCTGTAAAAAATCTGAGTGTGAGTCCATACTTTCTCAGTAGAAGATGACCTTCCAAGCATCCAACTCTAAAGGGAGAAACTTTCTAGATCTATTAGGTGACAACTTAAACCCTATTGAACCATCAAGTTCCAAAGGCGGTCCATGGCTTTTGCAATTCAGTCATTCAAATTCACTTTGCACTTAAGCCTCAAGAGCTATTACCAACCACACTCCAATAGGAGAATATAAATTAAGACTCTTTCCTCAAGAGAGTTTCATCTGTCCTTACAGTCTATACCCTATTGAAACAAGATGACACATTCTTTATGAATGTTGTAGGTTCAACAACTATTGGAATCTGAGAAGGGATACTTTATTCTATTTTTCTCTTTTTCTCCAATTTAATCTAAGTGCTTTTGTGTTCTCTTAGTCACTTATATCCTGTGTTACTAATTGTATCACATTATCGTTTTAGACCTTACATCCCTTTTATTTATGTCTCTTTCTTTTCCTTCTCTGTTTCTTTATTATCCTTTTGTTTCTCTCTTTATATTGTATCCGTTGTAGCAACCACTCACTAGAATGGCACTCATAGTTTGCTTACTTCAGAAAAGCTCTTAGTTGGCTATCTAGTAGTGGGAATTACAAGAGAACTTGACAAGGAGCCCTCGCTGCATTGCTCCTTTATTTATATAAATTACATGTGGTCCATGCTACAACAATATCTACCAGCCCTTATGTCCATACCTCTACCTCATGTCCTATTACTAAGGCCACCATGCCATATATATGTGTCTTGACGTTATACTCTTTAATCTCTGTTGTACATGTGTGCACCATGTATACACCATGAGGAACTCTTGTCTCTTGATGTCATCCCTAACCCTAACTCTTCTCTAGACTCTTCCTGATCCTTCTAGACCCTAAGTCCTTCCAGACCACTCTAGACTACTCTAGCCTATATCACATGACTTCCAGGTCACATGCTCTCCATCCGTTGTAGACTAATAATAATACTATCTATCTATGTCTGGCTAACCCTAACCCTAGCCAAAGTCTGTCCACACTTTCGTTCCATAACACAGTGACAACTCTGTATAATATTTGGACAATAAAACTTAGGTTTCTATCCTTAAATGTTTAAATTACAAAATTTCTATTCCTGGGTTTCTTCTAAAGCTTTATGTCATAATCTTAAGTTCAAAGACTTATAGATGCATAGGCAAACCATGGTAGCTACTTCATAACTATGTATATGAAGAATCATACAATATGAAGAAAGAAAAAGGAAAAGAGAATACAATAATAAGCAAACTAAAATCAGAAAAGACTAGAATGTAATTTGACTGAGTAATACTTTCTCTAAAGGAGAAAGCATTACTGTTAAACTCTAGGAAAAAAATAAAATACACTATTGTATTCCTTCTCAGATTCTAGTATTTGTTGTACCTTTTGCACTCATGAAGAATTTGGTGCCTTAATTTAATAGAATAGAGACTGCAAGAACATTTAAATTCTTTCCAAGGGAAGAATCTAAGATAATATTCACTTATTGGTGCATGATTGACAATAGCTCTTGTAACTTTGGCACAAAGAGAATTGGAATAGCCAAAGTACTTGAGTTACAGACCACTCTTGGATATCAACAGTTCAATTAGTTTTTAAGTCTTTATCTAGAAGCTTTAGAAAGTTTTTTTCTTTATTATCCGATGCTTGGAAAGATATCTTTCATTTGTTGAGAATATCATTATACTCTCATTTCTTGCTAAAATCCTATGAAGATCTACATGAGAGGATAGAGGTAAGGTTGAATTTCTTTGTTTCTTTATCAACTGTGTCATGAAGGGACCATTTGCACTTGCTAGAATAGTTCCAAAATTGAATGAAATTGTTATTATTCTTTTGGAAAAACTCTCTAAGTTCACAAGAAATTACTGCTGAATAAATTTGAGATGGATGTGACAAAGAGTCAAAGATTCTATTGGCAGCATGAATAGAATTTGTAATGACAAATATATAATTAATATCAGGAAGATGGATAGCTTGATTTATACCACATCTAATTGCAAATAATTTAGCTTCAGTAGATGAGATGTTGATTGTATAATGTATAGTTTTGATAACTGAACTATTGTGTGAGTGAATGTGTGATATAGATGTAGCAACATGATTCTTAATGCTGGCATGTTAGAATTGAGAATGATGGACTTGGCTTCTATTTTATTTTCTTCTCTTTTATTTTATTTTCCTTTTATTTTTTCATAGGAAATAAGATGAAGAAGACAAAGTGTGACATTGTCACAGAAGTCACATGATCACATGATACAGAAAAGGGCATAAAAGGCTCTGGAACAAGATGAAGTCATACAGCATAGCAATTGTTGTGGTAACCACTAGACACAAGATCCAATGATAACACAAGTGGTAAAGCTCTCAGTTAAGCAATCAAGTGGGGGAAAGCACAAGAGAACTCGACAAGGAGCCTCTGCTAAATTAGAGTCCTATTTATACTGTTACAGATTAGTCCATGCTACTACCTCATGTTCGCCTCATGTCTTACTCAAGGCCACTATGTGTATCCCATGTGCTCTGACATCATCTTCTAGATCCTTCTACCATGTTCTGGGCCTATGACATCACACCATGTGACCTGTCATGTGACTGCAGTGTCACATGCCTCTTCATTGTCCAAAAGAAAAGAAAAAGAAAAAAAAAATCAGTCAGAAAAAATAAAAATAAAATAAAATAAAATAAAAATTGTTAGTGTTCAAGCATCCCATAACAGCAATGGGATGTTGGCCTTATGATTGAAGCATGGCCTTTAGGGTAGGCTAGATTTAGCTTAGTACAGACTATTAGCAAAAGGTATATAAGGTAGACTGATCGGTAGTAGGAACCCTATTGAGTTCTCTTATGTTACTCAATAATAAGAGTGTCTTTTGCTTAATACCTAGCTTAAGTCCTAACATGGCATCCAACACAACAACAACTGAATGCAGATCCAACAACACTTGGAAAATAAATTCAGGAAAATGTCTATAAGTCTGTTTCCAGATAAAAACTCACAATAAAAAAAAGAAAAAAAAGAAAAAACTTTGTTAAACCTATTGTTCATGTCTACAATAAGACTCTTGATAATTGTTCATTGTCTGGGCATGAGATTTTCCAACAATAGTTGATAAGATTCATTATCATTCAAAGATCTGGTTTCTGAGAGCAACTTGATAGTATGATTTGATGACAGAGAATGCACTCTGAGTTGAGATCTACCACTGAGCCTTTGAAGATAGAGGTGAATAGGAATTAGACTAGCAATGGCCTTGATACCCAATATGGGAGATGTATGAAAAACACCTAAAATCAATAAGGCCACTCTTCTCTGTATTTTCCTAAGTTCTTTAAGAAGATATGCCAGTGGTGCCTTGTTGTAATACCATAGTTGAAAGCTGTATAAGACTATAGGTAATACACAACACCTATATAGTCATCTCTTTTGCATAGGAATAAGACCTCTTGATGAATTTCCTAGTATTTTCATATATTTGACTATAGAAATAGCTTTGTTTGCATAGAAATTGATATATTGCTGAAAAGATAGTTTCTAGTCAAATATGAATTGAAGATACTGCCATGTACTCTTGGGGCATAGAACATGATCTCCTAGGAGTGTAAGGTCCAGTGGAAGAGAATTAAACACTCCATGCAATCTAGAAAAATAAAACATCTCTGTTTTCCCATGTTCCATAATTAGTCCAAATTTTGTAAGAAGAGATGAAATGATATTGTAACTACAATAAAGGTTTGTATTCAAAACTTTTTTAATTTTTTTCAAAAATATGAAAAATAGAAGAGAGATATAAAGCAGAAAGAATTGGAGAAAGAGCAAATCCCTGTCCTACTTCAATGTCAACATTGAAAAAAGGGAAAGATAAACTATTCCAGAAATATTTGGTTTTTCTACCTACTAAGTAGTTTCAGAAAAAGAACAAGATTTTTGGGTTAAAATTAGCTTTGTCTAATATTGAGGGGAAAAATTGGTGATTTAATGGTGGGACAAACTATGCAATATAAAAAGCCAATGTGCTGGTGGTGAGGTTCTTAACCCAACCTGTACAAATGAAGTAGGTGAGTATAATGCCTACATCTATAATAAACCTCTGTTTAAGTTTACCTAGTTAACACAGATAGATGAAGTTGTTAGAAATCAACAGAAACTGTAATCTTTCACCAATAACCTTTTCAAATAGTTTGCTGATTATGTTAAGCAAGACAATGAATTGATAGACTTTAGGAGAGTTGTATGACTCCTTGTATTACAACTCAAAGGTCTTAGAGTTGATCAATGAATAGAACCTTATATTGGGGTTAACACAAGAGAACTCAATAGAGAACTCTATACAAGATCATCTACCTTATATATTCCAGACTACTGGTCTGTGCACTACTACTTTAGCCTACCCTAAATAGTCATGCATTTACCTTAAGACAATCATATCAAGATCAAAGAAGATAGACTTGATTTATTTTATCTTTCTTTTCATTTTTTATTTTCCTTTCAATTTATTTTTCTATTTTCTATTTTTAGAACAACTAGGGTTAGGGTTGATTGGTCATGCTGTCACATCAGTCACAACCTGATGGCATAGTCACAAGACAGATTACAAGACTGGAGAGAATTTAGTAGAAAATTCGAGAACAAATAACATTATACAACATGGACACCACATGTTAGCCTTATGGACTGCACATGGTTGTTTAGGGTAGGGTGTACAGCAGTTAGCATGGACCATCTGTAGAACTATATAAAGTAGACTAGTTTGTAAAAAGAGTTCTCTATCGAGTTCTCTTGTGTTACTCAAATACAAGAGTTGTTCTTTTGTCTAACCCTGAAGACTTAAGATCATAACAAATCAGGTATATAACATATAGTATGATATTATTCCTTTCAGAACCTTCTACTGTTTTTGTCATGGCATATGATCATGTGACAGTGTGACCTATAACATCCCACTGACCCCTAACCCTAGTTCTAAAAATAGAATAGCAGAAAAGAAAAGAAAAGTGAATGAGAAGAAAAATCTAATAGAGTCCAATTTCTTGTGTTTTTAACATCTTGTTGAGTTTGGGAATAACTATAGTTGTCAAAACTTTAAAGTACATCAGCCAATGACCTATATCAATACACACATTAGCAATATCAATAAATTTATTAAGGCATGCAATGTTTTTTATCAAATCTCTTAAGATGCCTCCAGGACAATTTGTTTAGTCTAGGAGTCAAGGAATTGTTGCATTTCTTGATCACACTGAAAAACTCCTCTTTTGAGAAGGGATTCCATTTCATAGTTTCTTTACCAAGAATTTCTTCTAGTAGTTGAGGATCTATTTGGTGATCTTGAGCCAAATTGAATAACAGATAGAGAGCCTGTTATAAATTGTCAAGTTTGATGTATGGTTGACCATTGTATTATATAGCTTCTATTGCCAGAAGCTTGTGTTTCTTGACCCAGTTCATGAGTTTCTATGGTTCACACTTCTTTTTAACAATTTCTTGAATTTTTAAGTCAAAGAAATTATATTTTGTCTTTTTAACTGTGCTCTTGAATCTTCTCCAGTCTTTGATTCTTTTGTATTGTCTATAGGTCTTGGGATCTCTGTGATAATTTTTATCCCACCAATCTTTTAAGTATTTAGTGATATTGATAACTTTTGAGTGCTTATACTATATTCTTTTAGTATTACTAGCAAACAATTGAACAATTTGTTCAAGAACTTCTTTACTTTGAATATTCTCTATATTAAGTCCCTTGATGGCTTCCATTAGTTCTTTTATGAAAAATTCCTCTTCTTCACTATTCTTGACTAATGTTTTTCCTTGTTTGAATATGTTCCTTGAAAATGGAGATGTTGACAGTAAGGGGAACATGATCTGAAGTCATTCTCCAGTTAGAATGGATGGTATGATTGTCATGTTCCAAAGATTCCAGCCTAAGGAACATAAGATCGATTACCAAGTTTGAATCTTGATGATTGTTCAAATACCTAGTAGGAACTTATTCAGTAAGTCTGGACAGTTCTAAGTGTAAGAAGTCTGCAACTTCAAAAAGAATGTCACTATGGGAAGAATAATATGGAAAATTTGGGTCCCAACTATTGTTTCTGATGTTGAAATCCCCAGACATAATAAGAACATTATCAATATTGACTTCAGTATCCTTAAGGTACTTCAATGCTATCTAAGATGAATCTGAATATATGTTAATTAAAAAGTAAACTGAACCACAATTGAAGAAAGAAACACAAGAAATATCTCTGTGATTAAGAATGTTTTTTCATAAAGAAAACTGAAGAGGGGACAGTCATATATTGATGTAACTTATGACTCTGGGATGGTTGTTACTTTGAGAGGGATTCCTGGAAAATATGATCCAGTTAGAATGATTAGGCACTCCTACCAATTCTTTATCTTCTTTGTTTTTTAAACTTGGTATAGAGTATATAAAAGACCAAAATGGTTCTTAGATGAAAATGATGTTGAAGACATGTTATGTTTCAAGAATGATGTTGATGATGAAGTTGTTCTTGTGAACATTTTGAGAGAAAATTTTGATATTCTTCAAAATCATGCTTGAATATCATCTACAGCTGAATGAATTGATTGTTTTCTGTTCTCACAAAGCTCTTGATACTTTTTAGCATGCCATTTGCAATTGAACCTGTGTTTCCAGAAGAGACAATGGTTAGAATCCATCTGATAATTATCTTGACAATTTGAACACTTGAAAGAGTGAGGGTACAGCTCACCTTGTTTGGTTTCTAGTCTAGAAGGATTAGTTTTGTGATTAGCTTTACAACACCAAGTGAAGTACCTGTCAGGATCACAGGAAGTGGACTTAGCTTCTTTTCATCTCTTTTTCTCTTTCTATTTTCTTCCCTATTTACTTTCCTATTTTCCTTTTGTTCTATTTTTAGCATGTAGGATTAGGATTAGAGGTGGCATGAGTCAGGTGACATAAGGATGATTCTAGAAGGATGATGTTATACCATATAGGAACTTTATGGCTAACACATGGTTGTTTAGGGTAGGTTAGAAATAGCTAGCACAGCCCCTGAGGATTCAGTATATAAAGGTAGATTATCCTGTACAGAGTTCTCCATCAAGTTCTCTTGTGTTACTCAATACAAGAGTTATTCTTCTATCTCACTCTAAGGACATTAGATTATAACAGTGCCTATGATGTTCATATTTATGGGGGCTGTTGCACTTTATATACTTAGCTCCTTGAATTCTACATGAAAACATCATATGTCACCACTTCCAGCAATTCTTGCACTGGAGAACTCCAGGATTCATATTTGCATCTTAGATAGTTACAATATAGCTCCCAATGTTGAAAGACCTGTTGATAAGATTTTTAGCATTAAACACACTTTGAGCATCCTATATATTAATCCAGACGATAGCTATATTAGATTTAGACAAAGCTTTGATGACTTGCAGTTTTGATGCAAGTGATAAGTTGTTGAATACATGATTGAACTTGATAATTATTTCAACAAAATCTGATGAGATAGTGATGTTAGAATTTTCAATGAGATAAGGAATATCTATTATTTTTAGATAGGATTTTGATTGTGGGAGTTTAGGCAATTCAATATCCTCAGAGTTGATGTTTTCTACATTTTTGACAAAATTTTTAATGACCTGAATATTAGAAGGCAATGCTATCTTGTCAGTGACAATGATTACATCTATAGGTTCCTTTTGAATATAATCTACTATTATGTCTAATTTGATGCTTTTAAGAGCACTGTTGATGTTAGCTATATGATTACTGGCAGAAATCATGAACTTTTCAGTATTCTCTTTGCCCATGGGAATGATAATTTGTTTATGGGAAGGACTTTTAGTAGTCATTTTGATGTGAGGTTTGGACTTATCAGAATCATTTATGATTTTTTGTATATTTTAAATTTTCTTAGCTAGCAAATTGAGGTAGTTTTTCCTTTAATTTCAATATTTCTGATATACTAAGACCTGTCACTTGAGCATACAATTGTTTTGCAGTGCTTTGTTCACTGTTGCTTTTTTCTTTCCTTTACCAAAAAATTTGGATTTTTCCAATATCTCCTTGGATGGATAGATAGGAATGGGAGACAAGAGTTTGACAATTTCTACCACCTTGTCCTTAGATAAACCAGAAGTTGACAAAGATTTAGTTTTCAGAATCTTGGAAGTAAATTTGCTGGAAACTCTAGTTCTGAAGAAGCTATTACTATCAATGTCAATGCTATCCCATTTGGCCTCATAGATGGAAGAGATAAAATTCCATGCAGCTTTGCCAAGACCTTTGAGTTGAGGAATATTGTTAACAGATCCTGCTTGGGCCTCCCTTGATCTAATGAAACTAGCCATGCATAACAAAGAAGTGTAGATGTTCTTAGTGTCTATTTCCAAGAATTCCATGGCACCAAAAAGAGAAAGAGGATGAGCTTCACTGTTCTAGGCTTTAGGTTCCATAGGTTTGTTGATGTCATAAGCCAATGGAATTTCATAATAACTACACTGTGAGCTATTTTCTGAAGGAACCATTGCCTCATATTCAACTTGTGGAAAAGATATGTTATTTAGGGCCAGAGCCTTATTGATAGCACATTGTTTTCTAGCCTTGTTTCCAATATTGGTGTCCTGGTCCTGGTTATTCAATGTCTTCTGCTGATTAGACTGGTATGATAGATGGGATTTGACTTGTTCAGCCCAGTCAAGTTTCACATTTTCTGCTTTTATTTTGTCAGGATAAATTTAGGATGATGCATCAGAGTGGATGGAAGAATCCCTTGAAGAGTTTGGACTTGGTGTTGAGGATCTTCCTCTCAGCACATCCATGTTGATGTCCTCAGAGATGTTGTTAATCTTTATTGGGTTAGACATAGGTAGAAAGAAGGGGAATTGGTTTGTATTCACAATATCTCTTATAGGCACTCCCATACAAGATGGTAGTTAAGAAGAGAGAAGCAATGATGTGTCACATCACACTCATTTGCCTAAGTCCAAATAAGAAAAATAGAAATAAAAACTAAAATAAGATAATAAAATAAAATAAAAGTGAAAGAAGAGAAAAT
>Ga0157364_1001252_pt1 | contig 21064 bp, 9 predicted proteins | sample AttsexASBM2_FD_111476 | JGI IMG/M metagenome (GOLD analysis project Ga0157364, IMG submission 111476) | Fungus gardens microbial communities from leaf cutter ant in Ribeirão Preto, State of São Paulo, Brazil - Atta sexdens ASBM2 | ecosystem: Host-associated > Fungi > Mycelium > Unclassified ...
ACGACTATGCTCGACACTTGAATTACGACTTTCGCGACAGTTAACTACTTTTAATGAACAGTCGCGAGCGTAATGAATAGAAAGTGTGCCCGTCGTCGACAAGCTAACTCGTCGGTCTCTCTGACGAGCTTTATTTCCCTTGCAATAGTTTCGAAAACCATGTAACATACTTACGTAATCCATGTATTATTTCATTAGATTTCACAAGTGAAAATTCTTCCGCAATAATTTTTAAGTAACCATGTACAAATTATCAGTATTCGATATTTCTATAAAGTTTCCGTTAGACAATCAGATCGAGCTATGTTGTATGATATATCAGAAGTTAAAACATTGATATAAACTATTACATTTAAAAAAATATAATTTTTTTTATTACTTATTTATCATGTTACTACGTATTTATCATGTTCGATAAATACGTCTGTTTCTTTTTTCATCTATTATATTTATATTTGAAAGATAGATATCCCAATTTGGATCATTTTACCACTCACGTTCTGCTTTCTGCAATACGAGATCGAGTGACTCGGATTGAAGCTTTCGAAGCATCGTTCGTATCGATGAACAACGAAAGCAGAATACCAAGAGTGTTTTCGATCTTGATGCAAGATTGTAGAGAAAATGCGAATAGAATGTGAAGTACAGACCGTAAGAATCTTATAAATTCTTTTTTGGTATTGATCACACGGGAATCAGAGTATATTAATATTTTATTTTACTTAGTTCAATATTTCGTAGATTCGTAACTTATTATTACTGTTTTTTTTTTATTGTATTCAATTTTTTATTGTATTCGAAAATTATGCACTAGTCAGATTTTCACTATACATCTTAGGTTTTGTCAACGTTTATTGCAATTTTTAGATCTTATAATGTTATACGATTTGAAACTATATTCATCGAGTCCTTTACGTGTCTTTTTAAAAGATAAAGCTTATTATTTATGGGAACCCAACAGTAGGAAAATTAGTTTTCTCATGTATAGGTACCAAGCCGTGGAAACGGTGGAAAATCCGGTAGTAGCGGTTTAAAGGAGGTAATAATTCGTCGGCAAGGGCAAGATAGTAGCGGTTGCAGTAAAATTTTTCCCGACCCATGATTTGTTGGTAATATACTTTCCTGATGAAAATGGGAAATAAATTTCCAGAACGTATAATGCATTTTGTGCCGCGCAATTTCGCACGATCTCGCGTCTTTCTAATCAGTAGACTATGCTTATCTTTCTTCTCAAAGTTTTTGTCATCAGTAAAGCGAAGTAGAGAATCTCGCGAGAATAGAAACTTGGGACTATCATATATATCTTGAACAATTTAATTAGAGCTGAATACGTACCTATTCCATGCTGTCCTGATACTGTTTGTGTCATGTCAGCTTTAAAATTATATTTTTCTTATTTCTCGTACTCAACTTAAGCTTTTGCTGTTCTGCGTTTTATCTTAAAAGTTCAGCGTGAAGCAATTAAAATTTACACATATAGAAATAACAATAAGAAAGAAATATATAATTGTGACTAATTAGGTGAACCATAATTTAAATATTACACATAAAATGGAGATGTTTCAAACTTTACGACGAATTTCGATGTCGAAATTCACTCACAAGTTCATCTGTTACAATAAATTCACGCACGCAGTACAGTAATGTCACTATAATCATTTATACGGTCATAAAGTTATGAAAGAGTCGCTTACATGTGCGGATAGTCAATGACTTCGAAGAGTTTTACGCTGATGCTTCGAGAAGAAACAGCTGCGCATTCTACCCGAAAAGATTCTCCGACGAACCGACTGTACGTACAATACGACTGTGTTGGCTGCCTGAGCCGAATTTAAACGTTGTTCAAAGAAGAAATGGAAGAACAAGACAACGAAGAGAGGAACTAAAGAAGACGTAAGATAGAGCGAGTATAGAAAAGGTGATGCGAGCGCGCGTGAACCAAAACCTCGACAGTTCTATCCACATAAATGCATCGCGACTTATCGCGATAGCATTATATCTGTAAGACCCGCGCAAATGCTATATTGTAATTGTAAATTTCTCGAAAGGTTGGAATCCTTTGACTGATGAGGTCGTAATTGTTGATAAAGAAATTCCTTTTCACATGACTGTCCATCACGACACAACGCGTATCTGATGGAGGAAAAACGTGGGAACGTTTTGTGTCTATGAATGGAACAGACCTTAAGGGTTAAACACCAAGGTGCTATTTTTTCATGAGTCGATATTACGTCACAGAACAAGATTAGCATTTCATCTGTAAACATAATAAGAAAGATTAGAGTTAATTAAGAGAAAAAAATGTAGACTTTTAATTAAGTACGAATAAGTTATATAATGAAAAATATTTTAATTTTCATATTAATAGAAAAGAAATTATTATTATTTTATTGAATTCAAATAGTTTAAAATGTTATATTCAACAATTTTAAAAAGAATATTATATTTTTCTCTTAAGAAAATAAATAATGTATAATACTTGAATACATTTAAAAAAAATAAAAATAATAGTAGAAAATAATGAAATGGAAATAAGAAATGGAAATGAAAAAAAAATTTATAAAAATAACGATGATTCCGACAAGGCTTCATTCTTTGGACAAGGAAGAAGTGCTAAATTTCCTATATTTGCGCGTTGGTATTTCAGGCACGCGGCTCTCTCGCAAATTACGACACGGCGTCTGAGGGGCACAAGAGGAAATGAAAAGTCATGTATGTCGAAGCACAATGTATGTTTTATTCTCGGGTAATAATTTTGTGCAAGACACTATAATTATAACAGTAGCGTATTTCAAAAAACAATTTACTTGTGTCAAATTGATGAGATTCATTGTAATAAGGAAAGACGTGTGCTTGCTTACTTGCTCCGATATATTTGATAGTTTCTGACACTGCGAATTCGTTGTGACTCATTTTCATAGCTTAATGAACCCTTCGGGTGATTTCAATTTGCACCCAATCAAGTTAATCGTTCCAGCGTGCGCAGCTATCTTAATTGCGTTTTGCGCGTGTAAATGATCACTCTACCTTGTCCTATTACGTTCCTTCCGCGGAAAATTTTACCCCAATTACTTGCGATGCTGGTTGATCTGCATTAAAGGTTAACGAGGTTGTGATAATTAGGATAATAGTAAGAGAGCTAACTCCGGATGAGGAGTATGTTCGCATACAATCGAATTGCACAATATATTGCATTAGTCGTGATAAAGAACAGAGCCTTGTTACGCATTTTATTTACTTTTTTTTTCGATTATCACGGTATAATAAGATTTCCTCATCGTGGCATGAAAGATTGCCTGGATTATTGTTCGGCTTTCGAAACAACTTCATGTAATATATCAAAAAACCGAAACGCGCCGGATGAGAAAATGATTGTGTAGAAATGATTTCCTATTGATAAAAAATATAACAGAATAACTTCCTTTATTCCACATCTCTGTATCTGATATTGTGCCAAACTATCGAAGAAACTCTACATTACGTAGTGAAATTCATTGTTCTATCATTGTTCTTTAACCGTCAGTAAAAAGTAACAAATTAATATTTATCAAATATGAAAATACAGGAAAACACATAATTTAAAATGAATTAAAATAAGAAATGAATTTATAAAAATATCTCTCTTTTATACATATATTCATGATCAACAAAAATAATATAACAGAACTAAAACAAAACAAAATAAAATGAAAAAGAATACTATATAAAAACAAAATATCGAGGTCAAAATATTATATTGTAGAGAATCGAATTAAAAATAACATAATATTTTGTTGTAAAAAAACATATTTTTATATTTGCGTGGGTTTGTAAATAATGCGCTTTATGAGCTGTAAAATTTTTTTTAAGTATTATGTCGATAAAATAATAAAGCTGATCTCACGTGTTGTCCACGGTACGCTAAGTTCCACCCTATTGCTCTCCCGATGATAAGGGTTGTGCGTGTTGAAAGAAAAATGCGTAACTTGCGTAAGGAAACTTGCTGGAAGAGTGGCGACGTGACGCGCGATGCATTTACGGTGATTAGACACCGGAGGTCGAGTAATACACAAGGAAAATACGCGGAAAACGAGAGACTGGTAAATGATGCGCCAAGGTGGCGAAAAAGAGTTGAATGGCGAAGCGTAGAAGAATTCGAGAATAACAGCGGTAAGGTTGCGGCATATTAGATTACATTTTAATCAGTTTTTCTCCCGCCTGAGGCTCATTCCTCACGACTGGAGCGTGTCACGCGCAATTCACCACTCTACGGCTTTCTCCTCCCCTTCATGTACCACTCCGTGGTAATGCTTTTACGGTCTTAATTTCTTAGTTCCTCGACTCACGGACGAGTATGGCGGTCAAATTACCGCGTTACTAAGGTAATCCCGTTACCGCGTCCCGGTAACCAGACTGGTGGTGGTCCGCGGTGTCTTTCCTCGACGTTACTTCCGTGTTACCCCTCCTCCATCAAGATAATTAACCCGGACGGCAGCTTTCTTCTCCGTGTAAAAGAAAGTCCTTGAACAACGTAAAAACAGAAAGCCCGATACGAGCTCTCGGGCCATTACAGCGATAAGAAAATTTCTTAAGGGGGTACGATCCATCGTTACGTAGTCGCGATAATCTTCAAGAAGGGAGTCTGCGGATGTCCCGTCGTCTGTTACAAAGTTGCTTTAATCTGCGTTAACGAGTGACTCGTAATATCGAAGAGTAAGTCGAGCAACAACAACTAAAGCACTTCAAAGGACTCTGCTGATCCGCATCTCTTGCAATTTATGTAAATAATACAACTGACCTTCTTTTTTTTAATCTTTTTTTAATATAAATTCGAACACATTTTAATCATTTACAAATAAATTCTTAGACAATTTGCCGGCGATATGCTTCTTTAAAAATTTTTCTTCGAGATTATTGGAAATGCATAATTTTTAATTTATGACTATTTAATGAATCTTTTATCATAAAATAGTAGTATATAAAGTAATTTATATAAAGTTTGTTTTTATGTTACCTATAATTAAAATTTTATGTAATAAATGGATTATCAATCCAGACGTGCGTGCTATTATTTGTACAGTACACTGTTAAATCTGTAGTGTCAAATTTAATCTAATGTGAATCGCCATTGCTTCTATTCAATTATATAGCGTTATTTTATATTAAAACAATAGTTATATTTGACACTATACAATGTCAATTCGACGTTATAGTGTCAGATTTAATTATCGTTTTAGTATAGTATTTAGTATTTAGTATTTAGTATTAGCAGTAGATTGAATACTATATACAAAAAAAATCGGATATTTATATTTATTGAACTAAATATACTTTACGAGTTTATTGGATAAAAAAAACGTGCAAGGCAGAAGATACTTTTGAAGATGCACATGCATTGGTTGTTAGCAAACGGCTATTATATTCCGAACACGTTGGTGCCCTTATTAGCTTTGTTTGTTTCTACCAATTCTATATTGTACATATGCTACTGAAATCACATTTTCATCCCTTATTCTGCAATACTCGATTATTACAACGAGAGAAAGTTTATATACCGCAGGCACATAACGCTTTAACGAGACCTTTTTGAAGGATAGATAAATTTATTGGAAATCACCTATATGTCTTTGAAATTATTCCTTTTTAAAAAGTGATTCGTTCTCGCACATGCAATATTGAGTGAAAGAATTATATCGGAAATATTTAATAATAATATTTTAAAATATTATCTAAATTTTTTTCTCTCATGCGTTCTATAACCACTGATGAATTACAGAAGAATTCATTTTAAAGAAGCTAGTTAAATAATAACGAATAAACACGACAATTATGTTTTATCGAAACTTTTTCCCTAGCGTGATGCAATGAGAGCGCTCAGATTTCCATAAAATCGATCTGCAAATTAATTAACAATTTCTAGCGTATCGTGCTATAAAGGGACACTCGTATAAATTCAAGGACCCAATTACTGTGCGATTATATGCAGAAGAACACGTCGCGTCTGGTCTCGGAGGGAGTCGCGTCGTGGTGCGATGCGGCGCGACGATTCGGCGGCGATCTCCCATGAGGTCTTCGGAAGCCTTCAACGATTTGCATTTAATCGCAATCCTCGCACTGCGAACACGCCGGTGTGTGTACCGCGCAGATACGAATTCATAGTTTACATCGAACGGGCCTCTAGTTCATATACGCAAACTAATTGTACTGGCGGTAAATTACAGCGCTTGTACGGCAGCAACGGCAGCTGCATCGCCGCATGTGCGCCATTACCAGTACAAGGTTCGTTCTATAGTGCACGCATATACGTACATGAACGTCCTGACGACACGAGAGGGGAAAATGTCGGGGAGCGTTGCGTCGGCGAGGATAACTGTAAGGGTGAGAAAAGAACATAGCCAGCGGAAAGCGCGGTGAGCCGGGTGTGCGGAAAAAGGATGCATCGAGCGATTACCCTGGCATGCACTCGATTAATACTCATTTGCATTTTGATTGCGGTGGCGATAATTGGCGGTTCCGGTTTCTCGTAAACCCCAGCGATCCATGAGAGAAAAAAGGAGTCATTCGGAGAGACAAACTTTTTGCTTTACTATGTCCATCGTAACTATTCTCGTGATTCACACGTATATGGTAAAGAGGTTTGTGTACGAGCAAAGTTTTGAGTCGACTTAATAGGGCAAATAAGAGAAGAGGTATTACTCGCTTCTGATCTCAGATGCGATTTTATGAGGAGTCGCAGTTTCTGAATACAGCAGCCATTAAACTTCATAATTAGGGACGGTGATCAATTACGGGTCAACTCACTAAGAAGTAATAGATCTTGAGATTGAGCACGTAGTTTCGTGATGGCCTATATATAAACATGTTATGCTCTTTGTATTGTTAATTATCATTAAAGCGAGGGCAAGGATTCATATAAAGATCGATTGAAGCATTAAGCTTTGGATCTTTTATTAAATAAAGTACGTTATAAATATGATACATGTCTAGAAAATATATTTAAATTATAATAAATATAATTATCTCTTTTAATATTGCTATTATCAACTTGAAATATAGCACTTTTTCGCTAAAATATTTTATCTGACAAAAATTAGTAAAGTGTGGTTGAAAAATTATTCTTGTATAGAACATTTAAATGAAATGGCTGGGTCACCCCTGGTTTCAATGAAAGAATCAACATATTTTTGTAAAAAGCAGGAAGAACCCAGCGGCACAAATGTCAATTTGCTGTCCCAGGGTACTCGTAATTATGAAATGAAGATTTAAATCTGGGCAGTTTCCGATTGGCGACATCAAAGGATTCTTTCATTGATGTTTACGACACTCCCGAGAGAGTAAGGCAAAAAGATTTCGAGGGAATTTCCATTTTTTTTCTTAGCAAGAACGTTTATAGGCACGTAACCGACTTCCCCTTCTTTTGCGTGGTTTTCCAGAATGCCCGAAGCGTAAAATTGCTGATAAAATTGCATTAAGGTTAAGGTCTATCTGTCGTCTGGGACTATCTAAACTTGACGATACCAGAAGGGCAAGCGTCTCAACTTTCTAAGTTTTTCTATGATGACTCACATTTAATTTGTTATTGCTGTGAATTGAAAGTCTTATCAGAACAATTAGATTTGCACATAAAGAGATTGTTTGAACCAATTGCGTAAATGTCACGCTCTTTGTGAAAATAATTACCCGACATTCGTCGGAAATTTATTCAAATTAAAACCAATTCTGTACCTGGTCGCAATAAACGTCGTCCGAGATATAACCGCAATGAAATAATAATAACAAATAATATTAACTGTAATCAGGTGTGTGCACATATTGCGTGAAACACATTATTATTAATACAGATAATGAATTACCTATCTCGAAATCATTTATGCGTGTAATTAATCACATTTTCTAAATATACAAAATATTGGCCGACGATATTGTATGTAATGATATAATGAAATATTTTTTCAAAAATTTAATGTATATTTTAAATTTTCTACAGTAGTAATAACTACAAATAATAATCGGAATCATTAAAAATGCTAGAAATTATTTGAATATAATATCAACTTTTCTGTTTGCTATAAATGTATTATACTACATTTCGTATTTGTATTGAAACATATTCAGAGCGGTGACTATTGTTACTTAATTATATTCATTATAACAATGACAAATTAATATTATATATGAAATCGTAGAGGTATTAATACACTATTGTTATGTCTCTACAGAAGCGAATGAATGGAAGCATAATCGATATTATATATTGACGATTTTTGTTAAATGTTTCACTAAATTTTTCATAAGTGGTTCTAGTAAACGCAATATCGAAGCGATTAATTTGTACAAGAAATTTTTAATTGCTCCTATTTAGTAAATAAGTAAATTTATGTATTCTGTTCAGATAACACCGAACACTAAACGTCAAACGCTAAACAAAGTAGCTAGAAGAAATACGCTGAATTAAGAGTTATATCGAATAACTAATATTACTATTTCATATAGCGCTTTATTTGCAACATTTATTTTTGAAGCAAAAAAAACTTTTTTTATTCATTTGTCACACAACTTTATTTTGTAACAACTTTATTTTGAGAGATTATTTATTTTATTTAAATTTGTATTCTCTTTCTCTCTTTCAGCTATATTTTTTTTATTTATTGTTAGGCAATTTTGCATAAGAAAATCAAACGCATTGTAAAATAATATTATAATCTTTTATCAAATAGTGTTCTTGAATAGTTTTATCTCTTTTTTTTTGCTTATACTTATTATTTGCGTTTTAGCGAATATATTAGATATTCGAATATTTTATAATATTTATGAAAGATGGACATTTAGGAAAGAGGAAATAAGTACCGAGTGTCTCCTTAGGGATCTTTTTGAGAGGCACCATCGCAGAAGGATGGAATGAAAGAAATAAAAAGAGGGAAGGCAAAAGTGGACGGATGTGGTTTCTTTTGGCCTCTCGATATCACGCAGAAGGCAGACATATGAAGTTAGTAAAACGTGCCAACTTGCCCATTTCCTACTTATCGAGTTTTCCCACCCTCTTCCAGAGTGGAAAGTGAGAAAAGGTCCACGTGTAGGGATTGAAGTCGATGGGAAACAAGGGGAAATCCGAGTAGTGGAAGGCAAGTGTAGGCGAAGGCTTGCGCGAGGGTGGCCGCGACGCTCGCCGAGGTTTTCTTCTAATTTCCCGAACTTGATTAAAACTTGTCCGCCATAAAAATCAAGTTTCGTCTTTGCCAGGTATCCGTTACCGATTGCTTCTCTCTCTTTTTGTCTCTTTCTCTTCTCTGCATCTCAAGCGTTAACCAGACGGTATCTTTGTGGACGTGATCGTCCGGCGTGAATTTCAGCGAAATTGCTGGTAGTGAATTTAAATCAGATACCGATTCGACGAGAATGGTTTTGTCTCTGTATTAAGTGACATTTTTTCGAAAGTATGAAAATTTGATAACAAAACGTGTATATTAGATTTAGATTAGGTTCTTTATTGAGAGAGAGAGAAATATATCTTTTAAAAATATGTAAGTTAATTACACTATATTATATTTAATTGAATTGTCTGAAACTCTTAATTTAAAATTACACATTCTTTTCACAAATTGCTTAATAATGCTTATCAGTTATTATATATAGCTATATAGCTATACTATTAAAAAGTTTTAATTTAGAAGTTCATTGAAAATATTTAATTCAAAGAGATTGTTACGGTTAATTAAATGTTTTTATTTCGATGTACATTTCATGTATGTAGAAAATGTATAAATTATGACGAAACATTAACTGATTTTATTTTATATAAAAGTGCAAATAACTTGGTACGGTATTAAGAGCACTGAATTCAGTCCTCCGAAAAAAATTCTCTTACGAGCATGTAGTCGCAGTTTGATGGTGGCAACCAGTCTCAAAATCCAGAATTTTTGCGAAGAGAACGACTTCTTTTTACGAGTGCTGTCGGTGATAACCAACGCTCTCTATGATAGATGCTTTTTATGACCATATAAAACCAAGGTCCGTGATGCACTTCGGTCCACCTTTGTAATTCACATTTCTTTCACGACTTTGTTCTAATTAGAACGAATTTCAGTTCTAAAATTTTATTAGTTACGACAATCTTCGTATAGTTGTACAAGAGAAACATATCAATCGTTAATTGCGACATTTATTTGCAACGAAATTTTATTAAAATGTAAAGAAACAGTAAATTTATTACACAAATATTAGAAAGAAAAACTAGTAAATTTATTAATGTACCTTTTATATACAATTAACGAAATTACAAACTTTCTTTAATTTTGACTTGAATGTGCTTTATAGCATATAGAATCCTTATTCAATTTCGCGTATATTATATTGAAAGGATAAGCTAGTGGAACAGAATAGAATTGCACCGACGATACTACGCTTTGCTTGAAATCCCTCTACCGCTTCATAATCCAAGAATATACTGAATGACTATGGCTTGAATCTCTCAAAGGTCGAAATTGCTTCTAGTCTTCGTACGTTTTCAATTTACTAATAACATCCAAACTATCTATTCCAAAAATATAGTGACAGAAAATATTTTTGCAGTATGTTACTCGTTTCGTTTTATTCCATTCTGTATGTATATATATATATATATATATATATTTCTGTTCATAATTTAATAATCTTCTTAAAAATGAAAATATCTTCTGTGCAATAAAGTTTATCAAAAAATCCATAATTAAAATTTAAATGACAAATTTACGGAACACTCTGCATTTGCTTGTTAAATTATAAGTTTATCTTAAATATCTCTCCGTAGTAAGTTTAATAAGGTTTCATTAATTTCTTTAACCCAGATTCAGTTCGCTCGTAAATTACAAAGACGCGATAACACGTACACTTTAATTAATTCCCATTTAATCATCACGTTATTACACAGCGTCCATGGTCCGCCGTACCTAATCGCATTTTATCGAATTAATAAAGCATGCGCGTTTGCTGTCCGACATTCTGCTCGACGAGTTGCACGTGAGTAACGCGGCGTTTTCAACGGCATCACGATTGACATAATTGACCGCGGCCGATGCTCATGGCCATTAACGCCATTGTGAGGGCCAGGATATATATGAGATATAACATAATTAAATGCCGGACAATATATGAAATCAACTTCAACGGAGCGTACATCGGCGGTTAGCCGGTCCAACTCACTGCACGTTTCGTTTTACTGTCATTTAGATTTTATTAAATATTTTATGGTTCGCCGAACATATTTCGATGTTCAACCTGGCGCACAGAATAAGCCATGTCACGACTTCTCCCTGAGGGTTAACTATTAACGAGGCGATAGATGAACATGATGCGCTTTCTTTCATAATAATAGTAAAAGGATCGATGGATATATGTATCATATGTGTGTCTGTGTGTGAAAGTTAAACACACGATAACGACGGATACATCGTAAAAAATAGAATTAAAATCAACGTCACGTACGCTGTGTTATGAAAAACTCGTTAAGAGCGATAATGCACGTTGTCGGTTATTAAAGTGCTTTTTGTTATATATGGATTTTATGGACATTCGTTATCGATGGAATACTGAGACCGTAATGATTAAATCTTGTCGGAGCAGCCGACGAATAAAAGATATGACCGTAAAACATGAAAGAATATCTGCATTCCGCAATCAATGTTCGATACAATAATATCAAACAAAGATAGCTGATTGCTACTGTAAAAATATGTTAACATTATTAAGGAATTATTTTTCCCGTTAGCGCGTGCTGTTAGAAATTCTCATTTCAATCTCTCATTATATTTTATTTCTTGGTTATACGAAGATAGGCTTTGCATTTCCCCCGAAATATTATAATATATTATTTCTCTCTAAATATATTTTAAAAGATTGAAAGCTACACATATAATTAAAATACATCGAACATTTTTAAACTACATCAATAAATTCACACTTTCTCCGTTTTCTACGCGTGTACGTCGAGATTCTTCGCACATCCAGAAACGTAATTGCCAAAGAGCTCTTTCGGTCGACACTAATTGCAACGGCATTGCACAGGCAGATGGTGCTTTCTATATAACTATACAGTGGCTATATCGAAGCGAGTATCTAATTTTATCCAAAGCTTCGGCAACGAGAACGGAACACGAAACCGTGGCTTAAGTAGGGTGAATGCGGCACGTATCCCAATCGACCTGATACACCCTGGCGTTATGATGGCCAGTGAGCACAAACTGCACTTAGTTTAACTTCGTGAGCGTGAGTTTACGGCGCGGAATACGAAATTCGCGAGGAGGAGAATTTGAGAGGGAGGGAAACGGCTGCGGCCATCATCATCGACGTCTCCTGGGAGAGACGCGAATCTCGCAAGTACCATCCGCGATCGTATCGGCTCGATTCGTGTCCGGCATAGCTACCGCTCTAGGCACAAATTTCCCTCGAATTGTAGCATTGTGAAATTTCGCGCCTTACCATTAACTGCCGAGCTGGAAGAGAGATAAGCGAACAGTCTCGTACTCTAAGTTACGAAAATGATGGCTTTGCTGGTACAGCAGACTCTTTCGACGTTATTCGTGTAACAATGGTGGCAAGATAGTGGAAATATTAGCCATTGATGTGTTGAATACCATATATCAGGATGAGAATTTCTTAAAAGCTAATCCATTTTTTATATTAATTTACGTTCTTCAATTTTCATTATTTCGCCAAATATATTAATTGGGAAAGGAGAAGGATGAAAATTATTTCGTGAAAACTGTCTTTATGAATTTTTTTGTATAATTTTCTTTACTATTATTATTAATTTTATTTAAAGATTATGCGTTTCATGGGTTTCTTTCGTGTCCAGATCCATTCTTGGAATGCCATCGTTTCGTGAATCTTACAGTTCACTTCAGGACGAGGAGCAGCCTGATACTAGTATAGAAGTATTAGGCTGCTCCTCGCCCTGATGAAGTGAACTGCAAGGTTCACGAAACGTTGGCATTCCAAGAATGGATCTGGACACGAAAGAAATTCGCGAAACACATAATCTTTATATAGAAAAGACCCGTGGAAGTCTTAAGAATATTATTAATTTTATTATTTTATTTTTTTATTTTTTATTATTTTATTCTTTTTCTATTATTTTGTTATTTTTATTATTTTTTATTATTTTATTCATTATATGAGTTTTTTTTAGACTAGAGTATACAATGAATAGTATAATTTATTTTTTGTAAATAAAGTTTAAAGTTAATCTTACAATTATCAATTGTAAATTATTATCTACATCCTTAGAGACATCATTAATCTTCAATTTATGACTAAATGTAGCAGAATATCATTTGAAGCGATAACTCTCTTAATCTTATACTGATTATTGTTTCTCGCTCATACATCTTGAAAACTATTACGTTTGAATAGGTGCTATTGACGTTGTGCTAATTCCATCTGTTCGACGATGGAACGTTTAAACATGAGACGACACGCGAGCATGTCTTGATACGTCGACGTATTCCGCGTCGACGATGGCAATCCAAATTGCAATGGTGTCTTCGTGCAACTGGATATATAATTGCGCATCGAATGAAAATCTTGCTAATGCATGGAGACTGAAGCTCTTCTGACGCATCGTATATAGTACACCGAAATTGAATATTCAATCCGCGCATCTCTCGCTAAGCGTGCCGAATCTTCTTGTAGAGCTGCGTCTGCAACGCACTCGCGAAAGCGTAGATGAACGAAATCCCTCCTCTCTCTCTCTTTCTCTCTCTCTCTCTCTCTCTCTCTCTCTCTCTCTCTCTCTCTATCTTTCTCTTTGCCGTCTCTTCCTTCGCCTATGCGTTTCACCAGTTTATCCTATCTTAGCTTAGGTTGTGAAGTCCTGATTTTCAATTCGTGCCCTGAGGGCACTTACTCCTTGCAAAGTGTTTGGCCTTCGCCAGCCCTCCCTCCTTTCCTCTCTACACCGCCTGGCTGCTTGAGCACTATCTACATGTAAATCTAATATACGCTCCTGCATTCTATAAGCATCGCATCGAAGAACGACACCGTCCCGCCGACGAGAACGACATTTGGGACACCTCGTGTTAGCACAAAGTGACGCGACTGATGGAATCTGTGGAATATTCGAACTCGCGTTCTGGCACCGCGTGAGTTTCTCATATATGCTAGCTCGACTTTCTTATGGCTATCCAAATTTGAAAAAAAAAAAGACAAAAATGTCCGCTTATCTGATAATTTTATACCTACTCTAATAAAATAGGAACAATGAAATGTGAAATTTTTATCAGATGAGCAAATAAAATATTAGGAACAAGTTTTTTGTTATTATTTTGTTTTCTCTGTTTTCTAAGAAAGTGATGTTAATTTAATTGCAAGTTTTTTTCTTTTTTCATGTTTGGAACAAGAACAATGATTGTATGAGACGATAAAAGTCCTTCTTTTACTTTCAAGCTATACTATTGGTCGTTCTTCTTCCAAGTACTAAAACTTTGTTCACTGTGAAACAAACAAACCATTTACAGCGCGTTCGAAAAACAAGAACATTTGTGTCTTATATTTTCTTAACCATTTAGAATGAAATTTATGTTGATATTTTGAAAATTTACTTTGAAATCCGCTGGAAACATATTTTTACTTCCTGTACGTCCTAAATTCTGGATCCGACTTCTAACATTTGTTTGCTCGATGCCTACTGAATACTGCAAGCTGGCGCACGTGGACCAGTTAATTAAAACGAATCTCGGCACATGCTCTTTTTTCGCGTCATTACGCTCAATGGACGGCAACAGCGCGCACGTGAAAAGTGGCCGTAACAAACTATATAACCGTGATAACGCCGTTGAATAAAGTTGCAAATCGTTATATCTGCCGTACATCGCCGAAATGCAACACGGTTGCGGTAATAACGCGAAAAGAACGATGAGCGGATATGAAAGAGAGAGCGGATTCGCGTGGCGAGAGAGGGTAGTTAGGCGTGTGGAAATTTTTCAAACTCCGCTGCCGCAGATTAATGAAGATAGAGAGGTTTGTTCTCTACGTTTCGAATCCTCTGACGTTCGACGGGTTTTTTTTTAACTTCACGTCCACGAGAAATTGAAGGCTCATCCGATCACAGTGCAATCATCAGAGTGTCCTTAATTATTCGCAGCTGGCGAATCTCAATATTATTTTAATATAAATGTGCGGCCTCCTGCCGATAACAACGGTAGGCATTTTTTTGTCGACGCTCCTTTGTGAGTTGGTGGCGCGTTGGAAAGCCAGGGAGATATTTTTCTCCAGCACGAATCTCGCGCGAAAACACCTCGGGTGCTATCGAGCTCGATATATCACCTTAATTACGCGTATCGCGAATCCTTCGTTTCTTTTATACCAATATCGTTGCGGATGTTTCTCGTGCTCAAGTCTTGCATCGTTTCGAACGAAATATTTTGTTCGCCACAATCGTACTGTTCGACAATAGACACGTAAGCTATCTCAAATTTCTTCATATAAAACGAGAAAGGATATAAAAATTACAAATTAAAGACACATGTGATATATTTATTTTAATTTTTTTATCCGACACTATATAATATTTTTTTTGTATCTTCTACGACGGCTTTTACTGATATGCGGTTACAACACTTAAAATTATACGCTATGGATATACGTCTATGTCACAGCAGCGATTTTTCACATACTCGCCGATTTACATCGCGCTTTCTATCTGCTTGTGGCGGGCTGTAAAGCCGCGCATATCAAACGTATATACACGTATATATACACACATATATATATATATATATATATATATATATATATATTGTATATATATGTATATATATTTTTAACTGTTTGCACTCGCCGATCGCTCGATGTTTCATTCGCGGCGACATCGATCCACCGCATGTTTACACGAACACGTACCAACTCCCGCTGGGCGATGGGGGATTAGCAAAAGCAAGCGAACGAACGATACATCCCCGGAAGGCAATCGATAGCAAGGATGGGATTTATTTGATGGTCGGTGGTTTCTTTGAGATCGCGCTACTAACGGTTTGGGATGCGACAGGTAACATATAGCCCGCAGCAGGCTCGCATTAGGAAAAATAAAATACAATCAGATTTGAATCAAGCCTGGTCCAGTGTCTAGTAGCTATTCTCTTCTGTCCGCGTGAATTTCTTTTATTAACATATGCAAAGATACGGACATTTGATGTGAATAATGTTTTTTCAAATTTAAAATTGTAACTTTTGATAATTTTGAAGCTGGAGTGTATCCAGATAAAAAGTCAAATATTTTGTGTTTTCATTTATTTTATAGTTGATTTTAGATATTATTTTTTACATCTATTTAAGTGTAATTTTGTATCTAACATTAAACAATATAAAAACGCTTTTTAATAAAATTATTTCAGACTTTTTTGAATTTTTTAATAGTTTATCTCTGTTTGATATAAGATTGATTAATTTTTGTATAAACTTTTGCTCGCGAAAAAAATCAAATGTTAAATAATAGCATTAAATGACAGTTTTTATGCTTATATATCTTGTCGCAAACCTGGAAAAATCAGGGAAATTAGTCATAGAAAACCGGGAAAAGTCAGGGGAAAATGTAAAAAAGTCTGAAATTTCGGAATTTGCTCATAATTCTTTGAAACTGCTCCTTCCAAATAATTGTTAATTTTTTGATATTATATCTGATGTTTATAGTCAAGTACGTTCAAAACTTTAAACGATTTTAATAAAATAATTAAAATTTATATTTTATTCAGTATTTTTATTTGATCCCTCTTTTTTATCATAATTGCATTCTTTTTTCCAAAAACTAATTTATTTTATGCTGTGATTTGAATTTGCACTCAAAATTGTACTATGCTATTAAACTTTTTTTGCGTTATTTTTAATAATATAGATTAGCTTTCCTACAATCCTTGAGTCTAAATGTTAAAAGTCTAAATGTTATATTTTATATTACTCGTGGAAAATTTTCTATCTGAAAAATCTGGAAAAGTCAGGGAATTTTAAAATTTTCTGTGACAATCCTGAATATACATATTTAAAGTTTTAAAACCACTTTTTTCTTTAGATAATCTCTAGATAATCTATTTTGTTACTAAAAATAATTGTGCTAATATTTAAATCAATAAATTTAATATTTATATTGATGTCAATCATAGATTTAAAAATAGAATTTCCTTAAGAATAATCGAATCAAAATTGATAAAAATATATACTGATATTACCAATTTGATTAATTTATTTACATGTATATAATCTCTCCCTTTTTACACAGTGATTATATTATAAAATTTGAAATTTTCTCAAATATACTTAGTTTGTAACTTGTTACAAAAATAATTTTGACAAATTATGATTTTCAAATAAGATGTTTATATGATAATTCTCTTTAAAAAAAAAACTTAATAAAAATCGTAAACAGCACTGCGACTCACACTTCAATTTCAATTTTTGTTCAATCGCAAACGTCATGGATTTATATTTAATGTGATATTTTGAATTAATGTTCCTTAAAAATAGAATTTTTCTGATATTCATATTTTTTCTCATCTTTTCTATATTAACGATATTTTACACCTAAAATAAAAAACAAATACCAACACTAGTATATCAATTGAAATTAATTCGATAGTATCACAGTGTGTGCGTTTTTCTTAAATAAGATTCCATCTGTCAAGCCAATAAATCCTTGCAACTTTACATTTCACAGTTTAAAATCTTGACCCAATCGCTTGAATCATTCCGTTCAGATTAAGATGATGTTTTGTAATTCAACTAATCTTGGGCCTAATAAACATACCAAGTGACGGACAAAAATTCTTCTGTCTCGCATATCCCGCCGGGATATTATGCGTAGATCATAGATAGTAGCATGATTGGTTCTGTATTTTTTGTTAAGAACATATTAGTGTCAAGACATCTGCCGCTAATTCTTGAACTCCTGCCGCGTATTACACTTAATTCTTTGAGCACCAGTTGGTCATCAGCATGAACGACCTTTATTCCTTCATGTAGCGTTATTAATTTCACAGTTATTAGAGTACCACGCAGCATCATATCGGTCAAACATTTCTGCTTGACGTCGATGAGACATAGAAATTATAATTATCGACCTTTTTATATTTAAAATGATTACGTAGGTTAATAGTGAAATTTCTATTTAAGATAAGAATCTTTAATCGCCTTTCTTACGTTATTTATTGACATATAAACATTTATTGACATATACTTTCTTTATACGCATGTCTGAGTTTAATTGTAACAAATTAAATTATTTATTGGATTATGAAATTTTAACAAAAAATATTGCAAAAAAATAAAGGTCTACAATTAGATGTACTTGCTATGTTCAGTACTTTTGATGAAGCACGTTACAGCTTTATATTTCATATTAAGATAGATGAGTTATAAGAATCATGTTTTTCAAAGATTTGTATAATAAAGCATATAAAAGAGAGCTTACAATACAGTACTTACAAACTCACCAGAAGTACATACCAAAATTTTAACGCGTGAGAATCGGCAATATGAAAGTTTACTTCCACACGAGTTAATGTTAGTATAGCACTTTTGCCAGTCGTTTATCCAACGAATAGTCGTTCCAGCAGTGCTCCAAAGAACACAGTGTACAGGCAGTTTCAACTTCTGTGTGGCCAATAAATTGGACGTAAAGTCGTGTATTATGTCTGTATACCATCGGCCGTGCCTCACACATCGTAAGAAAACTCGTGGGTCGTCCTTAATGGTTTCGTATAGAAGGCGTTAAAAGGGTTTACGACGCATAAAACTACGCCTGAAGTGCGCAACTATTCTATCACCACAATATGGTCTCAATATGGTCACAGACAGATGTTAGAAAATCATAAAAATAAATCAATTGTCTATGCGAGATTCATATCGATAGAAATATGTAATTGATTATATAATTGATTATATTGTTTGATTTACTGTAAGAATGTGTTAGAGATCAGTATCCACTAGTCTGCTTCAGGTCAAACGTTGGCATTTAATGTAACTTTTCATAGCGCTGATTGATTCGAAATGAAACGCGCAAATGACGGACAGAAAACTAGTCATCATCCAAAGTCGTCCGTCTTCTTCCGCAGCGAAATGTGCGATGGGTACACTTATCTCCCTTATCAATGGGAGCAGCCGGAAGAGCAGGTAGACCAATGCCAAACGATACGATAAATGCGGATCGGATGATGGATGGGCGGCAAACGCTTCGCATTTCTACTTTCCCACGCCACTTAAATTTGCGCGCTTGTCCCTCATCTCACGACATCTCTACTCAGTGATTGATAAAACTACTGAATTTATAACTGCGGATAATAATTTTGCGCGTGATTCGAAGTTTTTTCGTGTGTAAATAATCGTTCGTCAATTTTTGTGAAATGCACTGAATCTCTTCCCTTTGAATCACCTCGTTATTGCGGTAATATAATAGGAGCTCTCCAGCTACGTGAGGTGCAACGGTGAGAACTTACATTAGGAGAATACTGGAGCAGATATCTTAAAAATATTCCTTAATGTCGCAGTGTCATGCATTCGATCTGCTAGATTGCGATTGGCGCGTGAATATTCGTCCTGTGCCAAAATACCTTTGACAATTTAGCAGCTCTTCCTGCTAAATATAAATCTAATTATGAAATATCTATCTACCTATCTATCTATCTATCTATCTATCTATCTATCTATCTATCTATCTAGAGAGAGAGAGAGAGAGAGAGAGAGAGAGAGAGAGAGACAAAGAGATTTAGCCAATAATTCTAAATTATCCTTGATTTTCTGACTTAAACGGATTGCTCCCCTTTCTCTCTCTCTCTTTCTCTTTTTTTTTCAACGATCAAATATCCCGTTCGAGAGATTAAATTAGATTTCGACTAGTGAAATTCGACTACTTAGTAAAGTCATTTGCTCTGAATGCCAATGTTACTGAGTGTCAAGCGAGTCGTCGGCTCGATAAAACCTTGCGAATATTTGCGAGGTGCTCGTTAAGTAAATCGACCGGCCGTGAACCACAGTCGAGGTCGGCTGACATGATAACGAGTATCAACAGAGAGAACACTCGAGAAATAGTCGAGACTACTCGACTATTTCTCCAACATTCGAGCGCCAGATATCATTGTAATTTATACGACCGTTGTTTGTTTTAGTTTCGTCGTTTTGCAATAGGAAAGTTGAAATACGCTTTGATTATTCCTCGTCCTTTACGTCTATCTTTTCGACAGCCACTCGCGCGCGAGCTAAGTTCTGGCTGCAGTCACACTTCCCTCTCTCTTCACTATAATATTGTTAAATATCTTGGATACATTTACGAGAGAGCTCTTAAAATGAAACCTTGAGGCTTTCAACGACGGCGAAGGAATTTTTTAAAACGTGAAAACTCTTTTTTTCTATTTAACTTCTTTATACAAATTTTTCTTCTGTAGTTCTTAATCCAAGAATAATCATCTTTCTTTACGTAAATAATTACTTGAGATATTTTTACATTTCAATTAAAATCACTTTTCTTAATGTATATTATTGATCATTTTTCGATTTATTAATATTTAAGAACATTATTAATATTTAAAAATTAGGTTTAATTACAATTTTCTGAAAAAAAATATAAACAAACAAATATTAAATGGAATAAGCACGTTAAATAGCTTATTAATATTTTTAAAAAATAAATATTTTAATATAATGGTTTTTTACTGCAGATTTTTGATGGAATTGCATATTTAACATTTAAAATTTTGTAACTAAAAATTTGTAACTATACTATAATATAAATTGGTTGCTTATTTTTATTTTGTTGAATTAGAGATTCCTAGAGGAAAAGACTCACGCTGTTAAGACCGAAGAATTGGTTTGAATCTACAATTTACGTTTTTATAATTTGACTCAGTATAACATGGTTGAATTTGTAACACATTGTGATTATGGATGAGATGATCCGATTAATACATTTTTTATACCGTTACCGAAATTAATTTCTAAGTTTTTAATTTATGTTCATATAAATTATTGTTAAGAGTTTTTATTTCATTTACAAATACGACTGATGAGGATTTAGTATGATCGAAACGTAAAATGATAATAAAAGAATAATAAAGGTTTACTGTTTACACCT
>Ga0157364_1001253_pt1 | contig 21058 bp, 11 predicted proteins | sample AttsexASBM2_FD_111476 | JGI IMG/M metagenome (GOLD analysis project Ga0157364, IMG submission 111476) | Fungus gardens microbial communities from leaf cutter ant in Ribeirão Preto, State of São Paulo, Brazil - Atta sexdens ASBM2 | ecosystem: Host-associated > Fungi > Mycelium > Unclassified ...
CTCTCTCCCACACACACACACACACACACACACACACACACACACACACACACACACACACACACACACACACACACACACACACACACACACAGAGCTGTATTTTTTTCGTGTATGATGATAAGGGACTTCTACATGGCTGATAAAGAAAATGGCCTCGATGTGTTCGCGCCCCGTTTAGTGACGTAAATCCTCTTTGCTTGTTCGATTTTTATTTCCATCGTGTTTGCCTTAGAAAAATACGAAAATTTGTAACGTATTAATTTCCAAGCATAATGCAGCAATTCTCAACGCGCACATATTTCATTTATGTCATCACTCGTAGAGTTGCTGATTGCTTGCAATTTTCTACGTTTTTCTTTTTTATGAGACTAAATATCCATTCACATTTATATGTTTCATGAATTACTTACTTCAATTGTAAATCTGTAAATTTTCCCCTCATACACATCAAATAGCTTTCTTAGATGAAAATCTGCGAACAATTTATTTTGAGAATTGCTTACACTGTCGTTAAATAACACTTCAGAATTTCTTTTAGATAGTCATAAAATAAACACGAAATGAAACGATATTTTCCAGTGTATTTTTTGAGTTATACTTATTTGTGGTAATCTCACACAATGCACTTCGGGTTAAAATAAGCTTATTGGCTCATTTTTGTGAATCCCCAAAGAGATTTATTCAGGGAAATTCATAGATCGGCGCGACTGAAGAAAGTAGGAGCGGCCCTACGCGCTCCTGGCGAATCCGACGACTGAAATTATCATTTTAGCTGATATACTAGCTAATGTAAGGATGCAGTTTTATCTCTTATTATCATGGGAAACGAGATAAATCGCGATAGTGCCGTTTATTTTGACAGCGTGGCGGTACCACAAGCGCCTCCCCATCGTCGATGTACAACGTGACGCTTTGTGTATCGGTCCTAGTATCTTCAGGTAATCTTCAACCTCTTACCTTCTATTTCTTCTATCTGTCTTGTTCGTCCTATCCATAACTATTGTGGACAAAGATTTATCATAATTATTATATATGTACAGCCACGAACTTTTTTTTTTATAAAATAATAAGGCTGTGTCTAAAATCAATTAAAGGGAATGCACGAAATCCATGATATGCAAAAAAGTTTTTACACAAAGATATAGTGGATTATTTTTAATCTACATTTATTTAATGCTACCAAATGACAATATTATTAAATTAATTGTTTGATTTTGTTTAATTAACATCATCAATTAATTAAAAATCATGGTTCATTAAGAATTAATTTAAGATATTTAATGTGAGATATATAAAATTAAACATTATACGAAACACTGTATAACATATAAGAATTCAAAATGTTAGAAATTATGTAGAAAAAAATGAATTATGTACAATACCGAATCGTTATCTTATATACTTGTGAGTCTTGTCTTAGTTAGGTATTTGAACTCAACGCTTACTCAATAGCTTAAGTGTTTTGTAACATAGTTTTTATTTCTTTTAAAGAAACAGTTTTACTCATATTAACGTTTGTCAGAATTTGATTGTGCGTCATTGCGTCGCTGAAAAATCTTTCGTGTATTATACATCACGCGTCGCAGTTACGTCTTGTTTGTCGAGTATTGTTTGCTTACTCTGCGACATAACATGATTATAAAATTGAACAATCACCAAACTTCGCCCATTAAAGCTCTATATGCAGGTAGTTTAACGTAACTGTACTATGTAAACTACATGCGATGCGTTTTCAAGTTCCTATCAAATTGTTACTTTGTCGAAATATTGGGTCTTAGAAAAAAAAGAAATTTTTATGATTCCGTTGGAAACTTATTATATCTATTTTTGTAATCGATGCTTCATGGGAGACGATAACTTTTATTAGTATAATTTTACTAAATTAATAAATGTGTTATACAAACAGAAAAGAGACTACACAAGAATTAAAAAATACGAAAAAAAGGGAGAGAGAAAATAAATATCATTAATCTTCTTTAATAGAGAAAGAAACTTATATAAATTTATCCACCATTTATTTATTAGAACTTTATTATAAAATTTCTTCTAATGTGTTATAGCATAATACTAATATATTTAATAATTTTTAATAAAGTCATAAAATCAAATTTCATTATTTTAAATTTATATTCAAATAATGATTATAAATGTAGATAAATTACTCAAAATGAAATTCTTAACTTCATATTTACTTATTCATATATTTTTGTATTATATAATTATATAATAAATAAGTTTCGAAATTTCTTTTCTGTCATTTTCTTATTCTATACGAGAAATATCTCATGATCTAATCAATGTACGATTTAGCAAAAAAATTATTTTAAAACAGAGCTATGATTTTGTCCCATCAAACTTTTAGTATGTTGCAATTGCGTATAATCTCTTTTTCTTTTGTCGTGGCTCATAATAGCTCTTATCAGCGAAATATTGTTTCAAGAGGAAACCTGTGTGTGCGTGTAAATGTGCTCTTGATTTCTATCGAGCGGGCACACTTAGTGGTATCGTTACGATCGCAGGTAGAAATATCCAACAGCGTCACGTACGCCATTCCGAACAATTCCATGCGTTCAAAGGTTCGGCTCGAAAATATATATTTGTTTCCTTTTTAAATTGCGTTTTAAACCAATCTTCCCGCTCATATCGATCGTGCAAATTGATAAATTTATAGCGACGAATGTGTCCCTTTATCTTAATTGTCTCTTGTCAAACTCGCATTATTAATTAATTTGAGGAATATATTAGGAAACATTTAATTATATATGATAGACTAATCTCTCTAATTTAACTTCGGTAATTAATAACGGAAATTATTCGAAAAAAAAGTATCGTTTACATTTCTACATTAATTTGAGGTCACTTTATTCTATTTCTTGTTCTGCGATAAAACTTTCCTCTTTAATCTTTTTAATTTATATTTGGATATAGATATTGGGTTGTCCGGAAAGTTCATGCTGATTTGAAGGAAAATTGAAACGCAGAAAATTTTAATTTAATAAATGTAAAATTTAAATGTATATTAAATTTTAGTCGGCACGAACTTTCCGGACAACCCAATAGAATAAAGTTAGAGAGAGAGAGAGAGAGAGTTTGTGGCTGCAAGCAGTTACGCGTATACCAATTTTGTCATATTCATTTTTAATTATCAAAAATTGTTACGGTTTCCGTTGTCGATGACATTCCATTTACAGAAATGAATCAGGTGCACGATGACGCAAGCAATAGTCATTATCTTAAGATGACTCTTCCGTATACTTTTCGTATGATATAATTGCAATTATTTTTTTTCTGATCTATTTCAAGATTGAATAATAACCGCACGACGTATCACTATGCCCAAAGTTATCTATTTCTTTAATCGTTATTCAGTTCGCTTTCAGATACTTTCGTACATTTATTTTATACAAATCATGTATCAATATTATCATTGTAATAATTAGTCATATTGTAAACAATTATTATAATATAATTTAGATCTATTACCTATCTTTTATACAGCATTATATTAGGTGTAGTAAAAAGAAATCCATTATTTTTGCATGTCATCTAATGGAAAAATAATGGATTTTTTTTTACTACACCTAATATAATAAAAAAACGACCTGAAAATTTTTTTTCTGTTTATACCTTATTATATTATTACTTTATTATAGGGTGTACGATGAATAATACCTCAATATGAATAATATCTCTTTATGAATTTAGAAATAACGAAAAATAAAAATGAACACAGATACATATTTCTGAATACTTTTATTGTAAAGAAGATCTAAAAAATTCTTTTACAAAAAATAACCAAACTTTCACATAAGCCTTTATGGCACAAAAAATATCGGACAAATATTCCATTTTACGTTAAGTGCATTAAAGTATGTTATTCTTTGTTCAATGGTGATTGCACAATTCAGTTGTAAATAAAATATTTCGTGTTCGATATCTTAGTGGAATGTGTACTTCTATACTTCCAGAGAAGAAAAAATGCAAAAGAATGAGATGGTCAGGGGATGGGTCTCACTTGATTCAACGATCTGGAAAAGCTTATGGAAGTTTAATAATTTTTTGTAAAAAATTTTTTTGTTTTTTACAATAAAAATCCAGAAATATGCATGGTTCTTTTTATTTCTGATTATTTTAAAATATTGATTTATCATGTATATCCTATAAAAATTCACTTTAAAATTAGTTAAAAAAAAATTTAATGTTCAACATTAGAAATTTATCACAAATTTATGACAAGTTAGGCAATTTCACAAATTACCTAAAAAAATCCATAGATACATAAAAGAATATATAAAGAAAGATATATAAAAGAATAATTTATTGAGTTTCGGACAATTTGTGTATCTATCTAATTGATATAGGTATACGTGAATCTCACTGGAATGTACTTATTAAAAATTAGAGACAAACATTAACGTAATCTGTATTATTAAACGATAAATTTTATAATTCCGAAATAAATATTTTCCATTCCTATCTTCTGTTCTATTAAAACGAGATAATATTACAAATCTGTCGTAATGATCCCTTTTTCCAACTAGTCAGTGTATATACGGATGAATCATCATCCCCCTACGGTTAAGCTATTGCCGCTACAAAATGGCGATGCAAGGCATTAGCAACGATGGCCGACGATGACGACAAGATCTCGTGGACATGTTTCCTTCACCGTCCCTCGCTATCTCTTGTCGTCGCTTCATCGCATTTATCAGTGAGCAAACAAACGAACTCCCTCTGCGACCTTTTTCTCCCCGCACCATACTGTGTATAATTCATCCAATCCGGCTGGACGGAATTATGAACGTACGGCCTCGTTGGATTTTACCATCATATTTATCGAAATCTATATAACTAACGAACGGTTGCGTAAAAAACGAACTGTTTACCGAACTATAAAAACAGAAAATATCAAAAATATCAAAAATATTATTCTGGGAAAACAATGTTTTAAGTTTGTGATATTTTATGTAAACTATTAGTAATGGGAAGATTTTTAATTTCGTTATTGAAAGAATAAATTCGTTCATTTTTAGATACACCTTTGTCACATTTAAAGATAGATAAATGTAATATCGGCAGAAAAGAAAAGTCAAAACTGAACTGAATTGCAGGTGTAAATAAAATGTAGAAAATCTTATACCAGATTTTTACTCGAAAGACGAGAAGCATGATCGATTCTTGCGGCAATAATAGCATGTGAGAATAGCCGCAAAGAATCTCGCAATCGACTGACCAATGAGACGCGAGGGTCCGCCCAATCGGTCGCTCCCGCTGGTGTTGGTGTCCATCTAAATTGTTCTCCATACAGCTTTCCTCTCTTTCTTTCTCATTCCATCTCTTTCCTTCTCTCTCTTTCTCATACATACATACATATATACATACACACTTTCTGCTCACCGCTCGTTGACGAATGCAATGACAAGAAGAATGCATTGCCTCGTCTGAAGTCAAGCAGTAGAAAACTTACCGACGTAGCTACAATTCCACCTCTTTCCTTCCGTCTCTTTGTGGGACACCAAGGCGAATCATCTCTCTTGCCATCGTCAGTTGCAAAGCGCTTCCCGTCGGCGAAGCGTCTCTCTCTCTCTCTCTCTCTCTCTCTCTCTTTCTTCCGAACATTCTCATCATTGATCCCGCAAATATTTCCGAGTGTACTATCTGTTTAGTGCTATCTATTCAAGTGTATCAGCTCAGAGACCACAGTGTATTTGGTGCGTCGGGGTTGCAGATTGCGACAACAGAAAAAAATCCGACATAAAGATCAAATGCGACATACAGCGAATGAGGTACTAAGGAGTGATTACTTTGCACAAATGAAATCCGGAAGAGACATAGAAAAATATAGAGTATTGAATGATTCAATGTCATAATTAAAGAAATTAAAAATTTTTAAGATTTTTTTAAAACTACTCACGATATATTTGCATCATTAAATTAGACATTGACGTTAACAAATATATTAACAATGCTGGGGAGTTATTCAAAACATTATTTAAAAGTTTATTCGTTATAAAATAAATTTACGAGAGACTCCGTTTACTGAGATTGAAATCTAAAATAATTTTTCGATTAATTACGAAAATACATCTCTTAATAAATCATTAGGTATTTTTATGACATCTTTAATCTTTAAAATAATGAGAATACGGTTCCACATGCCACTGTATTTTCTTCAACATTCAATGTTTTATTAAAGATTGAAGAGAAATGCTTATTAATTTCAATTATAATAAAAATGAAATTGTCATCGCATGATAAACAATTTCTCCAATTATTTTATTTAAATTTGTTATAATAAACTTTTTTTATTCAATTCACTGCTATCATCACCATCATCGTCGCATTACGATTCGATTTAACGTTCGCGACATCGAAGTACAGATTACGAGATCATCGCCGACGAGATATAGCGGAAGTTGCGGAGGTCTTTGCCAAAGAAAGAGAGCCATCGCGTGCTCTCGCCGGAAGTCGAAACTTGACATTGCTGAACGGAAGTATGACGCAGGACAAACAGTGCCTCTCGCATTTTTTCCCGAGACGGACGAGGTGTGTCCCCGGTCCTTTCTCTCTCCTCCACCCTCTTCACTAAACTTGTTGACCCATGTACCTTTCTTACCTGAGCTGAAACAATTCCGTGTCGCGTGCCTCGAGGATTCCCCTGAAAGAATGACTAATAGGATTCGCAGGACCGTTAGCCTTCATCCTATTGATTGACTATCTTTTGACGAACAGATTATTATTTGATTTAGTAAAAATTTATTTAGAGATATAATCAATCAATGTTAATTTTCTTTCTCTCTCTCTCTCTCTCTCTCTCTCTCTCTCTCTCTCTCTTTCATATAGATTTTTAATTAATTTTATATATTATTGCCAAATACTTATTAAACATCCATGATGTATAACAACATATTAAACTTGCTTGCATTATAACACAGTATAACACACATTCCCTCGCGTGAAAAAAATCAGAGAGATCCATGTCTCGGCGTTTTACCAGATCAAATCGTTAACGTTTTTTATGCAGCCATTTATCGTATTTGCTTCATATTGGCTTTTTACAATTGTTTTAAATTATATATAATAATTTTTTTAAATAAATAATTGACGTTTTTACATGTGAAATTATGCGATGAATCCGAATATAAAAAAAAACTAAGAATTTTCTCTCAAAACTCTCTCTCTCTCTCTCTCTCTCTCTCTCTCTCTCTCTCTCTCTCTCTCTCTCTCTGAACAATGCATCAATATCATTACAATAGGCCAAGTTCTTTTCAGAATCTTCATGTAAATCGAAATATTTGTCGAATTTAATGATGTTGCGTTACGAAGTCTCGTTATTTTTATCAATAATTAAATTCCATTGCTTCAGACGCGATGCAACTATTTCTGCTGCATCTTTTGATAAATTGGCGTCACGAACAATGTCATTGAAGTTCAATTGCGTCACAAAATGCGGCATTTTATAGCCCAATTCACTGTTGAAACAAATTCGGATTCGAGCTCAGAAAATATGTTACTTGAAGTAGAAAGTGATTATTTTGATTGTTTTTCCTCCGGTATGTTTTCTGTAGGCACAATCGGATGTTCTGCAGAACGTACTCATGCTGGAATTACGGATTCTACATCGGCGTAATTAATTTTTTCACGAATACTGTATCAGAAACTTTCAATTTTGTTGCGCAAAAATAGCATAATTCAGATGTGTGTTCGGTACGTCGTAGCCAAATTGTCGGTGCAATAAATTTAATTTTATGGGATTTATTTTCCCATCCGAGCAAACAATGATAACAATAATCGCACACAATTTCTGGCACTTACTACAAATTCGATATATACATCACATGAAAATGGGCTTCAAATGCTGTCATAATATTTTTTGTTATATTTCGCATGTGGAGATGCAAATAAACCACACACATATAACAATAATTATTTCGATTTGGATACTGCATTATTGTTTCTTTTAATATTTCTTTCACTTCCAATTTCGTTTTAAACAATTTGAAACTTCATCAACTAAATCCACGATCGCGATTACCAACTGAGCAAGAACAGGGAATGAGGTGGAGTGATTGCTGCTTATTTACGTCACTTTGTTTGTCGCGACAATGTCGAAGAAAATCAGTATCGAGACATGGGCTTTTCTAACAGATTCTTTCAGAATCTCTTTGATTTTTTCATGGCAAGAAAAAATCGATTTTTGTTGTACTTTGTAATTATCATCCATTACCTAAAATTTTTCTTTCTCTTAAAAAAATAAATTTGATTTTACAAGATCAAAAAATATAGAATATATTAAATATCAGCGATTCCTTTAATAATTAATTAATAGCAAGTCATTTACAACGTATATATTTCCTCTAGAATTAAAGTAGTTATCGATGAGAGTAAAAGTTTCTGCGGAATTGTCGACCTAGACATCGATCTCATCCGTTATCCGGTTAAAAATCCGACATATGACTTTACTTGTACCGTTTTGTTATCACGACGATAACATTATTCTCTGCGCGCGAGTTTTCGCACGTGGCCGTTGTCATTAACATTTATATTACATTACTCAAAAAAAGTTAGGAAAATGATTCTTGCATTTATCTTTTCGATAAATTATATTCGTAATAAATAATGTAATATATTTATTAAAAATAAGATATTTTTTAATTATTCCTAGTACGAAGGATAACAATAGAATTGTAATATTTTTCCCACGAAGAGAGAGAGAGAGAGAGAGAGAGAGAGAGAGAGAGAGAGAGAGAGAGATATAATGAAATGAAAAATAAAGACATCTCATCGGAAATGCCGATGAAATCGCTGATGCGATTAAGATGTGTTTGGACATACATTGGAATTAAATATTCAATTATATATGTTGTTCCTAAAGTGGAACTTGCGTTTTATTCAGGACGTAATGAAAGAGACATTGGTGAAGCAAGAGATCAAGATGGAATGGGATAATCATCGTGCGGATGATAATTCATCACAAGTTTCTGGAAATGAAGACCAAACAATTAGAAGTCCTCAAAGCGTAATAACGACTAGAAGACATGTGAGGACGATTACGACCGCTGGTCATATAACTGAGGGAATTGCCGAAGTTGATCCGGAATCTCCAGATTCGAATTCGGTTAGTGGGAGTCTTCATCAGGGACTTCAACACAGAAATGAACAACATGAACAAGCCCAACAGCGTAATTTCCAAGAGGAGCAGCAACAAACGCAGCAGCATTACGTGCAGATTTCTCATACGAGCACTGAGAACCAGCAACGACCGACGGATCAGCAACGTGTCGTTTATGCTACTAGCAGCGGACAGGAAGTTCAAGTTGAAGTTTCTGAAGCCTCCGATGCTACCATCACACTTACGGTTAAAGAACCACCCAGGTAAGAATAGTAGAAAGAGTGATAAACTTAAAAACTGATTGAGAAAATACTTATAGATAAATATTACTTCTTTGCTGAATGAAATTTAGAGGAAAAAAATAAATATTGGCTAAGAGAAAAAGAGCAAAAATTTTTTTTGTGACACAGACAATAGATAATATAGAGCAGCATGTGAAAGAATGTAAAGAGATGAACGGAAGATTTGGAGAGTTAGGAGTAAATAAAGATGGGATATTAAGGAAATTATGGGGAGAAAATGTAGGCAAAATAAAAGGAAAAGTGTTAAAGAAATTTTAAAAATTAGAAAGAAGGAAAAATTAGAAAAAAAAGAAGAAAGGAGAAGAAAGATAAAAGTTAAGGAATAGTAATATTAGAAAAAAATGTCGAGGAAAAGAATGATTAGAAGTTTAGGCTTAAGCAAAATAGAAGGGAAGTAATGTAGGTGGAATATATATGTCGAGATTAGTAAGATAATGTAAGTAAAGATGAGTGAATTAAAAAAAGTAATTAAGATAAGTAAAAGAAGAAAGGTAGGAAATAAACAAAGATTGTGTAATAAGGCTGTGAGTACGGATAAGATTTCAAAAAATAGTTAAATAATGTAGGACAAATAGAGTTATAGGAAATAGGAAGGATAAACGAGGCAAAAAGTATGAATAGATAAATGAGTTAAGGAAAAATTGTAAACCAAGTCCTCTTCTTGACTAGTAAATATGCTGAAGTGAATAAAATTCTATTCTATTACTTCTTCGCATGAAGATACGAAACGCCTGCGCCAGAAAGACTGGAAGTAGATCGAATATATGCTTACTCCGACGGACATGAAGTCCGAAGAGAGAACCATGTGATCACCGTACAAGTACCGGACCATCGACGAACCCAGCAAGCAGGGCACCAAAGATTCAGTCCTCCCGAAAATCATCAAGCCTCTGGACCAAACGGAGGAAGATATCAAACATCACCAGTTCTGACTACGACGGAAGACTATGACGCCTCGATTGTTACGCAATCAGGATCTACAGTCCATCTTGGATCACCCGCACCATATTCACCCCCAATCGATGGTATACGTGCAGGTCAGCAACAACTCGTAGCAACGAGTTATGCCGATGGTGTTGTTAAGTACGATGCCGAAGCTGCGGCTGCTGCGGAAACCATCAAAGCTTCTAATACGTACACCACGCTGGAAACAGTCGCTATTCCACCCACACAACCCGTTCAATACACACAGTATTTATCTGTTGGCGAAACTTTTCAACAGACGCCAACGTATAGTTACACCAAGCCAGGAGAACCTGTAATCTTGGCATATCCACCAGCAGCGCAACTTGGCTCAAGAGTTACCGAGGTGAGAAAACGCGGTTAGTTATTTGAATAATATATTTTATATATATTATATATTTCAATTATTATTTTATTTTAAATTGTTACTTTTATGTATTTTAATCATCCTTTTACTTTAAAATTTATAAAAATTTTTATTGGCTAAGTTTCCTCTTAATTTTGAAACCGAGAAAATTTGTTTCGTATTTAATAGGTAGAATCATCCGGCAGCGCATACATGAAGAGCGATCCCACGTTAGCATCATCCTTGACCGCTACTCGAGCGGTTCCCTTACATTATGAACAGCCCGGTTCACCAAATTCCCAAGTGACTCTATACACAGGACCGACATCATATCAATACGTGAAACCTTCCTCAGGTGATCCTTATTGGTCAGGTGGCAATACTCCTCCCCCCTTGGAGTACGTCCAGAGTTATCCAGGCATCACTACGATTTCCGTCAACGATGCTGCTAACGTGCAGCTGTATTCCAACTGTAGTGGTGGATACAGCGTTTCCGCGAGCGGAAATGGACCATCTCCTGGGTGGACTCTTCCGCTTTCCGGTGCTGAGGAGGGATTCGAAGGAGTCATAGCAACTGAACCCAAAGAATGTGTTAATTGCGCGGCCAGCATGACACCATTATGGAGAAGGGATGGCACTGGTCACTATCTTTGCAATGCTTGTGGGCTCTACAATAAGATGAATGGCGTCAATAGACCACCTATGCGATGCACCAAACCGAAGCAATCGGTTGCGCCGGTAAACACTGTGCGAATCATGTGATTACTGTAATCTAACTAGTATAGTAGTATAGCGTAATCTAATTTTTCAAATATTAATTTTTACAATATATAGATTTCGAGAGTTCGAATAACTAAATGAAGAATGCAATTTGTACATTGTATATTATTCAAATTACAATAATTGAAATGTAATTTATATTACAACTTATACTAAAAACTATTATAAACTATATTACAAAAATGTAAAGAAATTGAGAAATATTCATAAAGTTATAAATGTGCGTAATTAAAATTGGAATTTAAATGTTATTTTTTTGAAAACGACTCTCGAATTATCCATAACTGAATCTTTGTTTTTCTCTTCCTCTTTTCTAATCATTTTTAACATATAACATTTTGATCTACTGAACAATAATATTGTACATATTGAAAAGGGTGAAAGGAAGATTAAATACTATTTGCTGCTCTCACATTCAAATATTTAATTGCCGAAATCCGTTCGACCACTGCTAAAATGAGGCCACTGATATTTACCCTGATAAATTTCTCACCCATGAAGCGTATGTGGCTTCGATATTAAGTAACATTCTCGCGCCCTCTGCCTCTCTTCACCATTTCCTTCTACCGCTACTAAAGACAGAGAAAAGAGGAACGTTATCTCGAGCAAATAATCACTACGGGACTTGTCGGCGGTTATTTGCTCTATTTTTCTTGCTCTGAGCACTCCCATTTCGTTGTCTCGATTCTTCAAATACTCCCTGTTTCTTGACGGTAACGCAACATTTTATGTCGTCATCGAGAGCGACGAATTCTCTCGCGAGTCCTTTTTAAGCTAACAAAATATATTTTAATTTTTTTAAATTATCAAATATAAGCAAAAGAGAAAGAGAGAGAGCGCGAGAGAGAGAGAGAGAGAGAGAGAGAGAAAAAGGAGAAACAGAAGATAGTGCATTATTCGCGAAATATATAACTTAATTCTGTAATTTAATGTCTTACACATAATAAATTTATTTATGTGCACTATTATGTGTTACTTTGTCATGTGTTTATGTATTGATATGAAATGCTTTTTTATGTTGCAGGCTAATGTACGAAGAACAGGAGTACAATGTGCAAATTGTAGGACAAGCAACACAACCCTTTGGAGACGAAACAATAATGGTGAGCCAGTCTGCAATGCGTGCGGCCTTTATTTTAAGTTACATAACGTAAGTTTCGAAATCATATCATAAAATTATATACATTAAATGCTTTTCATTCGTATCTTTAGAAAATCAACTCTATTTTTATTTATAAATATTGTAAAATCAAATAATAATAGCTAATTATTAAAATAATAAAAGACAATATGAGTAACAATCATGTAACAAAAAGCTCACAATGAACTTTTTAATTATTTAATTCTTAATCATTATTAGAAATATAATTAAAAGTAATACAAAGAGTAAAATTTCTATTTCTTATCGATGGCGTTTCCGAGTAATGTTCTGAGAATTGCTACAATAATGTTTCCATTCTTGCGCGATATAAAAACATCAAGAAAGCAGTAGAGAAATTTTTTTAATTAACATTAATCTTATTGCGAACTGGTCAGGGCGTTATCAGCCTTTTTATGATTGCTAACCGCGATAACGACAACTTGATTGTTTTTACACACATGAGACGACCCCGTCTCGATGTTGAAGAGGAGCACAGATTATCGCGCGAATCTGTGCAAACGATCAACAAATTTAATTAAAACAGAGATCAATGCGTGACTGTATCGTTCATACCTTAATGCCTCGAAACAATGACTGTCTTCTCTAGTCTTTTTCATTTTTATTAATTTTTATAATATAAAAATTAATTGAGCGATTTTATGCTTTAGCTAGTCAGAGAATATTAAAAATAAATAATTTTTAGAAACTTTTCACATAGAAATATAACCCGATTGATGCAAACAGGTGAATAGGCCTTTAAGTATGAAAAAGGAAGGAATACAGACGCGGAAGAGGAAACCGAAGAATCACTCGAACATCACTGGAAATTTACCCGGTCCTAGTGGTATCCACAAGCCCGATATCAAGTCCAGTCTACTTGGTGAGTCTTCGGTGAGCAAGTCCATTATACAGTTTATTTTTACTAACATTTTCCATTAGTTTACATTTTAACAATTATACGTGATATCATCTTCACATTTTTCTCTCCGTCAAAATTTTTCAGTAGACAATAATATCTTGTATATTCTCATTTTCACGAACATTAGTTAGGCAGTTGATTAGGTGTACCTATCTACAGATAGGAGTGAGTAAGATACTTTCAGGAATATATATTTGTATGCAAAACTATTATATAATTAAATAAGAGAAATTCCTATATTCGGTCAAAGCGGATCTTAGTGCTTAAATATTTCTGTGTGAATTTGTATACATATTCTGCGAATCGCGCCGAAATCTTTTTCGGTCTTGAAACGCATTCAGGAACACAGAACCAGAGTAATAATATCACACTTATTAAATTGATAAGTAATTTAATAATTTTTGATGCTAATAATCTTTACAAGAGTATTAATAATTAGATGTTAATGAGAATTTAAAATCAGCGAATAATTTTAAAACAATTATGATATAATGACTATAAAACTATTATAAAAATTATTTTTAATATCTTATTTAAGCAGTTATATAATCGCAAAAAATATATCATTTTATAAACCATTTTATTATTATTATTTAAAACATCAATTTATCATTATCAAGTTTAAATTTGGAACTAAAAATTATTTTTACCATTGCTATCGCCGTGTAAATAATAACTAATCGGTTTTTCCGCGTACAAATATTCTTCATGGAACGATCAGCCAATAATTCCCGTCCACGTCCATTGACAATCGTGATGGCCGACTAAACACACGATCGCGTGTACAATGTACATGTGTAAGTACATGAAGGAGGGTCGGGGAAGTTCCGATGAGAGCACACAACAACTGATAGTGCTTCGGATTGGTCAAAGCTCGGGATGTATTGCGATAGCGGCTAACACATACTTGTTATCGATGGGAGATTAACTCAAAGACACGCACGTGAGAGAGGTATAGCTTCAATACGTCGATATTTTCTCACACGTGAGATCATGATAAAATTAACAAATTGATCGAAATAACTAGTGTACATGTAAAATTTTAGAAAGCTTGCGATCAAAAAATTCACAATTGCGCATCTGAGATTTCGATATTTTTCATTTACAATTAAACTATTGTGTTTTTAACGAATCGTTGTCGCATATAGTCAAAATCCTTCAGCTTTGCAAAGCTGAAGATATAAAAATAGATAAAAGCGAAGAAAAATTCAAAAAATTTTATTCGAATTATATACGCTTATCTTTCTTGAAAATCACGTTACAACCTTGAAGCACTTTTTAAGTAAAATAAAGATTAAAGTCGATTAATAATCGTATGGATTATTCGATGAATATTTGAGATCTCGAATATTCATTCGTGATAAGAAGCTATCAGCTGATCGTTAAATCTTTATAATTTAAGTATCCATAGGTATTTATAATTAATGAAAATAAGTGAAGATATGTAAACAAATGTATTATTAGAAATACGAAAATTTAGACATATCATAAAGTAATATCATGAATAATGCATCTTCTTGAAATACAATTTATATACATATAGGAATCGTTTGTTAAAAGAAGAATGATGTAAAAACATAATGAGCACGTGAAATATGACGAGCAAAGTAATTATGATCGATATTGTCGTTTTATTGATATTGCAGTGGACTCGTTGCAGTTGAATATGTACGCAAGCGGGGGTGGAGGTGGTGGAGGGGTCGAAGAACATTGTCTTCCTGTAGGTACACCAACCGGAACACAATTAGGGCATGCACACTCGCCTCTCGCATTACCTACCGCTGCCGTGTTGAATCGCCAAACTACTCTTACGTAAGTCACGAATCACTTCATTTATAATACAGAAGATTTGCACGTATTTCGATATTGTTATAGAGCATGTTATCGATAATTCTATTAATAAATCAATTATTTAAAAAAAATTAAATCGAAGAAACTTCGAACAAAAAAGAAAATAAAGTTAATTTATTTGTATGATATCTCATTGTCAGTACATGCAACTTTAGTTTTGTTTAAAAAAAACTAACTCAAAATTCAGCGAAAAACTCAGGAATGAAAATAATTGCAATAGTTTTGAAATACTTTTTATTTACAATATAAATTTTTATAAAAATTAAGATATAAAAATAATATTATATAAAATGATATAAATTAAAAATATTATTGCTAGATTGTAATATTACATATTTTACTCAAAATTTAATTTTTTAAATATTCAAATAAATATTCAAATAATAGAATCATTTTAAATTAAAAAAGTTAGAAATCTTATTATGTAATAATTATTTATTATATTTTAATACTATTCTCTTTTTATTTTAGCGTGCCACCACTAGAACCAATCACTAGTCAATCCACCAGCGACATCGCTTCGGTTATAACGTCAACTACGGCCGCCCATACGGAGAAATCGTGAATATCATTTCTGTTCTATAGAGTTTGTAGAAATTCTGTACTTGCCGACCGTAGCTATAGTATGAAACGTGCACTTTATTATTGGTTTTGACATCAAAATATGTTGATTATCATTGAAAAAGCGATTGTATTAATTACAAACAGATAGAATTATCCTGTACAAAAAAAATAGCGTGTACACTGTAAGAAATTTCTGTTCAAAGGTATTAGAAATTTGTATCCAACAAAAATGTGTTGTAAATTTAAACAGTTATATTGAGAAATAACAATAACATTTTGTGGTAAAGTATATGCAAATTTCTAATACGCATGTGCGGCACGTCAGTTTTGTAAATTCACAACAAATTTCTATTGTGAATTTACAAATATTGTGACATTACAACAAATGGTTTGTAAATTTACTGCATTTGTAAATTTACTACATTTTTATTGTAAGGATATTAGATAAATTCACAAACATTTCTAACAGTGTACATTAGAAATGTATTTACTCAGAAATTTAGTATTGAAGAGAGAGAGAAACATCTGATCTTCATTTAATTAATACTTTAACTAATAAAATTCGATGAAGTTTAGTACGTGCTAAATAATATGCTACATTAATACGAATCAAAAGAGTCAAAAGAATCATTCCGATATCAGTATGTACTCAAGTAATTAAACAATTTACGTTTAAAAAATGTTTAATCAAAATATTTGTTATAAAAACGTTATATATATATATATATATATATATATATATATATACATATATATATATATATATATATATATATATATATATAGGCATTATTAATGTTAATTATTATTGAATTGAAATATCTCGTATAAAATATTTTAAACTAGTAAAAAAATATTTAATAGACGATTTACAAACGTCTTATTAAACATTTTTATAACGTTTATTAAATAGTTTAAAAAACTTATCTTTTTAATATTTATTTTTCAATTTATACATAATTTCTAATGTTTATTAAACGTAATTGTATTACTTGAGTAATTGCGAATTTTCTGGATTAGAAAATGATTTTTTAAACTGTGTTCCTATCGCTTATTTATATTTATTATTAAGTATTAATTCCTAATCATAATCTATTTCGAGACTTTTGAGAATTTAGAAGCGTGGCACATTGTAACCGATGCATTTATAATCTGTTCTTTTATCCTTTTGCGCTTTTTATTTTATGTGTCGATTTTTGCAAAATAATCGAATGTTTCTTAGAATCGATACAATATCGGTAACACTTTCTTACGATTTCTTCTTTGGAGCCTGCGTTACCGACATTGTAGACTATGTCGCAATGCCTGAACTGATGCGCTCCCTACCAGAAAAACCGGAGAAGATAAAGAAGACTATGTGTGTTTATACATACAAAAATAAAAATGAATAATATGAATTGTTTTAAAATTTAGTGTAAAATTCACTTTAAATTTTTTAAATTAGTATTTTCTATTTTCTAATACACAATATAAAAATCCCTTTTTGATTTTTGACAAATACATTTTTCCATAATAATTTTAATATCAGATAATGAAACATACAAGACAATTCTAATATAAATTTTTAGGCAGTGTGACATATAAAGTACCTCAAATGACTAATATATACTTATCTACGATATATTTATATTTAATGTATGATATATACGGTCTGCCTAATTTTGTACATATACGTTTATGCCACATAATCCAAAGAAATATGTATATCTAGATATATGTGCATGTATAGGTGTATATTTTAATTTTCTCTCCAAAGAGTAATATATAACGTAAATACACGTACTAGATATATTTTGTTAATTATTTTTTAAAGAATGATAAAAATTTAATATCCTTTAGGACGAGATCCAGATTTCTTTGCGGAGCAGTATTTACATTATACAAAATATATATAATTATACAGATAAATATAATTATACAGATACATCTTATTATTTATCACAAAATTACAAGTTACACATAAATAAAATATCATACTTGATTCATAAATTAAAAATGTAGAGATAACAGTAAATTCTTAATTTTCCAAAGAATTTTTATTATCTCTCCTTTTTTATAACTTAAATACTATTAACATCACTGATTTAAAAATGCAATAATATATGTTGCTCGTAATTATACGATACAGTGAAAACAACATTCTCACGAATCATCTTGCTGTCTATATAGTAATTCATCTTGTCTTAGCTTTTGTCGAAGAGTTCTCGCAAAGATAATTTAATTATAAATAATTATCTTATCGCTTATTTAATTATGAATAATTATCTTTCAGTGATGCGTAATTTATAACATATCAAAAAAAACTAATTAAATTATTAAACTAATTAATGTTGAGCAAATTATTTGTATAATAAATAAATGTGAGTAATAAAACGCGCAGATTCGTTTATCAAACTATACTCTGGCGTATCTCTTTTTTCTAACAAATACCAAGATAATCCATTTATTTCAAGTAGCATATATTGATTATCAACAAAAATGTTATATTCCTCATTCTTCGATTATAAGAAATTATGATTTTACTATTTATTAATAAATAGGTTATAGATAGATTTACTAAATTTTTTTTTATAGTAAATGTAATTACTGAAAAATATTTAGTACGTATTTTATATTTAGTATGTATACGCATAGAATTTGATAACGTGGTTTATATTAAACAAAACCCAATATTCTTGTAATGTGTATTTATGACATACACAAAGGCACAACAAAGATCGCGAAACGCAAATAGGAAAGAGAGCAGATACAAGCGGAGGATAGAGAGAAAGAGAGAGAATGTGATGAAGGTAGAAAGCTGGACCACAGGCAAGAGGTGACAGGCGAAGAGAACAAGAGTGGCGTCATGAGGGGATAAAAGGGAAAAGGGGGCAAAAGTCCATCAGCCTAAAGAGCGGCTATCGTATCGGCTAAGGGCTATTCCATGTTAGCCACTCTCACCGAGCTCCTTTTTTTCCACCTTTTTATTCCCCTCCGTGGCTCTTTATACCGTGGCGGAAACGTGGCGCCGCCCTCGAGAATCCCTTCCCCGTTGTCGATTCATCGAAAGCACCTCTCTGCTGTTCGATCGAGCTTCTTTCGTTCTGTCCTTCTTTGGGAAGAAGGGTTCTCTCTGTTGTCTCCCTCCTGCACCACCGGTTCCCTCAACAAGCATTTTTAGATTGTAATTTATCGTTTTTAGTATTTCGTTGTGCGCCATGAAGTTCCTCGAAATTCAGTGAAGTGAATCGGGTGGGAGATGACGATTTATTGTCGACGGCGATTCGCGAGCGAGAAAAAGATATTCCTCGTAGTCTAGGATGGGCTCGATACTGACTCGGACGAGTGAATTTTAATCACTCGTGATGTATGCGAAGATGAGATTAAGAGGGTGATGAAGTAATTTTGAAACTGAAAATAAGATTTCTAATATTTTAATAAAAACCGTTCAAAAAGAAAGTAATCAATCTAACACTATTTTTATATATAGGTTTCGCTAGAGAGATATAACTGCAGTGGCTTTTGCGATGTTAAAAATTCCGTGAAAATATTACCGGCTGAATAGGAAAAATCTTTATCAACGTAGTAAAGAGCAAGATTAGATAGATGCGGCGGCAGATATTCACTTGGTGGGCGAAAACATATTTATTAGAAATCTCTGTTCAAGGTATACAACGAAACAAGAATATCTCTGTCGAGGATGAGCCGATAAAATATAATGATGATTGAATTATAAAAATTACTGATAATAAGCCAGGTACAGGACGGTAATACATGATGTAATTTATAAGACGTAATTGTTTCAGTTCAATATATATTACTCATCACGTGGTCGTAGATTATATGTTTCTTGAATATGAAATTATATTAATCGCTTCTTGTTGCACTTGTCGAAGTCTTCAATTTATTCAAAGTTTAATACTTGGATATTGTTAAGAAGTTAGATACTGTTAGAATTCAGATTGCATTTGATGATAATTTAAATATTAGATATCTCGAAACTCCTAATTATTAATAAAAATGCATATTTCATTTAATTTAAAATCAATATTTCTTTAAATACATTGAGTCTAAACTTTTTTTAGGATATCAAAGATAAGAGAATATACACCATCTTTTTTATGAAGATTTGAAAAGATTTGACAGTTTAAACGGAATATGATACAACTATAAAAATTAATGTTTCAATTTTGTGAAATAAATAATTTTTATTAGTATAACTTATATATAGCTTTTTATTAGTGTAGCTTACATATAACTTATATAACTTTTATTAGTTTTTTATTTATTCATTTATGAAAGTTTCAATTCGTAACGGCAATAATTTAATAGTACTATTGCTAAATCATTGCATACCTACAATATCGATGCGGATAAGACATCTTCCAAGAAATGTACGATGAAATGTGACGGACTTAATGTACCGATGAGATACCGCCGATCGAAGCTAAAATATCTCGATGCTGGTAGTACGATATTGATTGTGAATTGCATTTTCAGACACTTTGCAATGACAACAGTCAACGAACTAAGTTAATACCTCCTGTACTTCGAACATCTGATCCCATTAAATTTCTTTCTTACTTATTATTGGAATAGATTTCCAAAAATTTCTATCGAGCAATCAAACGTTACAAATAATAGTAGTGTGAAATCTTGGAATGACATCATCATGAGACGTGTATAGACTATTAAATTCCATATGAACAGAGATCTGTTCAGATTTCTGTCGAAATCTCGAAGGGAAAGTGTTGACAAAAGATACTTTTAATATCAAAATATATATAGAATATAGGAAAATGAAAATTAAAGAAAACACTCATGTGCTTCGTAAAATGAAACAAATAAAAGAGTAAAATTGCATATTTTGTTTATGGTATGATAAACTATTAGCTTCATATATTTGATCTAAATAGAACTAGCTATGGGTAACACTTTAAAATGTTAATATTATTTGCGGAAAAATACAGGAAGAAATATACCTATATAATGTAAAGTAAGTCAATCATTCATCTGGAAATATATTGGATATTTATTCACAGGATATTTCTATGCTACAGGTGAAAAATACGACTTCTCAATAGTCCTTTCAATAGCA
>Ga0157364_1001254_pt1 | contig 21057 bp, 15 predicted proteins | sample AttsexASBM2_FD_111476 | JGI IMG/M metagenome (GOLD analysis project Ga0157364, IMG submission 111476) | Fungus gardens microbial communities from leaf cutter ant in Ribeirão Preto, State of São Paulo, Brazil - Atta sexdens ASBM2 | ecosystem: Host-associated > Fungi > Mycelium > Unclassified ...
CCTAACCTTTTTATGCAGTTACCCAACATAAAGGACTACTAAGAAATTGAACCCATAACCTCAAGTAGGTTTGAGGTAGGCATAATACACATGGACGGGGGTCTCTTCCACTATGCCATCTCTCCCCCATACAGACTTAGTATATAAGACCAAGTAGATACTCTATAATATTCAGTCTGGAAATTGACTAAGAATTATCTAAAGCTTATCTTTATACTTCTCTAACTAAGCTGTGAATTAATCCTCTTTGGTATCTTATTATCCAAAATATAACCACATGATAAACAGTAGTATAACCCATAAGCTGAGGCCAAAGTTGTTATCTAAGATTATATTATCAATCTGTAGACTAGCTTCGAAGCTTGATCTGTAACCCAGATACTTTGCCCAATCTCATGAATATCCACATTTATTCCCAGATACCTAATTAATCTGACTCTTTCTCATATGACTGATTGTGGGTATCTACTTAAAATAAGATCTGCTTTCTTGACACTAAGTAGTCTTAAGGTATAAAAAGTCTCATTGTCAAGAGAGATCAAAAGAGGTAGTGTTAGGGTAAAACTCACTTTAAGTGACTATCTGTGATCAGTCATACAGGAAGGGGTTAGATCAAGTATAGAAACTTATCTAGAAATGGATATGGATATCTATGAGATTAGATAAGATATCCAGGTTACAAATCAAGCTTGGAGGCTTATCCACAAATAGGCAACATGATCTTAGATAACAACCTTGGCCTCAACTTATGTGTTGTGCCCACTGTCTATTATGTGGTTATAATTTCAGATAGCAAGATATTAGAAAAGACTAATTAATATCTTAGTTAGAGGAGTGAAAAAAGATGTTATAGAATTCTTGGTAGTTATTTGGTTAGATTTTAGTCAGAGCTTAGTTGATTTCCAGACTGAGGACTACAGAGTATTCACTTGGTCTTATATACTAAGTTTGTAGTTGGAACTGTGGCTAAAGGAATAGTAGTGTAGAGAATAACTAAAGAGATGTTATAAAGATAACAACTAGAAGTCTAGGTGATAATTTGCTAGAACATGAAATATGAGAGGCTAATCTATGTATAAATAAGTATAGATATAGAAGTACACCTAGATATAGTTAGAGTCCTAATCAGAAGTTAGGAAGCAGAAGTCTCAGAATTCAGTCTATGACATTCATTGTCAGAGTTAAAGATAGTAGATTCTATCTATCTTCTATTTCTTTTCTTATTCTTATTTTTATTTATTTTTATTTTTGGATTTAAGATTAAAGATAGCATAATATTATGCATGACTATCACAGTTACAGTTACATGATCATATATCACACAGAAGAACATAGAAAGTTCCAGAATAATAACATCATACAAAATGTTTACTATATGTTAACCTTATAGATTACATATGGTCTTTAGGATAGGTTAGATAAGATCTCACACAGACTAACCAGCTAGTATATATAAGGTAGACATTTTGTATTTGGAATTCTATTGAGTTCTCTTATGTTAACTCTAATATAAGATTCTTCTTTTAACTTTACTTTATAAGTCTCAAGTTGTAATACTCACAGGAATCACAAGAGAACTTGACAAGGGGTTCCTAAAATACAGCTATCCTATATATACTCATATTACGTGATCTATATTATCAATAAATAATCTTATCTTAAAGTACATATGTTGTTTATAAATTTATTATGCTATAAATATATATTTTGACATCATGTGACAAGTTATGTGACCATAGTCATATGCCTCTTCATTAACCTAAAAAGTAAAAGATAAGAAAAAGTAAAAGAAAATCAAGAAAAATAAATTAAAATAAAGTAAAATCAAAATAAGGATTTAAGTATACCATGATATCTTGGCCAAACTGTCTCACTAACACCTTGGACCTTATATAGTAAAGACATGAGTAAGATCTATAGCCTATTGTCTAAAGCTTCTACCTATAATAAGAAGACTATTATTATGACTCAAAGATCTTAAAGTTGGTCAATAAGAAGAATCTTGTATAAATATTACATAAGAAAACTTGATAAAGTTTCTAATACAAAGTATTTACCTTATATACCATACTAAATAGTCTGTGTTACTACTATATCTAATCTACCCTAAAGACCATGCATTTAAACATATTGTATAACATTATTATTCTAGAATATTTTACTATGTTCCATTACAACCACATGATAGTTGTGACTGTAATGTCACATTAAACCCTAATCCTAAATAAAAGAGGAACAAAAATAAAAATAAAATAAAATAGAGTCCATTGTTCAATACTCTGATATTATCCCCTCTTTAAGATTCTTACTCTAGAAGAGCTTGCTCTTCTATCCCATATCATCTTATCCTTTCCTTTCAGTTTTTCCAATTTCTTTCCAACTTTCTTAGATACTTATTCTTGAATTTTCCATCATCCCAACCATATAATATCTTTGCTATATAATTTCCTAGCAACTCCCCTCTTCTAAAGTCCTTCTCTTTTGCCATGTCTAACTTCTCTTGTCATCTTACTTCTGCATTTATCCTTCCTTTGAGCTTTGCTACCACTTCTTTTGCATTCTCCAAATCCTTCTCTCTTTCCCAACTATTATGTTCCACTGTAAATTCCTTCTATTATACTAAGTACTTTACAACTCCCTCACTTTTCTTTTGTTTAATATTTTTTCTACTTTCCACTCTTTGACTTCCTCTACTTCTACTGGTTTCACCTCTTCTGCTTCATGTTCTCCTACTTGTTTCTTGTATTGTACTACTCAACTAACATTCACAATTGGATGAATTCTCATTGAAGTTGGCAGTTGTAATTTGACCATATTAGTGGATACTAGTTTGTCAATGATATATAGACCAACATATTGGTCCACTAACTTCTTTGCTAGTTACTTCTTGAACACCAAATCTTTCATACTCAACATTACTTGGTTTCTTATCTTTTATGCTTCATCTCTTTCCTTCTTCTATCTGTCTGTTGTTTCATCTTCTCTTATGCTCTCTTCAATGCTGCTTCTACTTCCTTTTGCACCTTTTTTATTCTTTCCACAAATTCTGTTGCTTTCTTCATTCTTCCCTTCTTTCTGATATCTACTCTCATTCTTAACTTCCTCCCATAGTTCACTATAAACAGAGATGTTGTGGCAACCACTTATCACAATGACAAATGATCTCACTAATGAGTAAATCTCTTAGTAGAGTTATAATGTGGGAATTTCACAAGAGAACTCAATAAGGAGTCTCTGCTAAATTAGAGTCCTATATATACAAAACATGCTTGGTCTGTGCTACCAATATTTAACCCTACCCTAATATCCATGCTTTATTCTTATTCCTTCCTCATGTTCTATTCAAGGCCATCATGTGTATTCTATGTGCTCTGACATCATCTTCTAGACCCTTCCATCATGTTCTAGGCTTGTGATGTCACATCGTGTGACCTGTCATATGACTTCATTGTCACATACTTCTTCATCATTCTTCAAAATAAAAAGAAAAGAAAAAGAAAAGTAAACTCAGAAAAATAAAATAAAATAAAATCATCAGTGCTCAAAGCATCCTATAACAAGAGACACTTTAGTTGTCAAATGTGTCTTGTTGTCAATTGCAAACTCTGCTGATGCCAACCATTCTAGCCAATTCTTTTGCTTATGATTTATCAAGAATCTCAGGTACTATTCTAATTTCTGGTTCATTCTCTCTATTTGACTATCTGTTCAAGGATGGAATAATGTCAATAGCTTTGTCTCAATTCCCAACATGTTATTTAATTCCTTTATCATCTCTGCTGCAGATTGCAGTCCCCTATCTAATACTATACTTTTTGGTAATTTATACAACTTCCATATGTTATCTCTGAATAGCCATGCTAACCCTTCCACCAATGTTCCTTCTATTCTTGTCATAAAATGTGTTATTTTGGACAACCTATCACAGACCACTAGAATTGTATCTTTCCTAGCTACTAACAGTAATTTGTAATAAAGTCTACTGTCAGGTGTATCTATGGTTTTTCCAGAACCTTGCTTAACTTCAACTTTCCTACTAGCATGTCCATCCTATTCTTCATCCTCTGATATATATTACATTCTTCTATGTATTTTCCCATATCTTTTGTTATTCCTGGCTACCAATAATTCCTTGTCACTAATTCAGTTATCTTCCACTTTCTCTCATGATCTACTACCAGTACATCATGATGTAACTGGATTATTTCTACCCTCAATACTTCATCCTTTAGCATATATACTTTTCCTTCCTTCAATACCAAGTCTTTTTATATTTGCCAATCTTCTCCTCTCAATACTTTTACTTTTGTCTTCTTTATCTCTTCTACTACTCTAACTACCTCTTTGTCCTTACTCATAGCTATTTTTATCTTTTCTAGTAGATCTACTACTGGTTCTTCTATTACTACTTCTGATAAGCTATGGAGCTATTAGTTCCTAATAAATATTTTATTTTCATTGTCCTTTTCTATACCTACTTTTCAGTCTGGTCTTCTACTTAGTTTGTTTGCCTTCCTCAGTTTTGTTCCCAGCATATATTTTAGGATAAAGTCAAATCTTGACAAATACAGGGCCTAACAGGCTTGTCTTCTATTCAAATTTTGTGCTTTCATAAAGTATTCTAAATTCTTGTAGTCCATCTAGACCTCAAACTTGAACTTGGCACCTTCTAACAGATGTCTCTAATTTTCCAACCTCTTGTAGCTACTAGCATTTCTTTGTCATGAATTTTGTAATTTCTTTCTATCTTGTTTAGAGATTTTGAGAGAAATATTACTGGTTGCCACTTCTCATTCTCACACTCCATAGATAAAACCCCTCTTATAGCATAGTCTAACATGTCAACTTCCATCCTTATTTTTTTGTCTAAGTCTAGTATTGCTAATACCAGTTCTCTTGTAAACCTCTCCTTCAACTTTCTAAATACTCCTTCCTATCTCTCTGTCCACTCCCACTTCTGATCATTTTTCACTATATCATATAGTGGTTTAGCTATCATTGCAAAATCTTTGATGAATTAATAATAATAATTTGCCAACCCTAAAAACTTCTGTATATCTTTAACTCCTTTTGGAGTTGGCCAGTCCAAAACACCTTCTACATTCTCTTTTTCCATCTTAATCCCCTCTAGTCCTATCACTACTCCTAGAAATCCTACTTCCTTTACCTTCCACTTGCATTTTTCCAGTTTTATATATAAATCATTGTCCACTAACCTCTTTACCACTTCTTTTACTAATTCATTGTATCCTTTCTCTATATCCATTCCAATAATTATATCATCTATGAAGCTTGCTACTTTTCCAGTATTGACAAGATCTTGTAAAAGTTCATTCATTATAATCTGGAATGTTTCTAGTGAGTTTGTGAGTCTGAAAAATATTACTGTTGGTTTGAATGACCCCTCTGGTATAGTAAATGCTGCTTTTCACTCATCTCCCTCCTTTATTCATATATTATTATAATCCCACCTCAAGTCCATTTTTATAAATACTTTTTTTGTATCTATGTTCTCTACAATGTCCAAAATAAGAGAAAAAGAATAATTGTTTTTACTGTCCATTCATTTAAATACCTATAGTCCTGTACTATATACTTCTTTCCATCTTTCTTTCCTACAAAGAATACTTACAAAGAATACTGGTGCTATTTGAGATGACTTTAAGGGTTTAATGCATTCTTTTCTCAATTGTTCAGATACAAACTTGTATACCTCTTTCCTCTCTTCTCTCAACAATAAATACACCTTCCTCTTCCTTTGTATCAATAGCATGATCCTATAACTTTCTTGTGAACATTCTCTTACTAGCCTTCTTGCCAAAAACATGAATCTACTTGTGGAAACATTTTAGTACTATCTTTTTCACTTCCTCTTCTGACCTAGCTACTTCTTCCTCTTCATCCCAGATTTTCTATTCTTCTGCTATCTTTTTCACTCCCATTGTTCTTTATTTTCTTAGTTTTTTATTTTTCTTCCTTTTCTGTTTTCTCTCTTTTCATTTCTTTCTCCTCTCCTTTTTATTCTCTTCTTCCTTTTGCTTTTCCCACTCTGATTTCCCTTGCTTTGGTCTCCATTACTTTCTACATTCCTTTAGACATCTTGTCATTTTTACCTTTCCTATTCTCTAGTTAATTTCAGAATTATGGCAAACAAGCCATAGTATTCCCAAAATTACATTCCATTTCTGCTCTCCTATCAAATCTATCTCCATTCTCTTTCTATATCTCTTATAATAAATATTTACCTCTACTGTATTTTTTATTAGCTCTTCTTTATTAAAATTTTCATCTATATTTCTTACATAAATTAGTCTTTCTATTTTTTTCAGCTTAAATCCTTGTCTTCTTGCAAACTCCAAACTCATTACCACTTCTGTTCCCTCACTATCCAACAATACCTCTACCATTACTTTTTTTTGTGTGTGTTAATTTTCTCTAGCCTAATCTTTATCATAACTTCTCTTAAAAGCTCTCTATTGTTTAGATCATTGCAGAATATATTATCTACTACTCTAAAGAGTATTGCATATCTACTTTTAAAACTTAATCAAGAAGTATTAAGTCTCACTCCCCATTTAAATTATTTTGTCTGTTATTTCTATTTTCCCTATGTTCCAGTCTTCTATCCTCTCTAATTTTGTCTTCCATTCCTCTATTTCTACAATTTCTTACTAAATGTTCAAATCTCCCATAGTTATAATACTTTTAATTCTCTCTATCTATATTCATGGCATATAGATTATGTAGTGCAAACTCTATCTGCTGATTTGGACATACCATTACCTTGTTTGTTCTTTCTACTCCCTTCATCAAAGCAAGCTCTGTTGGTGCCTGCTATTGAGGAACCTTTTGTTTCCTTGGCCAAACTTGAGGCTATGGCAACTATTGCTATTGTACTCCTACATTGTTTAACCTTGGAGCTTGTAGCTCCTGTTCTTGTTGTCCTCTTAATTTCTTCTACTTTCTTCTACTCTCTCTCCAATTCCTATCCAAAGCAATAGCCCTATTATACCATTGTTTAATTAAGATGAGCTACTATTCTGACTCTATAAGTCTTCAGCAAATTATCCCATTTATTTCTCTTTTGAACTCCTCTACTAAGAATTTTCCTTTATATTCACTATCTCTTGCTACTCTCCTAAATTCCTGCATGAACTTCTTTATAGTTTTTCTTCTCTGCTCTAACCTCTTCAGCTCTGCTACTTTTACTGTTTTCTCATCTCCTCTATCAAACTCTTTCTTTATATCTGCCAAAAATTCTCCTGCTGTTTTATACTCTAGTAATCCTTCTTTCAAATCTTCCAAAATATTTTCCTTCTACATGTCTACTAATCCTGTCTATACATATAACAATATCCACTGAATCTGTTTCTCTACCACTTTTCTCCTTATCTTCATTCTGATATATAACCTGTATACTGTAATGAACCTTGAGATCTTTCCTTGGCTTCCATCAAACACTTGTAGCTTGGCCACTTCTGTATTTGATTCTGTGTTGGATCTTGGTGCCACTTTTCCTCATCTTCCTACTACCAGCAATACTTGTATTTATGCCTGTATTACTACAAGCTATTCCTGTTACTATCATATTATCTGTTCCAAATTTGCATCATATTAACTTATACTATATAGTGATATTGGTAAAGTTGATAAAAGTGATGACGAGGGTGGTAGTGGTATTGGTGATAATAATAAAAGAAGAGTAGAACCAGTACTGGTTTCACTCTCTAATTTGTACTCACTACTCAACTTAATCTTGATAAGTGCTAGTAAGCCTTCTTTTTATTCTACCTGACACTGTGTACTAACTACCTAGCTTACTGCCCTAAGTGAAGAGTATATAATTTTGGTCTAAGAAGACTGTTCTACTCTAAGTAAGATCTTAAGGATGCATACTGTTTTCCTGTGTAGACAGTTCATAAGTGAAGCTGTAGTATAAAGCTAATAAATAAAAGAAGTATATAACACATCTACAAAAGGTAATATGTCTAAAATACACCAGTAGGCCTTGGTACAAACAAATAGCCAAGCTTTGCCTGCTTAGCTAGTATATTTCTTAAGCCTAGGGTCTGGCTATATTTTCTTAACTAGAAAGTGGTATTATTTTCTGGTCAAGGATAGTAAAAGAGTAAGTATAGGGAGGATTCAATATTGAGTAGTTCTAAGAAATAGAATTAAGTTCTAATATTACAACTCAAAGATCTTAGAGTTGGTCAATAAGAAGAATCTTATATAGAGATTATATAAGAGAACTCAATAAAGTTTCTAGTATAAAGTATCTATCTTATATACTATACTTAATAGTCTGTGCTACTACTATGTCTAGCCTACTCTAAAGACCATATGTTTAAATATGTTATATGACATCATCATTCTAGAATGTTCCACTATGTTTTATTACAACCACATAATAGTTGTAACTATAACATCATATTAAACCCTAACCCTAAATAAAAGAGGAACAAAATAAAAATGAAAAAGGAAATAAAATAAAGTCTATTGTTCAATACTTTGACAACTATCTGATATTCAATATTGTTAAGCTGACTACCATATCTGAGAATCTAATCTTTAACAGATATTTGGACCCTTCACTTAATCTTATCCTTATAGACAGACAGAAAGAATAGAAAGTTGAGAAGATTCTGCACAGCTATTAACATTACAAATAGTATCAATATCTGGTCAAGTGAAAAAACTTTGATTTAGAGAAAAACTCTTGAAGGAATGCTTCAAATGTATTTGTACTAGATTAAGTCATAGAGTTCTATTAACTGAACTTCCAAGCCTTGTGGTTTATTTAAGAAGCTAAGTTCTCAGCCATTAAATTTCATCTAGGCACTATTATTTCAATTTGTAGCAACCAAAGAGAAAGAGTAAATATATAAAGTTTTCACTCTCTATTAGTCAGTGACTCTGAACACTGCCAAATTCCACTGAGTTCATCAAACTAGCCCTACTGTTTCTTGCTATTGAGTTTTATTATATATTATATAGCATTCCAATACTATTCTATTTCACCTATTGCTACATTATTACTCTTCTAGTATATTCCAGACTTATGACATCACATTATGTGACATGCCTTTTTATTGACCCAAAATAAAATAAAAAGTAAAATCAAGAAAAATAGATAAAAAGAAAAGGAAATTAAAATTAAATATAAGAGTTCAAGTATACTATGATAGAATGTCTGTCCACAATATGACTCCAAGATCTCTTAAAAGAAGATTCTGTTCTACTATTAGAACAACTAGGTAAAAGTATGAAGAACACTTCAAAACTCTAGGAAATCCTAAGTTTATTGTCCAAGAGAATACAAACTATACAACTTATCTCTAGAAAATCCTAAGAGAACAGAATGAAATTTCTAAAGATAACAACTACTCTAAATGATAGCAATTTCATTCTAATATGTCAGAGTGCTATTTACCTAAGTATTGAATAATAATACTTAAGTAATTAGAATCTATTAAGAATGAAGAATGAAGAGGCCAAATTGAAAAGAGAGCTAGAATGTCTAGCAAGTATATTCAGAGTATAAGAAAGTAGATCAGTGTGAATAACAATAACAGACTACAGAAAAGTGAGAAAATGTTAAAAAAAGTTAGTTAACATGTCTAGACAGTAGGTGATATTAGAGCAACTAAGTAAAGTCCACAGGATTATGCAGTATTTATGATCTTTAGAAAAACTTAAGTTATATTATAGCAACTAATGACTAAGTACTATTTACCTTCAGAGAAACCTACAAAAATGGAATGAGGTTTCTTGAAGATAGCTAATGTTCTAAATACTTCTATTATTTATTGTAATCCAGCAGAACAATACTAAGATAACATCAGAATAATAGTATACAGATAGTTAGAGACTTGAGCTGAAATATCTAGAACATTATCTGTAAAGGCAGAATACAAATGGAGCAACAGAAAGTTATGAATTGGTGGTCCAGTAAGTCTTTTGAAAGTATAGAGTGTAACTATGAAGTTTGGGTTCTATTATCAGAAATATTTTAAGTAGACTTAGTTGTTTTCCATTTTTCTAGTCTTTTATGATTTCTCTTTTCTTTTATAGTTTATCTTCTTGTTGAAACTTAGCTAAGAGTGTAATATTACAAATTTTACAGTCATAGTCACACAATTATATAACTTAGTAGAACATTATAAAACCTACTAAAAGAATTTAATTATAGTGTTGTGGCAACTACTAGACACAAAGTCCAATAGCAACACTAACAAGTAAAGCTCTCAGTAAGCTATCAAGTGGGGAATTCACAAAAGAACTTAATAAGGAGTCTTTGCTGTATTAGAGTTCTATTTATACAAACTATACCTGGTCCGTGCTACTAATAATTACACCTGCCCTTATGTCTATGCTTCATCCTTATGTCCATCTCATGTTCTACTCAAGACTACCATGTTGCCTCCATATGCCCTGACATCATCTTCTAGATTTTTCTACCATGTTCTAGGCCTATGATGTCACATCATGTGACATGTCATGTGACTACAGTGTCATGTACCTCTTTATCATCCAAAAGAAAATCAAAAAACAAAACAAAACAAAATTAATATAAAATCAGAGAAATTAAATAAAAGAAAAGGAAAATTATCAGTATCTAAAGTGTTCTATAATATATAGTTTTAAAGTTGGTTGGAGATACACAGACCAACTCCTAAAAATATATAAAGTAAACTACTCTATAGTAGGAACTCTATCAAGTTCTTTTGTATTACTCTATATACAAATATGCTTTTTCTCTTACCCTTAAAAGATAAGTCACAATATCTATAGCAGCAAAGTTTGTAAGTTTGGCAGTAGAGTTTGGGAGTATAAAATAGTAATAAAGTCTATAGTATCATAGTACACTTGAACTCTTATATTTTATTTTTATTTTATTTTTCTTTTCTTTTCTGCTTTTTATATTTCTTGGATAATGAAGAGGTATATGACTGTAGTTACATAACATATAATATTATATTATATTATAAGCTTAGAACAGTATAAAAGAGACTGAAAGAATAACATCAAAATATCTATGGCATGTTCACCTTATGGTATATACATAGTGTATTCATAACTAATATATAAACATTAGGATAAAGTTGTTTACTGTTAGCATAGACTACGTATTAATAGTATATATAATATAGAAATACATTAGGGGCTTCTTATTGAGTTCTCTTGTGATTTCTATGAGATTTTCATCTTGTAAAACTATTGTCAGAATTGTGAATAATAGACTTGGTTTTCTTTTATTTTAATTTGCTTTTATTTTTTTTCTTTATTTTATTTTTAGTTTTATTTTTCTTTTGGATTTAAACAAAAAATATAATATAATGTCATACAAGTCAAAAAGTGTGACATATGTCACTGGGTTGTTACATAATCATATGTTACAGAAAAGAATATAAAAGGTTCTGGAACAGATAATATCATATAGTATAGCAATAATATATTAGCCTTATAAAAAGTACATATACTTTAGGGTAAATTAGTTATAGTATGTGCACAGACTATAATCTATAGTATATAAGACAAACTACTTTTGACTTGGAACTCTATCAAGTTATTTTGTGTTACTTAATACAAAAGTTGTTTTTACTCAAGAACTTATAACATTAGAACTCAATTTTCTTTTCTGAGACTCTCAACATAGAGTCTTTTCTATTTTACTCTCTTAGTATTCTCAACCAAAGGCAACACTATCTTTTAGTCAAGAAGATTTGCTAGATCCTAGATATAAGAGGTATACTAGTTAGATAAGAGAAGTCTAACTGTTTCTATTGTGTTAAAGCCTACTTGTACTTTGAAAACATATCATCTTGTATAGACATGTTTGATACTTTTTCTATTATCAGCTCTATACTATTGGTTCTCTTGTAAGCAATACATGTAAGAGAACAACAAGTGTTCTTAAAACCTTGTCTAGAGTAGAATAGTCTTCTTAGACCAAAAGTGTTTATATTTTTCTTAAAGCAGTAGTCAGTAACTTAAGTAGTCAATAGACAATATGAGGTAAGACAAAAAAAGAGCCCACTAACACTTACAGAGATTATTTCAAGCTCAGAATATGAGTCTAAGAGTGAAGCCAGCACAAACTCCTTTCTACTACTATGTTGTACTTTCTTACCACCCATATCTCCACTATTATTACTATCACCAATTGATTCTTCCTCCTCTTACAACAATAACATAAGTCAATATGACTTACAACAAATAATTAGACAATAGCAAGAGCAGTTGACAGTAATGTAAATACAAATCTAGATATTGCTAGCAGGAGAAGTAGTATTATAGGATACTGGAACATTAACAATTTTTATTTTTTCTTTTCTTTTATTTTTTTGATTTTCTTTTTCTTTTCTTTTATTTTTCTTTTTTTGGACAATGAAGGAGGCATGTGATACCGCAGTCACATGACATGTCACATGATGTGATGTCATAGACCTAGAACGTAATATAAAGGATCTGAAAGATGACATCAGAGCACATATATACAATATAGTGGCCTTGAGTAAGAAATGAGGCAGACATAAGGATGTAGTACGGATCATGTGTACTCTGTATATATAGGACTCTAATTTAGCAGAGACTCCTTGTTGAGTTCTCTTGTGAACTTCCCATATTATATCCTACTAAGAGATTTACTTGCTTGTATTATCATTTATCACTGTGATAAGTGGTTGTCACAACAAGTAGAAGGAGCAGTGACAGAAGAATCCACCACTAGATCCCACATAAAGGTGGCCAAGCCACTAGTGTTCAATAGAGAGGCTAGTAAAGTTGGAGGATTCATTATAGCATGCAGATTATATTTGAAAATGAGGATAAGAGAAGTAATAGTAGAGGAACAAATTCAATGGGTATTATTATATATGAAGGGAAGATTGGCTGATGTTTGGGAGGAAAACTTGCTGGAAAACTTGAAATTAGGGAAATTAGAATTTGGGTCAGCAGGAGAATTTTTGTTAGAGTTAAAAAGAAATTCAGTGGAGAAGATAAAGAGTTAGTCAAAGTGGCTGAACTTAAAAGGGTGGAACAAGAAAGAAGAATAATGGAAGAGTTTGTTTAAGGATTTAAAAGGGCAGCCAAGGGAAGTGAATACAAAGAAAGAGCATTGGTAGAGGATTTTAAAAGAGAAATGAACAAAGAAAACTGATAGAGACAGAAAGGCCTCCTACTAGTATTAAGTAGTGGTATAAATACACTACTAATCTAAATAGACATTAGAGAGAAAGTCAAAAAGAAGAAGAAAGATTGAAAGGGAGAAAGAAAAGTGAAAATTAGGAGCAGAGGTAGGGAAAAATAGGAAGTAATTAAAAAGAATTCAGACCATATGTCACAAACTTCATTCAGCTTGTATCTCCACAACTAGTAAACTGATTTTCATAAACTAAGTTGTACTGGAAAGTCTCAAATAATAGCTATCTATATATATATGTGGAATATATAAAGTAACAACAGATTACTAAGATATCAGACTATCAGTAACTACAAGTTTTATTAGCTATTATCTCAGAAATAACTGAATAGATTCCCATAATCAAAGTTGCATTGAAAAGATGATATATTATACATTATATAGAAATTAGTATTTATAGAGATATAAGCATATCAATATAGTGACATAATTAGTTACTTTCTAAAATTATCCTGACATCTACTATTACAGATGACAGCCCTATCAAGTACAAGTTTTGATCATGTAATGAAAACAGCTTGTGTACAGACTATCACTATTTTGTATAAATACTTCTATATCTGAGGATTAGACTTGAGACTTAACAATATTAGTTTTCATTAATAACCATCAATCATTATTCCCTATTATCATTGATATTTGTATTGATCTTAATCATCATTGTTATTATTATTGATTTTCTAAATCATCTCTAAACCTCTGAGAGTGCACCCAAGGTTCAGATATTACAAATAAGTAAGTAGTTCATTTTGTGGTACCATAGCTACCTTTATCTCAGATATAGTCTAGAAAGCAGAAGATATAGTAGGTACCAGCAGAACTAGCCCCAATGGAAAGTATTGTGGCAACTACTAAACACAAAGTCCAATAGCTACACAAGCAAGTAAAGCTCTCAGTAGGCAATCAAGTGGGGAAAAGCACAAGAGAACTTGACAAGGAGCCTTTGCTAAATTAGAGTCCTATTTATACTATTATATATTGGTCTGTGCTACTATCTCATATCTGCCTCACATCTTACTCAAGGCTACTATGTGTATATTATGTGCCCTGACATTATCTTCCAAATCCTTCTACCATGTTCTAGGCCTATAACATCACATCATGTGACCTGTAATGTGACTGCAATGTCACATGCCTCTTCATCATCAATAAAAAGGGAAAAAGAAATTCAAAAGAAAAGAAATATAAAATCAAGAAAAATAGATAAAAGAAAAAGAAAAATATTAGTGTCCAAAGCGTTCCATAACAGAAGGGATAGAAAGAACAAATACAGTAATGGTCAGAAATCTTCTACAAGAGTAAGAAAAAAGAGAAGCAGAAATAAGAAAGGACTTCTATATAATAAATATAAATAAGAAGAGAAATTGTAGGGGATTTGGCCATTTAGCAAAAAATTGAAGAAATTGGGATATAGTAGGCTAAGAGAGAAGAATTGAGTATGAAGACAATTTGAATACTATGAACAATTTAAAAAAGAAGAAGAATCTAGTAGTCTTCAACTAGATTCTTATAATAAGTTCAATGTACTAGCTAGTTGAGTAATACAAGCTGGTATTCTAAACTGATATTATGCCAGAAAATGCTTTTCCCTGAAAACAAGTAATCTTATAAGGTTTTGAAGCATATAAGACCTTTTAGAAGGCATTAGCAAGAAGATCTTACACTTTGAATTATACCTCAGGCTTTCTTGAGTGAATACCAACTAGAGAGATGGTGTGGTAGCTATTCAACAAAATAGACTTCAGACTTAGCAGAGTATTGTGAAATGCTTATATATTTGCTGCTCTAGCTTTTATATATACAGAGGCCACTTAGTGATAGCAATGTTATTCATTTACTAAAGGAGAAAGAACACTAGAACTATACCAGAAGGAAATATCATCCATTTGAGAATAATTATGTCAAAGTTGAAGATAGTAGACTCTATTTTTTTTTATTTTTCTTAATTTTTTTTCTTTCATTTTATTTTATTTTCTGGACTTGGAGTTGGTATTACAATTTAAAGATCTTAGAGTTGATTAATAAATAGAACCTTATATTAATACAAGAAAACTTGATAGAGAACTCTGTATAGGATTGTCTACCTTATATACCTCAGACTACTGGTCTGTGTACTACTACTTTAGCCTACCCTAAATGACTATGTATCTGATAAACCCTTTGTACTTGGAACTCTATCAAGTTCTCTTGTATAAACTCTATATAAGGTTCTTTCTTTTGATCCACTTTAAGGTCTCAAGTTTGTAACAGACTAAATAGAAAGAGTATGCACTTGTGAGAAAGCTCTACCAAGTTACAAATGTTTAAACAATCAAATAAGATAGAAATATGTGAGATTAGAATCTGATAGAGTCCAGAATGGAGAAATGAAAGAGTATGGCTATGGAAATAGTAAAGAAAGAATAGACTAGATCCTTATAAGTAAAGATTAATCAACAAATCAATTTTGGGTTGCAAATAGAGAGGACTATGTGCTCTCAAGATCTTAGAAAGCTTCATTATGGTTTTGGTCTCTATTCTCTATTCTTTGTATTTTTAGAATAATATGTAAGCCACAAGTGAAAAGAAGTAAGAGAGAGGACCTCTATCTAAATACTCCTACTCAAGACTAGTTTTAACTTCCATCTTATTGAGTAAGCATTGTTAGTATCTGCTATCACTTTTAGACAAGTTTTGAAGAGTTTTAGCAGTCTGGGAAAGGCTAGTAAGATGAGTATCAGTTAGTATCTTTAGTCATAAGATTTAACTTGAGAAGTGCCTTCAGGATGCATCACCTGGAATGGATAGTGTTGTTGAAGGCTCTTAAGAAGCTTGTTGCATAGTGTAAGGTTCACTAGTTAAAAGTATATTAGCTAGAGAAAGTGTTTGTAAGCAGATGCTACTTGTATATTTTTTTAATATTTCTCCTAACTTTATTCTCTTGTATTCATGAGAGCCCTTTTGAAGATTTTATATGTTCTAATCTTATTCTATATTATTGTTTCTATATTTTTCTTGATTCATGATGCTAATATTGTTCTCTTTGAATCCTTTAACATACAGTTAAGGGCTAGTGTTGCATAGTTCTTGTGGTACCCTAAAATAATCTCTTTTTTTCCTTGACCCCTGTCACTGAGAGGAATCAAAAAGTAAGAAGGACAGAAGAACAATCTTAAGAAAAGAAAGAAAAAAAGAAAAGAAGAAGGAAAGACCAGTGAAAGAATGAAAAACAAAAGGAGAAGAAGCATTAAGAGAAGTAATATTGAAGATTGGTTTAAAGAGAATAGACACACAGGAGAGGATTACAGTAAAGGCATTGTTGGACAGTGAGGTGATAAGGTTAGTAATAAGTTTGGAGTTTGGAAAGAAGCAGGGATTTAAATTAAATATCCATTACCAGATACATAGAAAGAGAATAGAGATAAATGTAATAGGGAAACAGAAGTAGTCAGTGATTTTGAGAATGCCATAGTTAGTATACCACGATCCAGAAATTGACTAGAGGATGGAGAAGGTAAAGATAATGAGATGTCTAGATGAATGTAGAAAGTGATAGAGGATAAAGCAAAGAAAATCAGGATGGTAGAAACAGAAAAAAAAAGAGACATAGAAAAAAAAAAAAGAGGAAAAGGAACAGGAGAAGAAATAGGAGAAAAAAATGAAAAGCAATGGAAATAAAGAAAGTAGTAGAGAAATGGGAAATTTGAGATGATGAGAAAAAAGTAGCAAGATCAGAGAAAGAAGCAAAGAAGTTAGTACTAGAGCAATTCTATAAGTAGATTAAAATTTTTGAAAAGAAAGCAAGTGAGAGAATGCTAATGAGAAAGATGTAGGACCATGCTATAAATTTAAAGGAAGAATTTGTGCCAAATAAGAGGAAAAGTTATCTCTTGTCTAGAGAAGAGAGAGAGAAAATAAGAGAGTTTATTCAGCAGCAGATGAGAAAGAGGTATATTTGACTGTCAAAGTTACCACAGACTACCACCAGTGTTCTTTGTAGAAATGAAGAAGAAGAAGAAGAGAATAATACAAGACTATTGGTATCTTAATGAATAGATAGTGAAAAACAATTATCTATTATCACTTATTTTGGACATTATCAAGAATACTGGGACTAAGAAGGTGTTTACAAAGTTGGATTTGAGATGAGGTTATAATAATATAAGGATAAAGTAAGGAGATAAGTGGAAAGTGGTCTTTTGTTAGGCATGGTTCACACCAGGATAGAAGTCTGCAGAATGGACTTGGAGTAGAGCAGACTTGTGGAACAACCTTGGCTTCAGCTGATGTACCGTGCCATCTATCTGCCATGTGGTCACAACTTCAGATGATAGGAAGAAGTCTGAGATGGGAGTGAGTGCTGATTTGGTTTGTTACTGTTGAATACTAGAGATCGAGTTCAATAAGAGTTATCTTCATTGATTATCAGACTAGCAAATTACAGTATAACTACTAGTCTTATATACAAATGGATAGTATAGGAGATGCTTGGGGTTTCAGTAGTAAAACCTCTATTACCCCAAGTAGAGGTTTCAGTGTTAAGACACTAACAGGAGTATCTCCACTATGGAAGACAGAATACCCGGAGGGTTGCAGCACCACCATAAGACATGTTGCAAGAAAGGTGGCCACCATGGAAGGCAGGCTTGTATGATTTGGAGATGATATCACTGTGGAGATGTAATTTCCAGATGGATGGACTTGCATATGATAGTATTCCCCCCTTAGGACTAAGTCTTTGAAGTTCTATTGAGTTTATCCAAAAATCCCATAATGGTACCTAGGTCAACAATATATAAATGAAAAAAGAAGTTTTTTGCTCTTGTTTCTATATCATTATATCTTCCCCTGCCCACTCCAATATTTCACAAGACAATGCTGAGATTCTTGAAAAGTAGTGGAGGTACAAGAAGGAGCAGTGGCTCCTGGTCCAACTGAAAGAAGCAATGAAGTTACATTGGGCTGAGCACATAGCTCAGAAAGCTAGGAGAGAAGCAGAGAAAAAGGCCAAGAAGGAAGCTGAGAGATAGAAGGTTGCAGAGAAGGAGGAGAGGAAGAGGAGGATGGTGGAGTACCTCTAATAGCTCTAAAACAAGGTAATAGTGGAGGATGCTGAGGGATCCCAGGTCATGAAATCTAAGCATAGAAAGGTATCTCCAAAGGACAATGTGAACTGCTGGCCTTCCAAAAAGGCTAAAGGAAAATAACCAACAAGGTATTGAGGAGATATAGGGATTAAGTTTTGGGGAGCTAATCTCTGTGAAAGATATATGCATGCCAGTCAGGACTGCCTAATGTACAATTTAAGGTAAGTAATGAATTTTATTCTATGTTTTTCTTTTTACTAATAGGTTTTTCTTAGCCAATCTCTAACATGTGCAGGGTACATTGCTATCAAGCAGCAGTATATACCCCATACTAATACTAACACTCTGGCCATGATCCCCACTTATGGTGGGGTTCTAAATGCCATCAAAAAGGCACTCTGGAAACTCATAGAGGAGTACCAAGAAGTTAGAAAGTCTCTTTGGGACTTGGTGGAGGGCCAGAAGAGGAACATGGCCTAGTTGGAGAGAATTGGGGCTATAATGAAGTAGAGGTAGAGCTTAGAAGAAGAGAATGGAAAGGAGGAAAGTGGGAATGAAGAGAGGGAGTCTGAGGATAGCTCTAGAGAAAGTCAGAAGGAGAGGACATCCATCTCCTATTAGTATAGTGGTTTTGTTTTCTTTATTTTTAATTGTTATTTATCTTTTGTGATCTAAATGTATGAGTAAGAAAATCAAGAATTAAAATAAAAAGAAGTTTAAAAGTTTTGAAAAGAAACTCTGAAAAGTGTATGGAAGCTAAGAGTTAATAAAAATAAGCAAACAGAATATACTAAGGAATTAGTGAAGGAAATCCTCATTGGAAATGCACAGAGACAGGGGACAAATGCAACAGCATAATCAAGACAATGGGAGAGGACCAAGCTTGGTAGGATATGCAATGAGGAAATCAGATACCAAGTCAGTGGCATGAGTGAGTTTGGATGCAGGAATCTATTTGGATTTATCTCCAATATCTTCATATACTAGCCAGATCACCTTGTACAGGAGTTTACATGCCTGTCAGAAATCGATTTTAGAGTATACTATCTGAGAAATTTTATATTCTGGTTTCCTGTCAATTATGACTGGAGTAGGGGCTGATTGTATTCTCTTGGAGAAAGTGTTGGACATGGCAGGTTCAAGTATGGACACATGAAAGACTAAATGAACAAAGTGCATGGACTCCGGAAGGCAGAGAGTAAATAATAGAGTACCAGGCTAGGCAATGATTTCATAGGGTCTGAGATATTTTTTAGAGAGTTTCTTTGAAGGCCAAGTAGTTTGGAAGAACTTGGCCTTAACAAAAACTTTGTCACCTACTTTGAAATTAAGAGTGGAAGAACGTTATGCATCAGCAGATTTCTAATAATGCTGTTGGGCCACAGAAATTTCAGCTTTGAGGGTACTCTGTAACTCATCAAGATCTACGGCAAAGTCACGGGCTCAGGAGAAAGCAATATTGCATTTGGGATGAACAGTAATATTTGGATAATATTTCTTATTAGCAAAGAATGGGGAAATACCAGTAGTAGCACTTGGAGTATTATTGTAGGCAAACTCTGTGAGAGGTAAAAGTTCGGACCAGTTGTCTTGCTGGTAGTTACAATATATACAGAGGTATTGCTCAAGAGTCTGATTCATGCATTTGGTCTGTCCATTACCTTCAGGGTGATAACCTGAAGTGAAGTGAAGTCGCATGTCAAGAATAGTGCCTAAAGATCAAAAGAAGTTTGACACAAACTCCAAGCCTCTGTTGGAGATGACATGGGAAGAAATGCCATGTTTGGAAAATATATGAAGAACAAATAGATATGCTAAGTTTGCAGACATGATGGTGTCATGAACAGAGATAAAGATCACCTGCTTAGTGAGCTAGTCGACTATGACTAAAATAGTGTCAAACCTGGAGAATGACAGAAGTTTCTCAATGAAGTTTATAGAAATGGAATTCTATGGTTGTTTAGAGATAGAAAGTTGTTTGAGAGATCCATAGGGCTTGTGATGTTGTGGTTTAGATTACATACAAGTAACACAAGACTTGTAGAATTGTTGTACATCAGTATGGAGGCTGGGCCAGGAGTATCCACGGCAAACTAATTCCAGTGTTTTGTTTTGACCAAAGTATCTGGCAAGGATGTGATTATGATTGTACTGGAGAATGTATGTGTAGAAGTTGCCAGCAGATGGTACATAAATTCTGTTGTCAAGAAAAAGTAGACCATTTGGGTTCATAGACCACCAGCCATCCATGGAAGTGTATTTTGTAGCAATTGGATTACTAGGGAGAGCCGAGAGAATGTCTCAATATAGGATGTCCATATCTACGACTGTAGCTGTGCGGAGAGAAGGGAAAAAAAGGACTATAGCTCATATAGAAGCTGCAAGTTATTCTTAAGTGAAGATGGGCTTGAAGTTGTGAGGGTTGACTGTGGTATAACCAGTATTTCCCCTTTAGAATAGATGTCCCATCGTCTAGTGAGAGCATCTGGTTTAGTGTTCAGACAACCAGAGTGAAACCCAATGATAAGATTGAACTAGGAGAGGTACTTGGACCATCATGCTTGCCTTTGGGTCAATAACTTGGTAGTAGAAAAATACTCAAGGTTCTTATGATCTGTAACAATGTTGATGTTATGAACTAAAGCTCAAGGGTTTAAACAATAGAACAACTCTTGTATTGAGTAACACAAGAGAACTTGATAGAGAACTCTTCTACAAACTAGTCTACCTTATATAGTCCTACAGATGGTCCATGCTAACTACTGTGCACCTTACCCTAAACAACCA
>Ga0157364_1001255_pt1 | contig 21054 bp, 21 predicted proteins | sample AttsexASBM2_FD_111476 | JGI IMG/M metagenome (GOLD analysis project Ga0157364, IMG submission 111476) | Fungus gardens microbial communities from leaf cutter ant in Ribeirão Preto, State of São Paulo, Brazil - Atta sexdens ASBM2 | ecosystem: Host-associated > Fungi > Mycelium > Unclassified ...
AGTTTTTCAATTTAACTAATACATACACACACACACACACACACACACACACACACACACACACACACACACACACACACACACATTTTTAATTTTTTCCCAACTATTTCCCTAATCGCATGATCTGAATTCTGAAGCAACAGTGCAGATTAACACATACCGTCTGTGACTTTAATATTGTAAAAAATATTCTATTAATACCATTCCAGCATAGAACTACTGTAAATAAATCATTTTGTATGACATGTCTTATAAGTAACATACTTCTTACGCTTTAATATTATGATGAAAGCTTTCTCTGGGCTCTCTACAAACCATATTCAATCTCTAGTAAAATTTTATTGAGCAAAATTGTTTGCGTCGCGATATTTATCACGATAAAGCACTTTCCGTTCACAGTCTAGTGTTGTAGATAACTGTTATCCGGACATTCGAGTTGATGTCATCCTCGTCTTCAGACTCGATGCGTTCGACGCACGTGGTATTGTCTGTGCTATTGTGTAATGTATCGTGGCTATCTCTAAACTCACCGCCAAGGCCACTGGTCGGCTCGACAGGCGTGGTGCTCTCTCTACCGTCGTCGATCAATGTCATATCCCTGCGCTGCACCACTGATTCTCGCATCACATGCTGAGCTTCGCTAAACTCTTCGCTTCGCCTTCCAACCTGATGAATGCAAACATATAATATAATAAAATTATCAAGAAAGAATATCAGTAATTTAATGGAGTTTTTTTTTGTTATTATAAGATTATTTCGTGATTCCACAAGCTGTCATAACATTTACCAAATAACTTTAATGTAATATAAAATATAATGCAATATCTCACGTCATATCTTTTTTTAACAAAAATAACGAAATTGGCAATTATTGAGTAGATTGAAATAAAATTCTTCATTGTGTAATGTCCTATTAAAAAAAAAATTTTTTTTATTTTTAGATGAATGAAATATTTTTTTTAATTGAAAATGTCTATTTATAAGCAAAATATATTATTAAATATATATTTTGTAAACCATTAATCATACCATAATACTTTTATAGACAGCATAATCACTTGGTATGAAAAAAACACATGTGTACGAATTTTTATCAATATTCAAGAGATATGACATAAATATTGCATTTATTGCATCTAATGGCACAATAGATAAAGAGCCAAAGGATGGCGTTCTAGCAATACCTTGCTGGTAAAAGTAGGCTCCTGGAAAGTGCCAAACGGATAACGGGGAAGTTCGTGTGGCAACGGAGCACCTGGATAGTCTAATTTGGCACGCTTTAATTCTTCCATGCTGCGCTCCATCGTATTTATCACGGTGTCGTCATCAAAGCAAAAATCCTTCTCCAGCTTAATTTGTAGATAGTTGCAAAATTCATCAAGACTTTCCATTGGCATCAAATAGCGCTTATGCAGCTTCATAACAGTATATGCCATTGCTGATAACATGCGATCACCATCCAACAGAAATATGTCCCAGATACGGAGACCGAGACTAACGGGAGTCTACAAAATACAGATTAACATTGCTGATACTTAATTGATACTTAATTATTTCAAGAGATGCAAATCTAGGAAGAAATAAAGAAGAAAGCCTACTCTCTCTTGAAAAACAACGAAGAACCACTTCAATGCATAGAGTATAGAATCGCAGCCGCACTTATCCATTTTCCGTTTTAGTTTCGGCAAAAATTTGTTCATTATCTTGTCATGGTGCTCTATGAAGCGGTTTAATTTGGGAAATCCATCAACGTAAAAGCCTGTAAAATGTATTGTACATAAAGACTTAAATATATCAATAAATGCTAATCTTGTCCAGAGGTTCATAAATATGATTAGCCTTTAACATTTAAAGTTTACATTGTATTTTTTTTTCTATGATTAATTTATGAAGAAATTCACAAATAAATTTTGTTAAATGATAATTTTCTATTCTAACATATTAATTCATATTCAAAAATCTATAGACAATAAAATTTAAATTCTTTTAATATATATATATATATATATATATATATATATGTGAGTGTATATATATATATTTTTTTTTAAGAGAGCATGATATGGCATTAAAAAATGTGTCACTAAATAATTTTATTTTAAAATGAAAAAAAAAATCCAACCATGCATGCTGTATTTTTGATCGGCAAGCAATACAGAAAGGCCCCAGAAAGCGTCTTCCTCATCCATGTAAAGCAGCAGCAATCCGGCTAGCACGGACATTCCTTGGCAATATCCTACCTCCATGTTGTACATACTGTAGGCAGCCAGTACGTAAAACATAGACTTTTGTTTTATGCTATATCTCTCTCTAAAAAAATTATTATTGTTTTTCAACTTTTTTTAAATACATAGCTCATATAATAAAGAACGAACGTGCAATTTCTACAGTATCACACCTATAATTAATATGATCTCTGTATTGTCTGGCAACATCGGCATCAATCTGTCGTATCTCCGTGGACCATTGGCGAGCCAACTGTAACATCTCTTCATACTTGCCCGCCTGCTCCTTCTTCAGATTCTTTATTCCTAAAAGTAGGGTCCATACTTGACCACGAAATCTGTTAGGAATTCCTTTGTATATTCTGCGGCGCAATTTTTCCTTTGTCGAGGCACTGTCCCATTGTTTCGTCATTTTCTCCCATTTCTTCAGTCTCTCCATCTCCACGTGGTGCAACTTGACTTCAAATGCATCCCGTTTCTGTGGTAACCTCTTATCGCTGTAATAAGAGAAACAATTATTTCAGGTGGCATTAAAGATTATACTTTGTATACGATCAAATTCTAAATAACTAAATTCTAAATAAAACTTATATACATACTGTATAAATCCATATCTATCTGTAGTGTGATAAACTTCGTAAGCAGGATCCTCCCAAGGATCAATCTCAGCACCCTCCCTACCACGATCATAGCAACTGAAAATCCTATCACGCTCTGCAGCAGACCGTTTCAACAATTCTTCTTCATTCATCCCACGTGGCGATGTGCGGCCAGACTCTTACAAGCATGCCGTTTCATTAATAAACCTCTCTACTAGTCTCCAGCCGAGCAGCTTCATCTGTAAGTCACACACATACATTCAAGTAAGCTTATCAAGTATGTATATAAGTCACATATGTACAAATTTATTGGAATATGTATGACAAAACTAGTTATTGCAATAAACTTATATATATACGTGAGTATGTGTGTATTGTATGTGTGTGTGTGATTTGCGTGTCATATTTGGTACATTTACTTGACTGTATATGATTGACATAAGACAGAAGGATGTTGATATAGGAAACACAGGCCAGATCTTTTTAACTGAATTTTTTAACTGAATGGTTTATCTTTTTTCACCTTTTCATATTGGAAGAAAAGAAAAGATGACTTGACCAAAAGTTAAAAAAAAAAACAGATCCATAAACACAATCTAGTAAAACACATGGACAGTACATAGCGAGGTTAATATGTGTTTATGTGTCAGTTTCTATTAGAACACTACATTTTGCTTATTTAAAAAGTTCTGGGGACAAGTGATACAAGTAGGACAAGGAGAGCTTTTCGGCAAGAGACACAATGCAACACAATAAATCAATGTTGTGTGCTAATATTAAATATAGATGACATGATCACTGTGTCGCTTACCGGAAAGCATCAAAGAAATGCTTGTGTGCAAGATTACATGTATCTCCTCGGCTGTGGCGCCCGGAACGTAACAGATTTCGCCATTAAATCGTCACATTGGCGCGTTTGCACCGCTAGCGGACCCGTTGCGGTTAATCTCGATGTACGACCGAGTGGCTGGGCAAATACAAAATGGATCTGTTCGGTTCTTTGCTAACCAGGCGTAGATAGAGCACGCGACACAACATTGGAACTCCTTGATTGTTCGTCTCTATCTCTATTCCTCGAGGAAGACACGAGCGGTGACTCAGTGATACAAACTCGCGCCCACTTGCAATTAGTGTACCTATAAATAGGGTGATCAGCCGTCCCTAAAGTCACTATATTTATAAAGTACCGCAAATTAGAGACTTTACAAATTAGAGTCTCTACCGCAAACGGCGCAAACTTGCCTCCATCTTGACACAAGACGCGGTTATTTTCAAATTCATATATTTGTATAAACATACTTTATCTGGAAAAATAAAGTCGTAAAATATATAAATCAATTTTTTAATTGTAAATAGTTTATTTATAAATTAAAAGAAATATTGTACAAATGCTTAATTTTTGTATTTTTTAATTTAAAACTTGTGACACGATGCTTATTTTCCTGCTGGATATCAATCATGAAATTTTTTTCCTAGCTTGAAAAGTGAAAAATGAAAAATATCCTGATCAATGCTTGACAGGCCTCAAAATCTAATAAATAAATATATAGTTAAACTTTTTGTTTGAAGATACAGAATCGACCCCCAGCAGACTCAACTGTTTCGAAGCGGATCCGTGAGTGCTCACTGCTATTGGAGTATTCTTCTAGAGCATCCAATAGCAGCGAGCGCTTATCTGCTTCGTAACAATTGAATCTACTTAACGCGACTATTGGATACATTCAGAATGACAACTGCTCATTGAGCACTCAGAGAACTTTTTCATCTGATTAGCATATTCCATTAGATTCTAAAATACAGATCAATCAAATGAAAGAATACTGAATGTTCAGTAAGCTCTTTCATTTGATTGATCTGTTTTATGCACTTAATTTAATTGGTTAATATCTAGAATTCGCTCACTTTTGTAATTTTCACCTTATTTCAAGATGAACAATCGATTCCTAGATTCCTTTATACAATTTAGGGCAATATTTTTATTGGGCAAACAGCAGCCACCATGTCCAAGACGAGAGTGTATTGAATTGTTTAATATCAAGTTGCAGTGCCAATTATGCGGTATCGAATTATACGGTGGAATTATACGGTGTCCAATTGTGCAGTATCCAATCGTGCGGTGTCCAATCATGTGATCAAATTGTGTTGTGTCAAATTTTTATAAGAAATTTAAAAGAAATAGACACAACAGAAAGGTATCAGTATTAGGACTGTGTGGCTCGACAGTAAGACGGAAGTCTATCAATATGGAGGAAATCAAGCCTCGATTTGAATTTTGCGCTCTTTCTTCTTTTCTCGTATTATCATTTATCTCTTACATTGTACAGTGTGTCAAGTCATGCTGTATCCACTTGTATGGATCTAATTGAGCGGTATTCAATCGTAACATGTCCCATTGGGTGTCATTCTAATATATATTTTATAGAGGTATATTTTATATCAGAATATATATTTTCATACTATGCATTAACAAATGTCACACTTGAATCTATTTCTTGAACTTTATTTCCGTACTAACATAAGAGGTAAAACATTGCATTATATTAATCATTAATTTTCCAATATATCGTCATCATCAAGATCAATGCCTGCCAAGCCTAACTGTTGTGGTGAGCTTATCAAATTAAGTTGTTGATGTTGATATTCAAAAAAATGCGATATTTCCACTATTTGTTGACGATTCCTTTTATTCTCATCCCTATTTATTAAAATTGTTCTGTATAAAACGCAAACGAGAATTATAAATTTTACCGAAATGATAGTTTATACTTACACAAATAACTGATTGATATACTTTTTAAGCCAATTATTGAGTCGATTTATCATGTGCTTCTCTCGATTATCTATCACCTATAGATATTGTTAACTATAATAGTTGCTAATTATTTTAATAATGTTTAATAATAAATATTTATTTATTACTCTTTAAAAAGAGTTGGATAGTGGACTAATATTCAATTCCCGTAAAAAATTAATTGAAATACGAAATTCTCGCAAGGAACTGGATAAAACATCGATTTAAGCTTTTCCCTTATCTTAAAGAAACTTATACTCCATTTAAGATTAAACTTAATAGTAATAATAATAAATATTTACTTGTAAGTGTGTTTCATGCGAGGCAGTAAGAATAGTAGCCAAAGTATCGTTATCGCAACACAGATCCTTAAGAAATGCCTCATTCTCAAAATCACTTAGAGATTGTAAAACTAATTCAATTATGTTATTATATTCTTTCTCTGCATTTCGTAATAACGAAAAGTGTTCTCGTGCAGTTTCTAAGAACGAGTTGACCATAGCTGTTATATTCATCCTAAATACTTCGTTTATATCCTTTTTTTTTACAAAAAACAAATCATCCTTTTGAATAATATGATTATTTTTATAATTTTTTTTTATAAATTAAATATCATATATCACGTACCACTATTTGCTCATGCAGTATAATTTCTTTAGACATTAACTGATTTTGTGTCTTAGACAATAAGTCATTGAATTCATTAAACAGTTCTCTTGTTTTTGCGATGACACTCTCAACTTCTTGCTCTTGTTTTTTTACCAAAGTTTCCATCTCATCTTTTATATTTGCAAATATCGTTGTCCTTTTTTCAAGTACTTTATTCACAATTCTTAAAATAAAAAAAGATGTTGATGATAAGTAATGTAGACATTATCACATTAATAATTAAAATCACAGTTTTATAAGTGGACTCCCATTTAATTCTTATAATTGTTTTGTCTTTACCTTCTTGCTTCATTTTGCATATTTGTCTTGCCTTCATTAACAGCAGTTTCAAATAATCTTATTTCCTCCGTTCTTCTATCATTCTCTTGTAAACCTAGTTCACATAATTCGTGACATATTGCAACGAAAGACTTTTTGTACTCCTCGAATGCATTTTGTGTATTTTCATTTATCGTGGATAACGTTCTACCTGCTACTTGCACGTTTAAATAAATTATATTTTGTAAACAACAGTAAGATATGAGATGTAAATCTACCTTTATCAGAAGAAAATATTTGTTGGAACAAATAATCTTCATCAAGATGCTCCACGTATGATGCAAATAGTAATAAGGTTTTATTTTCAAATTCTTGTTGCAACTCTAATTCTGTTTGTATTTTTGCCTCGTTTTCTTTGAGATTACTAATTATACGACTATAGAAATAAAACAATATAATTATTAATTTACACAAAGTATTTGAAAAGTTCTCTTTTATATAGTAAAATTAATAATCACTAATGCTTATCGATAGCAGATTGACGCTCGTTTTCGGATATCATTTTATATTGACAATATGTCAATTGAGGCATAAATGCGAACAAATAGTCCAAGTATCCGTCTATCTTTGTGCAAGGATTATCGCATGTGTTTAAACTTTTGAGCGATTTAAAGTCACGAAGATATGTAACCTTGGAACGTCAATGATAGAAACTTCATCAATGATAGAAGGCAGTATTTATAAATCAATCTTACATTTAAAATCATCTTAAGGACAATCTCGAGATTGCCACACAGTTATTTCATTGATATATATATAAAATAGGATTATAGAAAGACTATCTAAGATCAGATTTATGTATAAAACAATTTTAAATATGAAATTGAACGATCAAAGAAGCGCGTAAATATACAAGATACTTATATAATCATATGTCATACATGCTCCCAGTCATCAATCTTGTTTTTACCAATGTTCAAAATGATCAGCTTCTTTAAATTGCTTATATTCTGTACGATTGAGATCTCGTTACTATATAAAAGCAAAATTTCTAGCTGATATAGATTATTCAAGTTTTCCATAATTTTGATGTTATTAAACGAAAGATTCAGTTCCTTCAAGTGGCAAAGCTCGTCCAAATTTTCGATTCTCTGAATAACATTATGAGACAGTGATAGTTTAACTAGACTTTTCAACAACCAGAGATGATCGATATTTAAAATCTCTGCAAAACGATGCATATAAAGTATTAGTCTTAGTCGTAAAATAGTTTAGGGGCCGTGCATATACTTTCTATAACCCTTTCTACCATATGAGTATAATCACACAAACTTGCACAGCCGCATAAACGAGCATTACGAAAATTATCCAATCATATTTCTCTTATAAAGTCGCACGTAAAATGTGATTACATAATTTTCTTTATGCATTCATTTATGCGCTTAAGTAAGTTTGTGTAGATGTACCCTAAGAATTGATCAATCAGAGCTGAAAGTATTTGAAAATTCTTGACTGTTGGCTAATATGATTATTGTTACAGAAAGTGTGTGCGCGGCCCTTTATACATGGTTTACAATGGCAATAGCAGTAGTGGATAAATCTATAAAGCATTCTACAATGGGCAGTAGCAGTAGTGGATTAAGAAGTAGGCATAGAAATCAACCAATCGTAGTCAAATGTGAGAAGAATAATCAACTATGATTAGTCGATTTTTACGCCTCTAATGTATCGTTTATAATACATGGAGTAAGGAGTAAGAATAAGAAATTGACCAATCGCAGTCGAATGCAAGAAGAATAATTGACTGTAATTGGTGAATTTCTTATAGACCTTCTACAATAAGCCATTAGTCATAAATCAGAAGTCAGAAGCTAAAAATTGACAACTGTGATTGGTCAATTTTTAACTTCTGACTTCTGATTCATGGCTATGTAGAAAGTCCATTATTTTTCTTATTCCATGTATTGTAGACAACGCATTACAGCCTCACTATTGCCATTAGATGCTTTCCAGCAAGAGACACAAAAATGACACAGTGTAATATAGTGAATCATTATATCCTTGTTGCTAATATTAAACGAAGATGATAAGACATCAGGCGAAGATGACGTCGGGCCATGTAAATGTTGTAAAAGACAAAATGATACTCGTATCACTAAATGAAAGGCACCCATAACAATTGAATATGCATGGCTTTTACTTACTCAGAAACTCGATTCGAATTTCCTCCAATTTGTCCAGTTCGATTCCGTCTTGAATAAACAGTCTGCCGCCTTCTTTCTTTGGTCCCTGATCTATCGCTAGAGAAATAAGCATACTTCGCGTTATCACGCCAGGCTCCGTAGCTTCGCGCAACGCGCTAATCGTATCTATCTTATGCATCCTGTATCGCGTTATTACGCCATTTCACGCCTCAGGTCTCAATTTCAACTATCACCATGGTTTCAATCACCATACTGAAGTATAGATTCTCTAGATAGAGATCAAACAATGCCGACTACTTCGTGATTGGTTCTGTCATTTATTGTGAAAGTGGATGCGAGACTCCGCTGTGTTGGAACATGTTGGAGCATGTTGGAGCATGCGACATGAACAAACTTTTTGTTTGATCTCTACCTCTAGACGATCTCTATGCAGGGCTGTTGATGCAAAAAAAATTGAATACATTTAAGATTTCGATGACTGTGAAGTGTTGATACGCAGCATTCTCCGAAATCTTAACCACATTTATTTTCTTTATGTTGATGATCTTGCGTTTCGATTTCGGAGCTGAAGTTGGACATATCTGTTTTACATTATGATACATATATTTGATATATTGTATGTGTATTGTAGATTGTAGCCAGCTCGGCTGCTCGCGCGCTGATGCTCGCGTAATCATTTCGACGGTTGACGTGTAACCGCGAGCTTTCCGAGATGTCGCGTATGAGGGCGGAGAAGAATGGAAACGGAGCTAAGTACGAGGTTACCGTATGGACACGTGCGATTACCGCGAACTCCGAGTGGCCGGACAAGGTAAACATAACCCTTGAGTTATCGTGTCATAGTATTACTAGTATCCTATTCTATCCAAAGAGGAAAGGAATCCATGAAGCGGAAATTATTTCTGATTTGTCATTTCTATATCTTTTCATTCCTTTTTGTTGCAGGAAGAATTTCTCGATGTAATATACTGGGCGAGACAGGCGATTGGTATTATCGTTGGCATAGGATGGGGCCTTATACCACTGAAAGGTTTTATAGCTTTATTGTTGTAAGTATAGAGACACCTAGACTGTTTGCTCTCTTTTTAATATGTATATCTCAAATCACAATATAATCTTACCAAACACATTGCTATGTGTTTATATTTCAGATTTGTTATAGTCAATGCAGGAATTACATATTTATACTTTAGTAATTTTCAACAAATTGACGAGGAAGAGTACGGTGGTATATGGGAATTGACGAAAGAAGGATTTATGACCTCATTCGCTGGGTTTCTGGTAAGTGATCAGATCATTTTTTCCCTTTTCTCTCTTCCTCTTTCATCCTGTATTTTATTGCTGTTGTTTGTCAATAGGTGACTTGGATTATTATATATTCAGGATTGCATTTTGACTGATATACTCAACAAGATCACAGATAAAGAGCAATAGCTTTTTCATACGGATCATCGCTGCTGCCAAATTCATTATACATATACAATAGTCTCCTTCACAATAGATACTGTTATATATTGATTTTTTTCGTATATTGTTACATATTATTACATACAAATATGATTTATCTGTGTATAAAGAAAAGAAAGATCTTCTTACCTTCTCAAACTATGTATCTTGTATAATTTTAACCACTTTAATTTTTGCAATCGAATTTTTTTGCAAAACTTGTTTATTTCGTTCTCGCTTGAATTAATCTCTACTAAAAATCGTTCGTAATACTATAAAAATACTTTTGTATGATTCATATTTTCCTTAGAACTTTACAATATAAATTTCAGCGGCGTTTCCATTGTTTTAGCCTACCATCAAGCGCTTACGTCCTCGCGCTTGTACCTGTTTGTATTTAGCGAGTATTTGCTCATATTGCTTTTTATTTTGATAATGCTGTTGATAATAATGAAAAACACGGGAAAACAACTCCGGCACTTCGCAATGCGCGTTAAGTAGCGATCGCTCGAGAACATATAGATCGACGGCTTTATCTTCTAGTGTGGAATCTACTCGAGCCAATCCGAAGTCAATCATTACAAACTGTGCCTCGGCTACAAAGGAATATCATTTTATAAATATATATACTATACATATTAGGTGTAATAAAAAGAAATTCATTATTTTTGCATGAAATTGAATGGAAAAATAATGAATTTCTTTTTACTACACCTAATATGTGAGTGTGTGTGTGTGTGTGTGTGTGTGTGTGTGTGTGTGTGTGTGTGTGTGTGCGTGTGTGTGTGTGTGTGTGCGTGCGCGCGCGCGTGCAAACCACACATACACAGATAGATAGATATCGTCATTTATAAAGAAATGGAATCTTCTATAATAGATATGTACAAAAGATATTAAATTTTTTCAAATACAATAAATATTAGAACTTCTTTTCAGTGCAAAGCAAATTTGTCAGCAATAATTCGATTTACAATTAAATATGATAATTATGATAAAGTTTATTTATCGTTTACCGCATTCGTGATTTAAAGCGACATTAAACAAAATTTATTGTGCGCGAAGAGAAATACCATCGCGAAAAGTTTACCTCCTGATGGATTGTTGTAGAGTGATTCGATTGAGTTGTTCTTGAGCAATATATTTGATGTGGTCAAATCGCCATGGATAATATGCTTCGAGTGCAACTTAGCTATCACTGTGCCCAGTCCACGTCCTATGAAATCTAACAAATGAACCACGTCTATTTTTCCCGAAATATTCTCATCTATGAAGTTTTTCAGTACTGTGGCGTTTTCTATGTATTCCATGTAAATTCTGCGTCGCTCCAAGTCTACTAAGTATAAAGCCGGCGTTGCTATTCCTTAAGAACAGAACAGATAGATTACATTATTGAACGAGAATAAATGAAAGTAATGAATGCGAGTCCATATTCTTCTACCGATTATGTACTTCGATGCGTCGTGCGTTTTTACCTGCGGATTTCGCCCGGATAATGGCGCGAGCCTCGGCTCTGATGCGATCCTTGGTGAGACGAGCGTCTAGCTCTGGGTGTCGGTAATTCTTTATGAATCTCTCCTTCATCATGCATGTCCTTCCTAAATAGATTCCCTTATAGAGACGTGCCTCTGCTCCTTGTACTATCAACTCCGAGTCTTTCATTATGATTACTGGAGATGCACCATATCAGTCGAAACGCGAATATTGCGTCTGCAAATATTTCATTTCTATATTTACGTTATTGTAACGAGCTCTAAAAAATGAAACAACCGAGTTTGAAGGAAGAGAGTTCTTATTCACGCTAGAAGTGAAATTCTTCATTATCACGAAGATTGTAGACAATGTGCACGCACATGTCCATTAGATGCGCAAATATTACATTTGCGCATTATATTCGCGAACAGATCGATTTACTCATTGCAATCTACGTAATGAATCTTCATGATCAAGCGATCCGCGAATAAAATATTTATCGTAGTTATCAATGAAGCTGCATACATACACACACTCTCTAAATGCTTTGAAGTGGAATCAGACTCTAAAGAGTGAAAATTGAGCCAGTGAAGAACTTGAAGAATTGAGTTCAATTTTCAATCTTTAATGCCCATTTTTATCAATGTAGTTTAACTTTAATCTCGATTTAATTAACTCTTAATCTTTTTCTAGTTTTAAAAATTAGAAAAAGCTGAAGAGCAAATTAAACCGAGATTAAGGCTCTTGAGTGGTCGTAAGTAGTTGTCACGGCCATACTGAATCAGATGTCAGAAGCGAAAAATGACACGTTAATTTTTGTTACGTGCCATTTGTAAATAAAGACAAATTTGGATAAAACAAAATGATGAGATAGCTTTAAAACACTTGTAAAAATGAGACAAAGCTATCCTTATCCTCCTTGACAATCAATAAATAATCATAAAAGGTGATAAAAGGCACGCGAAAGTGAAAATAGAACGCATGCGCATTGAATAAACGAACTTCAAATATCTTTTATCTTTTACGACTATTTGTTGACTATCAGGAGGTATAAAATAGCTTTGCCCCAGTTTTACAAGTGTTTTAACGCGATCTCATTATCTCATTTTAATCCAAATTGTCTTTATTTATAAATAGTAAGTAACAAAAATTAATATGTCACTCTCGCTTCTAATATCACGATTCAGTATGGCCGTGGCGACAACTCAGGAGCCTTAAAGTTAATTTACATTATCATATTTGATAAAAACGGATATAAGAGTAACATGTCATATATTTTTTAGAGTGACAATTCATTTCAAAAGTTTTAAAATAGAATCCAAGAAATAAAATGTATCTAAGACATTCGATCATTGATTTGGGCTAACTGAGCTGATCTAGGCGCTTTATTCGCTGATCGCACATAAACGTATTAAACATATAGAAGGACGAGGCGAATAAGAGATATCAGTCCTTTCGATCATTCTATTCGCTTGCGCGAGGCAAAATGTTAAGGGCGAGGCCGCGAGCGAGGGCGAGGGTGGCGAGGAGGTAAGGTACTTAGGAAGAGCGCGGCCGCTAGCGCTAGCGAGGCGAGACGAGGGCGAAACGCAAATCGATCGTTATCCGCCAGCGACCTGCGCGCTAATCGCTATCCCAGCGCTAGTATTCGCCCGTACTTTGTTCTCATCGGTCCGCCACTCGCCTGACTCGCCATCGTTACGAGTTTCCCCATCCGCGGGGGTAGTGCGAGTTGGCGAAAAGAAGAAGAAGACGACGACGAGGAGGCGAAGAAAGTATGAGGGACGAGGTGAAGATGGATGCGAATCGGCTGATCGCCGAGGTCTACAAACGGCCGGCGCTCTGGAATCAAAGGCACATCTCCTACCATAATCGCGAGGTGACCAACCGCGTCTGGATGGAGATCGCAGCGATATTCAATCTGCCCAGTACGTGTCATGTAAACACCCTATCCCCGATTGGTACCGCAGGACCGGGCCGCGATAAGTAATCGCTCGCCAGCGACGCAAACGCCCTAAGCTGCCCAGACGCCAGTCGTCTTTCGCCCATGCGTCGCCTACTCGTGTCAGACCGTTCCTCTTGGTTCCTCTCCTTCGGCAAGGATAAATACATCCTTTACGTACGCGACCGCGATGATCGTGGCATGGAAACAAGTCTGCCAAACGAGCAAGTTGTCAAATCGAGAAGGATACGGCAGTCGCTCATCTCATGAATGACTTATGAATCCTTAAAATTGCTTATCTGACTCGGTCGTCTTGGAGAAACGCGGCGTTCGAATCCTTATTTTCATTTTACGTAAATATTAACGCGCTTTAAATAAACGGTTAAAATAATGCCTTTCCCATGTCAAAAAAAATCTACAAAATGAGAGAGAAAGTAAGGATCCATTTGGTGATGTCTGGATTAATCTTCGGCGTGTTTTTGGCCGAGTTTTTTTAAAAAGTATCTCGATATTACAATTTTTTATTATATAGTTGCTTTAATACTTAAAGAAGTTTCTCAACGCAATTTTGACATTTCATACTCTACTCCGTCGAAAAAGCAAATAGAGAAGACTGCGCATCTCTTTTTCGACAACAAATGTTAAACTAATATTCTAAATTATAACATTCTATCGCCATACATCTCAAAATGAAATATTATTCTCTCTGTCGTCGATCTATCTCGCTATCATCTAAATTCAAAGACACGAAGCGGATTTCCTTGCCGGGAAGCGCAGGTTTCAAAACGAAATTCTGCACCTTGTGAAGTTCGTCGTAGATGCGAATTAAAACTTTTATATTTGATTTGACGAATTATTTTTATTCTAGAGATTCATGCTGTTTTTATGTTATTCTAAAGTACAATTTCTGCTATTTTAAAGTACAGTTCTTGAGATTCGCAAGTTTCATGTATGTTTATTTGACGTGTTGACATAACGTGCATCGTCCTAACCTCATTCCACGCGCGAACTGGCGCGAAGTATGTCACGAATGATTATGTCAATGCCGCACGATATATCATAAGGGACATCTTACCTAAGATATTCTAGTGCACGACCGAAATGAGATTTCTTATCGTGCTTCGATCGTAATATTAATTGAACTGTAAACGGTGAATTATCGTGAATACACGCACATGCACAAATCGTTCTGTTGAGGACGCATGCGCAGAATAACGTAAGGATGCATCGATGCGCGCGCACGAGTGTAATCAATACGCGGTCTCTTTGTATATCATAGATCTTATCATTATGGATCCATAAATAAGAAAAATTAATCACTCGGTGAGTAGGCTGCATTCTGAAACTAATCGAAAAGGAAAGTGTTACAATCTTTTATTGTTGCAACCATGAATATACATATCGTTGTGTTATCAAGGTTGCTTGTTTCTTCCAAATGCTCTGAACACTACACTCTAAACGATATGCTTGGATTGGTCTATTATTGTTCCGATGCTACAATCTCTACGTGAACTCTCCAGCCAATTCACTAAGGTGAGGCAGTTGGAATGGAAATGAAAATGAAAACGATGACATATTGATGTATGAAAAATTACTGGGAGCATTTCAAAGGTGCGTTCGGGAAGCTCACTGTCACGCGGTAAACACAAATGCTGCGAACTCGATCATCTGTTCGGGAAGCTAAGATAGCTACTACCAGTTCCATGAACAGCACTGAACTAGCGCAGCGTTAACGCTTTTTGATCTCAACACTAAGGGTGCGTTTGGGGGACGCTATCAGCACTATGAATGCAAATAACACTACCAACGCTGTTCATAGAACCAATAACGCAATAATGTTAGCAAGCTCCATGAATAACAAGCCGCAAGCGTAGTGTCAGCATTCGCAGGGCAATATTTATAGTCCGTTCTTATTTTAAGACCGTCTTAAGATACTAATATAGCCTTCTGATTGATTTATGGCATCTTAATACTGCATTTAAGAGGATTTTGGAAAAAACTTGATGTTGATAAAATAGATTTTTATTAAGGAAAGTATATCTCCATTCTATTACAAATATCATCTTCAATGCAAATTATGTAATTGTAAGAATTGTTAGACATGTCGATGTCTAAAGATCAAGTGATCTTACAGAGGACGTTTTGAGGACATCTCTATGACATAATGTCTGAAAGATATCTTGATAATATCTTCGATCAGGATGTCTTATGTCTGCATTTTGTATATATTGTTCTCTGGATGATTTTGGAGTTAAAAAAATCTATATTACTGACATTAATCAAGTTCGGCCATCGCTCCAGCATTCTTTTAAAGTGCTGACGAATTATTGACTCTCCACTTGCAAAGCGAGCTGGCTGCATATGCTTAACATGTTGTTGCATCTGCAACATCATTGAATAAGCTTTTGTTTATCTATTTACAGAACCGATGCTGAAAGCAAAATGGAAAGGCCTGCGTGATACATTCCGTGCTGAGTTAAAGAAGGATCAGGTGTATCGCAAGAGCAAGTTTCATCGGAACCGGCCAGTATGGATACACTTCAAAAGTTTGCAATTCCTCAAGGAGCAAATGCTGCCGCGGCCGCCGATCTGGGAGCGCAGCATCCCGAAAACGGAAGACGAGTTGCAGCCAAGCGAGGGCGAAGGCGAGAATGGCATGCTGACTCCAAGCATCGACGGCGGCCTCGACGATCGAGACACAATCGCCGATCATCTGTTGTCGATGGCTGGTGACGGTAATATCAACCATCATCATCACCACCACCATCGTCACCATCATCAGCATAAGCTGGACGGTGGTGACGGTCGACGTGGCACAGTGGACGTGAAGCGCGAACCCGAAGAGAGCTTCGACAACTTGGAGTTTCAAAATGTCACCGACAACTTGGCAGAAAACGAGATGATGCTGCAGAATATTTCGCCTGAACAGGTCTTGATGAGTGACAGTGACACCGGTCTCGCCGGCGTTGATCCGCTCGAGGGTAGTTGTCGTTTCGATGATAATTACTACTTTCTGATGAGCCTATTACCGCATATCCGTACCCTACCGGCCGACCGCAGGATGCTGCTCAGGATGCAGATGCAAGAGCTCGTTTACAAGGAGGTCTATAATAAGGCTACCGACGATGAGTCAACAGCGAAGACTTAACTGCGCTAAGTTAACTTTTGAGACTCCTTTTTCTCGCTGTAATGATATCACGTCGCGATGTTAAAAACGAGTCATGTGAATTTTTCTTAATGCTCATGTATGCCGATACCAAAGTTAAATTGACTTTTTTTTATGCCGTCGTTTAGTGCCATAATTTAGGACTACGTTTAAAAACTTCACTCGAATATATCGAGGTATCATTTTATTCTTCTTTAACATTCGATGAACAACAAGGATAAAGTGATGTATCTTAAATTCCTGAACGCATCTTGTGTGACTGTACGGAGAAGAAGCGGGAGCCTCAAAGTTTTTCGTTTAAAACGATTTTTTAAGGAATAAAGAGTACTCATTTTATGTAAATATATAGGATGTTTTAAAAATACCTGGCCAAATTTTAGAGCGTATAGTCACAATACGGATGGTGAAACAAAAAGTAATATGAACATGAGTCCGCATTGAGAAAAAAAAATAGTTTTGGTAACACTATAAATTAACAACTCTAAATTTAAGTATTAACTAATTTTACAAAGTAATAAGAACTAAAGTAGTACTGAATACTACTTTAGTTCTTATTACTTTGTAAACTTTTGATAAAACTAATTGCAAGTACTTAAATTTTAGAATTGTTGAATTGTTGAATTTATAATTGCCAAAATTTTTTCTCTCCGTACGGAAATACTTTCTTTCCGAGTTAAATATTTTTTATTTATGACAAAAATAAGCAAAAAACATTTTGCTAAAGAAATTGTTAGAAATTTCTGCAGCGATGCTTTGCATCAATAGTTTATGGATTATCGAAAAGATGTTAAGAAATTCTAAAAATATTTCAAATTTTCACGTGAAGCGATAATAGGATTTTGAGAAAGAAGCTCACAATAGCTCACAATAGAAGTATTATAAACAAAAACATTTTTGTTAAACATTATTAAAAATTTATGCTGCAAATAAAAAACATTTTCGAAAGGAAGTATTTCCAAATTTATGTTCATATGACTTGTTTCCATCTTTACTAAATAGAATACGTCTTTAAAATTTGGCACGTGTTTTTGTAACATTTAGTAAAAATGAAAAATCTTTATTTCTCAAAGTGCGACCACAAAATCTTTAGAAGCCGAAATATTTTACAATTTTTTTTCCTCACGCAACACCGATTGACACGAACTGAAACTGTTAAAAATACTTGTATGAAAAAAAAAACCTGATAAACAACTCATCGTATAAAAAAACGGGCTATTAAATTTTAGTACAAATATTTATATTTTTCAATAGCAGTAACTTAGCGAAAAATCACGATATTGAGATGAACCAAATCAAATTAAAACTTGAACATTCTTTAACTGTTTGCTATTTTGTAATACATTTTGTGTAACTTAAATTGAATCTCTGAATGATTATCAAGCTTTTATTTGAACTTTAGTTTCATTTCAATATGAAGATTTTTCGCTGAGTTAACACTATTAAAAGTTTGTGCTAAAATTTAGTGGTTTGTTTTTTTTTTTAGTGAGTGCGTGCATGCGTGTTATATATAGGATGTTTAGAAATTACCGTGTCATCTTTCGTTGATAGGGTGGATTTAACTGAATAGAAAAATCCTTTATTCTTTTGCGAGTTTCTTATAAATCAGTAACTAATAAGAAGTTAACTAATATAAAGATTTGCGGATGCATCCACATGATTTTCCGCGCAACTTTTCTATTTAGTTATTTAATCCATTCCACCTATTCACAAAAGTTGGCAGTTTAATTACTAGACACCCCGTATACAATTGGATGTATACTCAGCAAACGAGAATGGATTGAAATGAATTGAAATGGATTCAGATTCAGAAATATTGATTCATGAATGTTAAAATGAATGCTTTTCAATTCTGAATGCATTTTTATTCATTTATAGAAATTGCATGGAGCATATCTCTATGCCTTTAAATCTAAAAATAATATTAGCTTTTTCTGTACACAAACACAATTGTGAATACTGTTCAATTCAAAATTTTGAATAGGAAATGCAGTTTTTCAATCCAGTTGCATCCAATTGAATTTAATTGAATCCAATTAAATCCAAAAAAGTATTCGCTATTTAAAATACGCATTTGGATGAAAAATAAGAAAAAAATTTTAATCCATTCTCGTTTGCTAAGTAGGCTATACAGCTCTAGATAGGTCATCAACCGGATTGTCCTAGGTTCTAAGCGAGATCGCTACCGCGACGCGGCGACACGGTTGAGCGACACTGTGCTCTCTCTTTCTCTCTCTCTCTCTCTCTTTCTCTCGTATCTGGCCCTGACGGATACAGCAGTGACGCACACCTGTGTGTACCACTGTGCGCCTGTCGCAGGCAGTCAGTACGCGTTCATCAGCGTCCTTGCGACGTTTCATGTATATTATACCACTACCGATCGGTGCTAGTGAGTAGTGCACGATAATTTCGCGCAGAGTGCGCATGCGTCCTCCCTCGTTGTCGTCGATCAGTCGGTGTGGCTCCACAATCGTACGTTCCACTTCCTCGAGCTCCACGTCTCCGTAGCTTTCGCGTCGTGACTCGCGACTCGCAACTCCGCGTCCGCGTCTATGCTTTTCAGTTCGCCGCCGATCGCACACCGTTATCTCGGTCGCGCGCACCTCGGTTGATCGGTCTTTCCCGGGTAGACGTCGCGTTCTATGACACGTTATCGCGCGAGCACAGGTGTGTTGATTCAGCGAACAAACGGGATACACATTGCTGCTCTACAAACGGATGTACATGGTCGTACCTGTCTACCGCTAGCTGTGTCGCACTGTGTCGTACTGCAATCGACGCGCGAGGTGAGTCAAGTTTCAGGATCAGGAATCTAACTTCCGTGCGCTTCTTCCGCGTCGGAAAGTCTGCTCTCTTGAAGTGGTACCCATGAAGTGGTACCGCCGCGTGTGAATTCTGTGAGACGGAAAAATTCCGGGGAATTCCTCCGTCAGTTCGGAATTGACATTTCTCTCGGTGAAAAAAATGTCGACCGCCAGTTTTTAGGACAACGTATCTTTTTATTCGAGAGAAGAAAATATTCATTATTTGCATTTTAATTAATTGATTGATAGTTCTCTTCTCGGTGATTTAAATTCATCAAAAGGAATCGCCTTTCATTGATACCTGAATATTATTTTTATTGACGAAAATTCAACTCCGAATTGATCGAAAAGCGTTATATTATATTATCCCCTTTACATTTTCTATTTCTACCAATGTGGATTAACTTAAATTTTGGTTTAACTTACTCTTTATCTTTTTCTCTAATTTTTAGAAAAAGACCAAGATTAAAAAATTGATCTGCATTGGTAGAAATAGCCATTATACAATACATCTGAAAGGAGCAAACGTAAATGCGTGATTGTATGTTCAGCGCACTGTTCGCACCGTTACTGTAAATTCCATTGTACAGACCTTCGATCGTCCTCGTAACCAATCACTTTTTGTAACATATGTATACATATGTAGTTGTTGATTTCGACGTATGTGCAATACGAGCATGTCCAGTTTGAAAATAGAATGTGTTCGCTCGGCTCTAGTCTAGCGTCTAATCCTTTAACCGTCATGCTCATTTCTTGATTGTGAAATTGCTTGAAAAGAAAACCGAATGTGTGTTAAAAACACATTATTTTATTAAAATAAAAAGGATTTTTTTATTATATCACTTATTTTATTGCATTACTAATATTGCTATTGCGTCACTCCGTCTAATTACTAGGAGTAATTAATCATCTATGAGTGAAATCAGAGAAACCTCAAACTTATTGTCTTTAATCGGCAAGAGTTGAGCCTAAGACACAATGAAAAACACAAGTAAAAACAGAAAACAACTTAACAGATTTCAACTTGTCAGAAAAATCGTGCATTGTTTCTACTATGATGAATTGAAATCTCGTATTCTCTCTTCCTGTTGCCAGGTTGCCTGTGCTTTTCAATAGTGCATTAGGCTTTATTGCCCAGCAAACGAGAATGGATTAAAATGGATTGAAATTTTTTTTCGAATGCGTATTTTAAATAGCGAATACTTTTTTTGGATTTCATTGGATTCAATTGGATTCAATTAGATTCAATTGGATGCAATTGGATTGAAACTGCATTTCCTATTCAAAATTTTGAATTGAACAGTATTCACAATTGTGTTTGTGTGCACAGAAAAAGCTAATATTATTTATTTTTAGATTTAAAGGCATAGAGATATGCTCCATGCAATTCCTATAAATGAATAAAAATGCATTCAGGATTGAAAAGCATTCATTTTAACATTCGTGAATCAATATTTCTGAAAATCTGAATCCATTTCAATTC
>Ga0157364_1001257_pt1 | contig 21047 bp, 5 predicted proteins | sample AttsexASBM2_FD_111476 | JGI IMG/M metagenome (GOLD analysis project Ga0157364, IMG submission 111476) | Fungus gardens microbial communities from leaf cutter ant in Ribeirão Preto, State of São Paulo, Brazil - Atta sexdens ASBM2 | ecosystem: Host-associated > Fungi > Mycelium > Unclassified ...
CTTATGAAATAGGCATAGTATAGCGACAATTATTCATAGTAGCGAGTAGAAATAAAATATACATATTCCGAGAGTATGTTATATTTTCCTCTACATCAAATTTTGGATAGACAGAATCTGTTACAGGCGGAAAGCAAGAAGTAATTTGTAAATTATACACAATAGGAAGATCATAGTATACGTACGGGAAGCGAGCACAGTATTGCGCATCCATCATCCATCCAGCCATCGTCTATACCCCTAAAAATCGGAAATACGGCCAAGCGCTTGTAGTTAAAAAGGACTAATTACATATAGATATTTATTTACGTAATCAGTAAATCAATTCACCGAAACAGTTAATCGGGCATAGACAGCAAGCGAAGAGAGGCTTAAACTTGATAAAGTATTACCTTGAGACGGTGCTTCACCTTCTGCACAGATTGGGACGCGGGAAGGAGGAAAACGAGAAAGAAAACAAAAACAATTAGCGCACAAATAATGCCACAACGATAACAGCATAATGATTGATATAACAGCAAACATAAACTCAATGAAACGAAGTTTCAGCACTGGGTGCGGCACAAAGAGCGAGCAATGAGCATTAATTTAGAAAATAATATTTTAATTTTTTGGATAAGATATTATTTTTTATTAATTTCTCCTAATATCTATTGTTAAAGATTATATTTTGAAAAGAAAATAATTTTAGATTAATTATTTTATTTCATATAAAGCTATCTAGAAATTACTTTAAAAATATTTTAAAATGTACTTCATGTTAATGTTAAATGTATTTTGTTATATATAAAACAATCTTAATTTTCATTGTATATTATACACTTTTTGCAAAATTTCCTGAGAAGCATGTTATCGTGACAACACATATGCATTATATAAAAGCCGCAACTTTTTGTAAATGTAAAATGTATACTGTGTTTTACTATTTTCATTGTTTTAAAGGCTAATGTTCTTATCAAAGAATATTATCCAATAATTAATCCCTTAGACTTTTACATGTAACAATTAGGTGGGAATTCATCGCACTCTGTTACGGTAAGCAATGCTGTAATCTTCTATACCTATACTTCGCCGCAATTGTTGAAATTCATTTCTATTTAAGATCTTAAAAAGATACAGTGGCGTGCAAAGGTCATCAATAATTAATGTTCCCGGCCATTTTGTATATTCTAATTTATTTAAAAAAGCCTGAGAAAACTTTCATCATTATCAAATGTTAGTACAAGAGATCCACATCTTGTACTAATACGCTATAATGGTTAAAATTTTATCAGACTTTTTTTATAAATTAGAATACAAAATGTCATTGATCGGAAACTTTTGCACGCCACTGTATATCAGATATCTTATTTTTAATAATAAAACTTGCGCTTCTGTAAAGCCATTTGAAAAAAATAACTTTCTGTGTACTATCATAACGTTCGCGGACTTGCAAGAAAAAAATTATAAAAAAGTCTTGTCTCATAAGCAGGTCGATCTGTGTCAAAATTTATTCTTGACACTTAAAACGAAAATAGAAATATGCCAATTAGGGAGCGAATGAGAGTGTATGTGTGTGTTACTGTGTTAAAGCGAAACGTTGGATAACAGCCTGTGAATGATAAAAGACCAAAGACGCGACGTCGAATGCGATCATTGAGATCAGCAAGTGTTAGCAATAAATTTTCATCAGAAACAGTTCTATAAGAATCGTAAGAAATATCGATTTAGACATTCCCTCAACCACTGGATCTTTTTAAAGGGATAAAATAACACGTTCGACAGTAATTATTCGTATTCAAATGGATCAATATAGATATATCGACCAGAAACATATTAATTTGTCACATATCGTAATATAAAACTGTGTTTTATACTTTCGTGACAACAGGAGATCCAATGCCGAGAACAGAAATCGAGATAAGTTTAGTATAATAGATTATATACCTTTGTTTATTGCGCATTGAAGATCGTCTGACAGCATGAAAAGTTGTAGAACATAACCGGAAGATGTTCATGCAAAAGAAACACTTATATAATAATCCATATTAAACTCGTATGGAAAGAGAGTTTACGTGCAATGCAACTTGTCGAAATCTAAAAAGGAGGTATTTAAATTAATCTTGCATCTACTCGAACAATTACAGTATTGATGATGACAAAATGACAAAAAAATAAAAAAAAATAATGCAAGCGTAAAAATAAATATTAATTTCTGTTTATAATTACATCTACAACTATATTTAATTATTTAAGATAAAAACTAACTTATGAATCTTGAAAAAGTAAAATGTGATATTTTATGATATAAGTGCAAACGTATGCAACAATGTATCAATAAATATCGCGCGAAAAATTATCATTGATATAATTATATAATACTTTTGATCAATTGCAGTATACTATATAAGAATACAAAATGTGTGTGTGTGTGTGTGTGTGTGTGTGTGTACATGATGACACATAAATAATGAAGCCAGTTTAATCGCATGTTTATTTCCATATTGAATGTCTTGTAGTTTGGATTAATGAAAAAAGCGCATGCTTAGTTAGTTGTCAGTTGTAAGTATTTATTATTAGTCGTCTTTCTCTCGAACGTAGAATTGTGTCGACACCAGATCGACACTATAAGTAGATCGGGTAAATAAGAGAGCAATAAAATGCAAACGTCTTCATGCGTTTTTTTTCGCCAATTAATTATCACGTAAGGAAAAATGTACCTAATGTTCTTTGCCTCTTGAGATGATATTACACTTATATTAATAAACACCAGACGATATTCGGATCGATAGTTTCGATTTCAACACTTAATGACGTTTGATAATGGTCAGGAATATTCCTATTCATTTCTCATAGTGTGGATTGAAATTAGATCGATTTGTGATATTCAGGCTTACCTTTTCCATAGAGAATAGGCACATGATCGGTAGCCAATCTCGTTTTTGTCTTGATACCAACGAGAAGCGGTGATCCTCGCCTTGTAGCTACACACTCGCCTGGGAAATACTTGCTTTTGAAACATAACGCGAAAGCTCCTTCCTAAAATAATAATTTTCCCATTATTATCTTACCTTGGATTAGTTTGAACTATTATTAAAAACTTGAACTATTATTTTATAACATTTTAATAAAAAAATTATAAGATAATTATATAGAACAGATTTACATTTAGATTTAATAAAATATATTATATTTTTCTATAGAAGAAGAAAATTTTTATCTCGTCCTTCCTATCAATAATTCTTACCAATTGCTGAACAACCTGCTCGACGAGTTCACGGAACGAATACGCGGGATGCTGCACCCAGAGATGGTGGATCAATTTAGCAATAACTTCAGTATCGGTATCACTTTCGAACACGTATCCTCTTTGTTGCAACAGAGTTTTAACTTCTTTGTAGTTCGTCACGATACCTATATTCAAGATGATGGTATGTAAAAAATGAGAGAAAAATTTCGGCACGAGATACATACATATATTAGAAGCATTACCATTATGAACAACGACAAAGGCGTGCTCGCTGTCAGAGCGCTGAGGATGGGCATTTACCTCCGATGGAACACCATGAGTCGCCCATCGCGTGTGAGCGATGCCGACATGGTATTGAGTTTCCGATTCGAAATCAAGATTGGTACCTGCGAAGATAATATCGTTGATTTTATGACAAATAACTCGTGTAAAATATTTCTTTTTGCGCGACGACGACAAAAACGATCGCGCGTCGCGCAAGAAATGCACCAAATGGACAAGTCTGAAAATTTGAACCGACACTTACGACAAAATATTTCCTCCTCGAGAGCCTTGACCTTTCCTTGCTTCTTAATAATCGCGATGTCCTTGCCATCCGCACTGTCGAGGGCAACGCCTGCAAAAGAACATCTCTTGAAGGAATTCCGATGAACCGATACGACATGTGTCGATCTCTTTCATTTATTCGCCGGAAAGCTCTCTTCTTTTCTCTTCTTCTTCGAATCATCAAATCACAAATCAAGAAAAACGAATGGAAAGAAATAGAGTAGCTGAATTGAATGCAGATGGAATCTAATTCGAATTGCAAAGAATTATCCTTTTATCACGGTAGATATTTGAGGTTTTACACAATATTTAAAGCTGCAATTATATCTACTTACGTGTTCTAGAAAAAATTATAAGACTACATACGTTACATGTTTTTTTAATATAAAACATAAATATATATCTAATATATAGAGCTATAATATATACCAATGTATAAGACTGTGAATAAAATCACTTTTTAAATACGACAGACGTTCTATAAATTTTATTTTTTCATTCCTATATTTTTCTATAAGGTATAGTCTATCAAAATTAATAGTTTTCGTTGCTGTTTTATTTTTTTTCCGTTTTTTTATCTTGAAATACCTAAGCTTTAAATACATGTTATCTTTTACAAAAGAGGAAAGAAGTTTCAAGATTAGGTATATTGACTTACCTGCAGAATCATATCCGCGATATTCTAATCTCTTTAGGCCAACAACCAAGAGTTCCAAGATCTCCTTTCTACTCTTCGGCGTCAAGTAATTTAGATAAGCAAAAATTCCTAGGAATTTAAAAATATAATTATTATTTGGATTGATCATCGTAATAAAAAACATAATCATACTAAAAGATATTGATAATAAGAAAGTCCATCTTCCATTATTGCTATGTAAATCATTCATTATCATATTATTAATCATTAATCTTCATGTATAGTGTCTAATGTATTGGACAACCATAAAATTGCGTGTTTATATAATTAAACGTAATTAATAATATTCATATAAAATTTTTCTTAAAATTTATAATTTGATTTTTTCTTCAATTTAGCTATCATTATCTGTTTTTCTCCATTCTCTTCCCCCCCCCTCTCCCCCCCCCTCTCTCTCTCTCTCTCTCTCAGAGCATATTATATTATTGTGTAATTTTTCCATATCCTTGCACGGTTCAATTACTTCAACAAAAAAATAACATACATGTATTTAACTTTGATCTATTGATTATAATCACACATATATTTCTTATTACATTAATCTCTATATATTTTTTACTTTTTCTTTTTCCAAATGACCGAATTTCTCTTCCCACAATCTCATAGATGTAACTTTCGGAAATGAGAGATGCTAGTCAGTGAAATTAAGAGATATAAGAGACCATCGTCTAACGCGAATGTTTTTGGTTTAATATTTCTTTATTTATTCTTGCAGAATCCATTTTAAAATACAATAAATTCGTTTCTGCTTTTCTCTAAAAAAATATTCGATCAGTCAAAGAAAATCAAAGATATTCGTGATAGACATCAATAGATGATTTCTTAATTTCATTGATTTCTGTATCGCCTCTTGATTCCGAAGGTCGTATTTGCGAGAGAATGCGAAAAAATTTGATTTCATCCAAGAACAAAAAGATCGTGGAGAAATATCACAGCAAAACCTTTCATTTTATTTTTAATTTTTTTATTAACATGCTACATTAACATGATTCGTAGAGAGACTGGATACGCAAAAACATACGTTGTATAGTCCAGTTAAAGAGTGCTAAATCACAAATATGGAAAATCTAATTCCTTTGTTTTCCTAATTTCGAAGAACAATTTTATTTATTTTTTTATATTAAAAGAAATTTTCAAAAATTGCATTCTTGTTGCATTAACGCATCAATATTACAATTGAAATAATAATATTAAAGAAAACCTTGCAAAAATTAATATTACACTGGAAAAAAGATCTCATTGCATTAATTTTAATAGATGTCTGTTCAACCAAAAAGATACAAATCAGACTTATCAAACATTCGAAATAATCAGAAATTCAATTATGAAATTCAATTACAAAATTTCTTATTTGTACTCCTTGCTGGTATCAGAACATTTTCTCAGTGTTTTCTCGTATGAAATTATAATATACAATTATAATATACAAATATGATATATTGTTAGTTGAAATATGAAAGTGACATACAATTTATATTAAAATAAAAACAAAATTAAATTTAATGTTCCAAATAAAAAAATATTAAATGTATGTCGGATATCCATCAACGATGTCGAATGATGGAATGTTATAAAAATGCAAAAAGCTGACCCGTGAACGCGAGGGAAGACCGGAGATCCCGGTTGGCCTAATGACGAGAGAGAACAGGTAATTCAAGACATATGCACGCCGGTGAAAGGGAAAGTTTATATGCGTGAAGCTAAACGAGAGATTCAGACACATCGCAGTTATCATTATTGCGGACTGTGTCTTTATATACATCGAATTCTGAATAGAAATTTGTATTTATCTTAAATTAGAGGTTATCGTATACGAATTAGAAATTGAAACTTACAAATTGCCGTTCTAATAACCTTAATCGAATAATGATAACAATAAAATATTTAACAAAACTATTATAGTTGGAAATGAAAGTTAAAATTTCTCAAATCTTTTCGGCCAATTTTAGTATTTATTATATGTATAGATCGAACACTAGTATGCTCTGTAATTAGACTGTGCAATATGATCAGAATATATCGATTTGAGCGAGTTATTACTTCTAAGAAACTATTTTACTATCGTTTCACTGTATATAGATAGATATCCAATAGCATTGTCAATGTACTATAACAATGCATAACTTTCCAATGCTAATCAGATGAAATTACATACATTTCGAGTGCAATCGGGCACAATAAAGTATAAACAAGTACGTATTTTTAAAAAATTTTAATAATTTAAATGTCTTCTCTCGTAATAAATTTTATAATAAAATTTGATATTCACATATTTACAAAAAATTAATAATTTGACATACAAAGAATACAAAACTTCTTTCATTTCCAGATAAGATTACTGATTCATAATTGAAAATGACTGAAATGTGATATTGTAGTATATAGATAAGAAAGATTTAGTATTCATTTTTGACGCACTTAATTATCTTACTTTTATTTTGATTGATTTCACTTCGGAAGTCCTAAATATTTTTGTAACTCTCCCTCCCCTTAGATAACGCGATCTTGTTGATTACGATATTGATAATAGTCATAATCAAATAATTTATTACATCTGTTTATTCATTAAACCTTAAAGAATCGTCATCTTTCAAAAATGTAATTGACTCGGAAATAGAACTATCAATTCTACAGAAGATATTTGTGTCATCAGAGTAATGAAAATGCAAATGAAACGTTATTATACTATTATACTATAAGTACGTAAGTAAACATCGATGTGTATCATAATCGTGTATAATAATCATGTGTAAAAGTAAGATAGCAAGATAGTAAGATAAAAATAGTAACATTAATATTTAGTGCTTATCGAGTATTACTCTTTTACAGCTCCATTATCTTCAGTGATAAGAATTAAAATATGTTTTGTCTCTCATAATATTGAGTACAATAAAAAGCAAAATATCTACGTTTTAGACATGCTATTCCCTGAAAAATATCCATTATCCATATCGGGCTACAAAACTTTATATCGTCATGAAATAGAAAAAATTTCTCTCTCTCTCTCTCTCTCTCTCTCTCTCTCTATCTTTCTCGATTTAAATCTCTGAGAAAAAGACTGTACGATCAACTTTAGTAAGATTTGAAGAGATACTCTAATCGTACTGAAAGATAAGAGAGTTTTCCTACAGTGATTGATATGAATATCCAAAGCGATAAAAGAAATTGTAAGAGTTTATTAATAATTTTTCTTCCTTTTATATACATTAATGGAAATCAGCTATAAAAACGATCAAATTATCAGATGATAAACAATCTAGTGATAAAGAAGCTCTTATCGAGCAATGCGGCATAATTAAGAATTGCCGGATGTATCTGAAAGAGACGAATATTCAAAAATTTTTATCATTGTGTTCTATCGAAACAATGTCATATATTATTGTCATGTTACAGAATTAACTACATTGATAAAGATAATTTTATGAGAAGGAATATAGCCCTCTCGCTCTTGAACAATATTTTTTCAACAACAATTCCCTTGTTAGAATATCCCTTCCATATCATTGTCAATAACTTTTTTTTGTGCGATCATGATCATCATATCATATGTAATTACAATTCGTTACCATATCTTGTTTAGAAAAACAATACAAATGCATTTTCAAAACTGTGTTACTACAATACTTTTTAAGCATAAAAAAAATATATTATTCTGTTCTGTTCGTTTTAAACGAACAGATAATCAAGGTATATAATGCGAACAAAAAATTCGAATGAGGCATAAATTCAGATCTATTTCGATATCTTATTCCGTATGGCATGATGAAAAATAAGCATGAAGATTGATATAAAAAATTTTCCAATTATTCTTTGAGAACATTCGCTGGTAATAGATCGTTAGTCTAATGTGAAAAATGTGAAAACTTTATTGCGACGCAAAGGCAATTGAAATACAGTCGACATGCATGAACGAGACCGTGGTTGAACGACCAGAAGGCAGTCGATGAATAATCGCGATAGCATCATCTAGCACGAAGAACTTGGCCTTCCGACCTACTGACCACGATATTCGTATGAACCTCACGGCAATCACACAGCAAACTTAATTGACGAGCAACTAACATGCACGTTGCTCCTTTATATTTTTTTTTTCTTATACGGATATCCCTATTGAAGCACAGTTTACTTCTTTTTTTTTTTAATTATCTTTAAATAGTATATAATAGACAAGCAATTCAAAGTTTGCGCGTTTATACAATGTAAAATATAATAAATGTACTTATATGTACAAATTATATAATTATTATATAAGGACATATTTATATATAAGATTATATATGTATAGTAAAATACAGGAAGGATACTTCATGTTACATTAGGCTAAAGTATTAAATATAACACAGGAATAATATAAAATCGAGTACTTACAACATGCGTTTAATAATAATTTAAAATTTCCAATACTTTTCGCTCGAATACTTGGTAAATGAATTTATTCATAGCAATCAAACCTCGCGAAGCAAACGAAGTGGCTGGGACAACCGGGGAGAAAGGAGTCGAAGGTGGATATCTCTGTCGCGTCTAAATGTCATATGTAACTGTTCTGTGCTACGTTGCTGCACCCTCTCGCCTCAGGTTCGTTCAGGTTCGCACACCTCGAAAAAGAGACTTTCACTCGACTGAATCGAGCGTCGTCAATCGCTTCGTATCAGATCAGAAATTACATATCACTAAAAAGCCATTATACGCTGTGGTACAAGAATAGTTGCATTGCATGCAAGAATATGCTCGAATCATTTCCTTGTCGAAGTTGATTTTTCGTCTGAAAATTTGTACAGTTACAGTAAAATAATGGGCAAATTCTCTGGTCGAATTATGCAAGTGTTTTAAATTTCAAATTTAAGGAATTAGCTTTAAATTAATCGCTTAATATAATCATATATTTTGTGGCGCATTATAAGAGACATCTTAAAGATTTATAAAATAATTTGAATAATCTTTGGAAAATAATAATTCTTTAAAAAATGAAATATTTTTTTTATCTAAAATCGATAATAAAAATCGATAATAATAGATTTAATAAACATATTCATATAATTGCCATAGACATTTTCATTACATGACATTTCCATTACTTGATCTCAACGAAAAAGGATGCAATCCAACATTATTGTTATGCATATGGATATTTAGCACTGTTGAGCTGTCTAGTAAATACCAAAATACAATCTATGTATAGGTCAACGTACGAGGAAGCAATATCTTGTACATTCCACGGGAAAAATGTATGGAAAAACGTATAACATTCCTGCGAGAACACCAAGACATCGTCGACATTTCCGATGTCCATGAGTCTTCAATCATTATATGTATTCATCATTCCAATCAATTATTACTTAAAAAGTAATTTATAATTATTTTTTAAATATTACTTTTTAAATAAAAGTAAAAATTACTAAATTACTAAATTATTTAAATTACTAAATTATACTTTTTTAGTATTTTTCCGTCATTTAGAATTTTAGGAAAAACTTGGAAATTAATGGTTTTTTTCCTTTTTACTTTGACAGTTTTTTACTCGGATATTTTTTTTTAGGTTTAAATCTGTTCGCATTGCTTGAAATCTCCCAAAATTTTTTAAAGTGATATTATTAGAAAAATAGATTCGGGCATTGAAATTAGAGAAAGCACAGAGATGTTGAATGCAAAGCGTGCAAGCAACGCAAACAGACCTATTAACCTTATTATCTCATTAAGAATTGCAACAGCGAATAATACATATTTTCACTTCGACATAAAATTGTAAAGACACAAAAGTATTAAAAAATATCGAAATAACAAGAAAAATGAATTCTATTTCTTCTTTTACATATTTAACATAAGTTCTAAGGTTTTTCATTTTATGTAATTTGATGAAAAATTTTTTTACAGTAAAAAACTAGTTTTTTTACTTGATACTTTTCTCTGAAGTCAAAAATATCGTTTTTTTATATCTCTAATCATACCGGTAAAATAAATATCCGTTAAATATTTCTCTTGTCACGATATTTAATTAAAAAAAAAAAGATTTTTGTTGATTATATCAGTAACATAATCGAAAACGTGACTCTCTCGCGAGATTTGCGCAAATCCTTTCATAATCCCGTAATGAATTTTCGAGCCACCGCGGCGCGATGTGCTTTCATTGAAAGATGTTACACCATCTAAAATGATCGCACCAAAATTTCGAATGAAAATCACATAAACCATCGTAAAGTTATTCCAAAGCAAAAACTGTCGCAAGACAGTGTGAACTGTCAGGAATTTACGTTATTACATTACGTTATTCAAATCGTTATTCAATCTAATTTTATGGATGCTGCTATTTCATTATCGAAATTGTTTATGTGTAAGCAGTTTATTTTGCTGTAAATTAGTGATATGTCATACTTTGTCATTATCAACTATAAAAATAACGAATTAAACATTGTTTGTATGTGTGTGTGTATATATATATATATATATGTATACATGCGCATAAAAATTATAACAAAATTTTTATATGAAGGTGATATAGCTTTTTGAACTGTGCAACTCTATTATATTAAAGTAGATATAACTTACTACTTTCAATAACCAACTGACATTTTGTCTAAAATTAGAACACACATGTCGCTCGATGTTTAGAAGCAGAATGATGACAAGCTTTCTTACAGTGACACGTATACGTGTTTGCTCGATCTCATATTTATCGAATATATTATAATAATTTTCTTTTTGTTTTGCAAAAAAAGGTTTTGCAAAAAATGGAGCATTTCTCGAATTAGCGCATAAAAGATGATAGCTATATCGCAAATACTATATATTCATCTATCACTAGCATGATATCTGATGATTAGAAAAAAAACCAATATATATTCAAACCCAAATAGAAATTATTAACAAAATTTATTTCAAATAATATGTAGACTGTATATTCAAATATTCAGAGTTTTATTAATCTTGGTAATAAAACATAAGTAATTAAAAAGAAATACATATGCAAATATGTATATGCATGTATAATAGAGATAAAATATTGAAATAAAAAATAAATAATAATTAAAATATTAAAATATTCAGTACAGTTCATTATTAAAATATCCTCGTCACAAAATATATTCACTTATGATACTAAGTGATAACAAAAGTAAAATTATATTTTACATTAAGTGATAAGTAAGATTTCAATTTATCGTCTCTCTCTCTCGGAGTAATAAAAATCAACAGCATTTCATAAGGAAGCAAAAAAAAATAATGTATCGTTAATGACAATTTAACTCTTCTGCGTGTAATTTTTACATTTATTTTTTAGCACAAGAAATATGGAAAGATAAATCATTCTTTTTCATATGTAAACTCCGTTTGTTGATATCTCGTTATGTCAATGGACAATTCGACGATTGCATATGTGCCGGCGCGATGTGTAGAAACTAGTGTCTCGATATGTTCCACGCAGCAGCTGGGCGTAATCTCACCGCTCAATTTCACGTCGGTCGTTTTCTGAATACGATAATCGAATTGTCACGATGATTGGCACTTGTGGGTGATCCGACAAAACCCACGGATGCGTAACGTTACACGCATGAATAAATAAATGGAATTTATTACATATCGACCACGTCAACCGGCACGGCACGGCACGGCACGGCGCGGCGCAGCCGGAGAAAGCGACAGCTACGGCGACAACGACGATGCTTAAAATTCGCTATATGTATGTACTTACCGCACATGTTATCAAGATTGCTCGCCTGCCACGTATGTAGAGACACGAGCAGAAGGCAGACGGAAAAAACGGAGAAACAGAGGGTAAAAAATTGATAAAGAAGTTGGAGCGGACTGTCACTCTTGCTAGATATATTCGTGATACGTGCGATACGCACTGCTCCGGAACACAATCTGAACCGTTCGACAGCGTGTTCTCGGTTCTTATGACGTATGAACGGCAATCGTGTGCGCGCGCGAGCGTGAATATGCACGTGTGAAAGCAGCAACCAGCAGCAATGAGCTGTCAACGTCAGCGGTCGCGCGCACAAACGCACGTGTGTAGTTGTATACACGTTGTATGACGTAGCTGCGGGAGTGCGAGCTGCGACTCTGCAAACCGTCGCGTCTGCGCGGCGCGGCGCGGTGCGACCAAGCCGACCGAGCCGCCCTGCTTATCGATCGGCTCGCCAATCAATTTACCGATCACGGGCACAAGTAATCACATGAGGCGCTATATAGTATAAAATATTATTCGTCTTCCTATCACTCGATATTATTCGTCTTCCTATCAACCGTTCGCAGCCGATTGCGATAGGCGTGCTAGTGACGAGCAAAGATCGAAGATTTATCTCGCTTCGGTTGAATCCGCTGAAATTCGGTTATTACCGTGTTGCATCTGTTTAATGCGATGCAGAGCACGCTACTTGACGGAGATGGCTTGGTTGGTCGGTAAAGCAGATTACAAATTCAATTCCGCCTGAGAGAAATTATGGCGCCCTTTTTCCTGTTATCGTCGAAATCGCCCGAACATTCATTTTCAGTTTTGGAAACTACGTGACTACATACATTTTCTGACACTGTCGATAAAATCGTATCGCCGAAAATAGATGTAGTTCGTCTCTGTATTAAATCCTCCAGGATAGAAGCGTGCCGACCATCTATAGGAGGGATAGATTAATGAGTCATTGAACGAAAAAATTTTTATTTCGCATCTGCTACATATAAATAAAAGCAATTGAATTTTAATAAACGAAACTGAAAATTTAAACAAGTTATAATTTAGTAAATTTTGTCTTATATATAATATTTATCTTATAATATCTTATAAAATTACGAAGTTTTGTATCTTTATGCAAATTTTCAGCCCGTATTACCGTATCTAAATATAATTACTAGTATATATAAGTCTCTATAATTACTAGCAATTATAAAGACTTTTAATAAATTCAATCTTTTCTAAACATATATTGTCATTTAAGATATAATTTAACAAAAACGAGCTATAGAGGTCCTCCATCACCCCTCAATTTTATCGACAGTCCTCTTTTCTTTGTAAGTATACTCACCCATAAAACAAACAAACTACTAATAAATTTAGTAGCCTGTGTTTGCAGGTAAATATATCTTTAATTTATTTTTTTATTTTTTATTTTTATGTCTAATTATTTTATTGTATTTCGCTAATGAAATTGCAACTTTTTAAATATTATTAACTTTTTAAATATTATTTTTTATTATATTATCCTTTATAGAATTCGATTACAATTATAATAATATTATTTACAATACAATATACAATTATCAATGCTGTTCACAATATAATAAAAATGATAATATAGGAGCATAATAATTAACAAATTTTTGTAATGCAGAATTATATGAAAACGTCGAAAATATACGTACGATAACACAAATTTTTCTAAACAATGTTTAATTAAATATTAATAAATGCAAAAGAAGTACTAACAACAAGATCGTATTTATTATTAATTATTAATTTGCTAATATAAAACTTAATAATATCTCGATAAAAAGTTAATATATTATAAGTCATTATTATAAGCATTTTCATCGCGTTCAAGATAACTTAATCTCAATAATTTCATTAATATCAAAATCGCTCTTCTTTGTGGTATGCTGATTAGTATCCCATACAAAGAAGAACAATCTTCATAGTGAAAAGTGAACTTAATATATTCTGATTCTACATAAATTTCACAAGATCCATTTGTAAAGAAAAATTAAGCAATCCGTCAAATACCAATGATCTTGTTACAGGATTGCGATGTGAATCCTTCTGAATCTTTCTAATTATTTAGCGATAGTAATCATTTTGACAGCATGTCAAAATTACAATTACCATTTTTATCACACCTTTAATAAAATATTAAAATTCGCGAGAAAATATGTTCTGTCACACGTGACTAAAAATCATCTCTTTATTAAAAATAAACGGATAGAATGATTTCTTTATACAAGTGGTTACGAAGGAATATATTTAATAATAAGAAAATACATGCGTTTTTGTTATTAATTTTTTATATATGTATGGGTACAAAAGTTTCTCGGATACCAACTGTTCGAGATGAGCCGAACCTGTAATATTTTAAATCCCTTAACAGAATTTTAAAGAACATTTATAAAAAATTTATTATATAAAATTTAACAATTCTTTATTTTTCAAAAATTACAATTATTAATAATATTAATATCCTACTAATATGAGGATACCCATTCGACTTATCTTGAATTTTTTGTACCCACACATTTAAAATTCAACTCATATAATCACGATAACATTGTTAACTATAAAGAATTTTGAAAAAAATTATGTAAATATCGATAAATCAATATTCGTTAAATAAAACTTAAATATAAATGTAGTTATTTAATTAAATAATAAATACTAAATAAATAACTCTTTTAATTTTTTTATTTAAAATATATACTTTAATTTTCATCGCTTTTACAAGTATATAAAAATTATTAAACAATTTTTACGTATATTTTGACATCTTTAGAAAGTATTCGAAAGTTGTATATTTGTAACAAATTGTATATAAATTGTTACAACTAAATGTAGTTAACAAAATGAGAAAAATGTACTCGTGCAAAAATGTAAAACTCTGAAACAAAAATATTTAAAGGAAAAATATGTTTCAATATCTTAAAGTTGGCATTCAAAATTACAAAGAAAAAAATCATTCAAGTGTTGAATCGTTCAAATTTTGTCAACTTTAAGATATTAAAATATAATTTTCCTTTAAATATTTTTTAACAATTTTATCGATAGATATTATAGATTGATCAGAAAATGTATGTAGTCACGTAGTTCCGAAACTAAAAATGAATGTACTGTATAAGGCAGTAGTGTATAAGCGATTTCGACGGTAACAGGAAAAAGGTCGGCATGGCTTCTCTCAGGTTTTTCTCTGATACTGCTATATACTGTATGCAGGGAATGGAAAGTTACTTTTTAAAAATAACAAGTTACAATTACTAGTTACCAATTTTTAACTCGTTACAATTATCGTTACTTGAGAAAGTAATTTTTCATTACTTTTCCGTTACTTTTCTAAAATCGACGATCACCAATCACAGTAGAAGGCTTTCTAGTCTCAAGCGCTATAAGTGGCTTGTTCAATCGTACCGTATCCAATCGTATACAACATAATGATAAAAATAACTAAAATGTAAAATTCATTACCATTACCGTACAGTTACCAAAGGAAAAAAGTAACGCAATAAAGTTACCAAAAAAGTAACTTGTAATTGTTACAAATAACGAATTACTTCCATTCCCTAACTGCATGCACATGAATAAATTTCCATCCGTAAGTAATTGAGATGGATTCGATGACATAATGTTTTTCGTGACACCGTCGAAAAATCATCCGTACACCTTGAAAACACAAAAAATATGATATTGAGAAAATTTTTTACTTATCACAATTTAATTACTCATATATGCCCCTTCGAATCAAACAAGAGCTTCTGTGGTATTTTCTCGTATCATCTAAAACAATGGAGATATTTTAAATGATCAAGTTGGAGAAAACACACACCTTATACAATAAAGTTATTACAAACTAATAATCGCTTATTGCAATACAATTGAAATCATCATAATTGTAAGATATAAATTGTAAGATATAATTGTGTATATGCGTAAAGAATCTAAGAAATTTAACTTAATTTTATATTACGTGAAGAAAAGTATAATCTAATTAATATTTCGCGTAAATCGAAACAATTTCATATATCGATTTTTTGAAAACTTTCCTGTCTAGCAATACCAATTATTTAATGTGATACTGTAATTATATCGAAGAAATTTCAAATAAATATTTTATAATTTCCAATATTTCTTATTAACTAATGTGCTGACAAAAGACGAGAGGTAAAAAGTGGTTTTTTTTTTTACATAATTGCTCGTGTGAAATATGTTTCTGACATCCTAACATTATATATCGATTTTTATTGCTTTCTTTAATAATTTATAATTAATTAAAGATCGATAATATATTATACATTCTTAAATATAAAGATAAATGCAAACATTTTTTTTAAACTCTGAAACAATTTATAAACACAGAAACAAATTCTTTATATGATGCTATCAAAATAATTGATAGCAGTGCTATAAAAATTTTTGTATCAATATAATTACGTCTAATTTTATCGATATAATTATTCTTCTATTGAAATTCTTCTTATATATACAGAACTTTTTTGGTTTTGTCTCATTTATTTTTATTAGAAATGAGATTGAGACATTCACAAAATATCGATGATTTATGATTTCTGGATGCAGTGTTATATTTTACTTATGACATCCCAGATGTGAATTTTAAGCTGTACGTCAGACAGATGTTTCAGATTATATATACGATTATATATACTCACATGTACAGTCTAAAATAAGATTCTTATAATTACATATCTTTTCATAAAAAATTTATGACGTAATGTTTTGCGAAATGTATTTTTTACAAAAGGTTTTTCTCGAAAATACATAATTATATATACCAACAAGTAATTCTTGTTTTACATTTGTTTTTATTCATGTCATACATGTTCTACAAAAAAAGAAAGAGAGAACTGTCCTTCAAAGATAATTATAAAATCTCGAAACATATGATATCGTGAAACTTTACTTACATTAACTTATCTAAATCTATTGAACTAATCTGCTATCGAAACGTAATTACGAAACTGTTTTAATCAAATCAACAGTCTTGACGATTTTTCTTGCATGATTAATTTCATAATAAAAATTGTATATAATTAAAGATAAATGTTCCTTCTACACATTATTAAGGCATCTAGTAGCGATTGATCTAACGACTTCTAAACGCGCGGTCGAGAAAGTCTTATTCAGACAATCAGTAGTCTGCTGATTGACACTTTTAGACGCACTTTTAGCAGTAAATCTAGCAGAACTGGCATCCCTCTTTAAATTTTTCACGCCAATCTTACTTATTTCATACTGATCGGTGATACAACTATGCAATTTTACAATGTCGATAAGTCGCAAATATTTTTTGTAGCAGTCCGGAAAGATGTTGTCCAAGTCATCTATTAGCTCGTGTCCGGTCTGTAAAAAAGATCAACACGAGTTTAATGAATAATCACTCAATGGAAAGTATAGATGGTATGCGCGATTGCGAGAACCTACTGTGATAAGCTGATCGTTGAAACTAAGGTTATTGTTGATAGAACATATGGCCTTTTTTCGGCATTGTTGAGCATCGGTATATGTTGTATTGTAACTATTCTTAAGAATATTAAGAGCGGCATCATAGCATGGTTCAGCATTCCTACCTCTTGTCTTGGCATCTTCTACCTCTTTCTAACAATAAAAAAGGCAATAACAATTAAGCTAAAATGCGTTACATTTTTATTTATATCACTTTATCAAATGTTGTGTTTTGCCATTTTATCAAGAGTGTCGCGAAAACTGATAAATATAGATTGTGATTGATTCGAAATGTTGTTTAATTGTTTAGTAAATTCATATAACTTTCAATTTAAGCGTGCTTCTGATTTATGAAAAACTAATTGATAGTTTCTAATGTTTTCAATACAACTACAGCGTGTATAAAAAAATTTATTTGGTACAGATATCTGCATGCATATACTTTATATATTTTTGAAAATCTGTCAAACTCATACAGCTTGATTATAAACCAATACGAATAACTTACTCGTATCGTATTGAGTACTGAATTGGCATAGTTATTGTACTTTTCCGATGATTGCAACCATTTCTTCCCGACTGCCAGTTCTACGTCTTTCTGAGTGTTTTCACGGATATGTTTGAGTTGTCGTATGGTACTTTCCACATCTATTTTCGTGTTCTGCACTCGACGAAATGAAATGTCCAAAATAGTTGCATCGGCCTAAGATAAAAAATAACAATAATATTAAGGAATGTTTTGTTTTAAATAAATATATTCTTTGTATTATTCAATTAATACATATAAATTTAATTAAAATGATTTATTATCGATAAAAGATGATATAAAGGAGATTTATATCAAAATTTATAATAAAATTAATTTTTCTCTTTGGCAAACATTGATTTTAACAACCTTCTTTTTACAACATAATCTTAATATAATCTTAAACTTTAAATTAATATTCTGCGGAAACAAGATAATAAATATTTTTACAAATTATATTTTTCAAAGGAGAAAATAGACTCACGGTACAGTAAAATACAGCCAAAAAGCATAATGCTATGGCACTTCTCATTCTTGCTTGTTAATTTCACTCGAGAATTTTTCAATTGCCAGAAGTAAACTAACCGACAATTGATGTTAATTTTACTCTTTTATATATTTTGACGTTTTAATAAAACATAGGATCTTAATGGAGTATCATTATCTTAATGGAATATTATAATACTACTTTTACTTCGACAAGTTACTAGATTTTATCCGAGAGATAAAACGGAGTATATAATCCACATAACGATAAGACACGAGTTATTGTAAACAATTTTGAGAACTTATTGAAATATCAATTGCGAATAAGGAAAGGTATTGCGATAAATAACATTTATTAATAATTTTTAAATTATTTTTATTTCTCTTAAGTATATTACACGCGTACATAAAAAAATATCTTTAAAAATATATATTAAAATATCTTTAAAAATATATAGTATAAAGCACACCATTAATATATGTAATACAAATTATTGCTTCGATACACGCATAATCGATACATAGAGCATATCTTTGTCAAATTGATTGTATTGATTTCTCAAGATACATTGTTTTCTCTTTAGTATAATTTTGAATGTAAACTGTAATCGACAAATGCACTAGACTGTTTTAAGCGATTAAACTCTTAAGTTTTTATTCATGACGTTTCGAACGCATCTAGAATTAGACATCATTGCGCCCTGACTTTCGAAGCGCGCTAACATGTAAGCGTTATTCAGACATTGAGTGGCCTGCAGAATGACGTAGTTGGACGCTGGCAATGCGTTATACTCGATGTATTTGGCGTTCTGTTCAAACTCCTTCACGGAGTTATTGATTTTTCCGAACTCGCTAAGGAAGCAATTTTGCATTTTAGTAGTATCGTCATCATAGCAGTTCAGGAAGAAATCATTCAATTCTTTTATCAGCTCGTATCCAAGCTGTCGAGAAAATTGACACGATTAAATTCAATTCATAGTAATTACATTCAGGTCGCAAAAAAAAATGATAATTTGATAATATAAAATAATAACAATGAAAACTTACCGACTTGAGATTATCGAGAAATCCAAGGCTATTTTCAATAGACTTTTCAGCAGATTCTTGACATTTTGTAGCAGATTGATATGCTATGTTGCCATGCTCGTTTATGGCCCAGAAGTTAGTATCGTAACAGAATTGTGCATCTACACCTCTAATTTTAGCATTATTTATTTCTCTCTAAAGTGCATTTTAAAAAAATGTTAATGATTTGTAATAATCATTCGATAGATTTGCAAATTTTGTGATAAATTTCGCTCAATTTTGAATTATGAAAACGAAGATATCGTTATTCTGTTTTAAAAAAAACGATTGGCTCTAACATTATATATCCCAAGTAACCATTACTAACAGTAACATAATATCAATGTATAATAATAATTTCACAATAATAATTCAATAATTACTGTTACATACAATTATTGTTATACGTACAATTATTATTGTTATATTTAAATATTGTTGAGTGTAAAATTATAATATTAATGTTATATTACTATTGATTACTTACTGGGTCATTTTTAGTGACACAATATAATATTTTGCAACATAATATTTTCACAGTATATTATTAAAACTTAAATACAGTATATTATTAAAACTTAAAATATTTATATTCGATATATCTGTAACATCTATAGTTAATAACGATTACGGACAAAATAAGCGTGATAAGCAAATGATCATTTCGATTGCAAATTGATTCGAATTATTACTCACGCGCATCGAATTGAACAATAGATTAACGTAATCTCTGTAATTATTTATTTGTTGATTCCATCTTTTCATAACTGTCAATAAAGCATCCTCTGTAGTGTCAGCCTGGACACGTTCAATTCGTTGTACAATATGTTCCACATTTAATTTTGCATTTTTTATTTTTATAAAATATTCATCTTCCAAATAGTTAAAGTTTATTGGAATGGCAGCATAAACCTAAGTATGAAAAATGAATGCTATACTTATATTCACGGCATTTAAAAAAAGTGTTACTTTGAGCAATCATATATTCTTGCAATCTCGCCGATTTAGATTAATTCAAGTCAATGAAAATATAAGATAATAAAAACGTAACTTTAATCGATTAAAGAAGAAAATTAATTTCATTAAAAATGATGTTACATATTAATTAAACGGTTATCTATTATATACAAACTCTCATTTCGGCTATCTTTTTTACAATCTTTTCTCGTAAAGAAAAGATAAAACTTACCGTACTTACGATACAAAATATAGCTGAAAAGCACAATGCTATAGCGATTCTCATGCTTGCTTTCACTTGGGAGTGACTCTGTTGATACGCGAATTCGAATAACTGATAAGTATTACATTAATTGCGCCTTTTTATATATATATATAAAGTATGATAAAAAAAAAA
>Ga0157364_1001258_pt1 | contig 21043 bp, 14 predicted proteins | sample AttsexASBM2_FD_111476 | JGI IMG/M metagenome (GOLD analysis project Ga0157364, IMG submission 111476) | Fungus gardens microbial communities from leaf cutter ant in Ribeirão Preto, State of São Paulo, Brazil - Atta sexdens ASBM2 | ecosystem: Host-associated > Fungi > Mycelium > Unclassified ...
AAAGAATTAAAAATTTTTAAATTTTTTTTATTGAAATAAAATTAAAAAAAAAAATAAGAGGGAAACCATTGAGACAAGTTTAAAAAAAAAAAAAAAAAAAACAAATAGGCAGTTTACAAAATAAACGGGAGTGATTCTAAATAGGGTCGCTGGTTCACAAAGGATTAAAGATCGTTGATATTATTTATTCATTAATGCTTCAACATTCTGCTAAAGTATCAGTCAATCGATAACTCATGCGTCAATCGAGAGTACGAAAAGGGTGCGATGTACAAACGGCTAATTAGTACTTCGACGTGAACGACGGGTGGATTCTCATTCGGATACTGTTATATTGCGCGATAGGGTACCGCGTGTCACGATGGACGCGAATCCGATCCGACGCCGGTTAACCCTACGCATATCCTAACGGACCTATTTGCAAATTGGTTTTCCCTTGACGTGGCCAAGTTGTCTCGGCGATAAACGCGAATACGCGTTCGACGGATAAACGACGTGCGTTTGCTGATTGGAACTGCGGGCATCGGGCGCGCGCACGGAATGGAATTGATGATGGAGGAAGACGACGATGTCCGTTCCGCGAATTTATTTCCCCGCGGTGATGGCGTCGGCGACGGCGACGGCGACGGCGGTCGCAGCGGCGTCGACATCACCATCATTCGACACGTAACCGACGAGTAGTCGACGCCGTCAAAACGCGCCGAAGTCACATCTTTGAATGGCTGCCTCATCTTGATTGCATTTGTTCCGCCGGTCGACTACCGATTGCCATATTCTGAAGACCGTAAAAGAGCTCCACCTGGAAAGAGCAGTATAATAAGCAGTAGAGCGCACCAGGGGACGCATCGGTACGCGACAAATCCAATGAAACCAGATGGAAACATATCGCGTTTGATACCCTGCTACGGCCATTTATGTATGTCAGATACGACACGAGACAATTTGCGAAATTGGCATTTTCAATGCGGATCATTGCTACTAAGAATGATGGAGAGAACTTTTATATATCTCAAAGTTACCTATATTAAAACTGTTTTCAACGATTTATTCTATTTATGTAAACTTTTCTAATTCATTCAAATATATTCTGGTTTGAATAATTTTAATCATGCATATCGTTATATAACTTATAAGCTTGTTTCACGTATTATCTTTACGGTCTATCGCATAAGAATTTTCATTGCACGCTTGTTTCCGCTAAACAGATCTATCCTTGGTCAAAATGAGAACGTGAGAAAAAGTGAATAAATTTTTTTTATATAGCAATTAAATATGTTTTATTTTTAAATCATAGCTAATGTATCGTAGAATGACATTTAATTCGCTTCATGCATAAGTGCATTAAAATAGATAATCTTTTTTTTGCAGAATAGTACAGTATGATACAATAAAGCTATAAATATGAAAATTCGCAAATAAAATAAAAAATAATAAAAAATTTATTTAGTTTATTAGACATTCTTATGCGAATTGTTATGATAATATATATAATTTTACTAATTACGCCTCAGAATAATGATTTTGAAGCGTTGTTGATTACATGTTAGTAGTTAATAACATGCATCCATGCAAACAATCACATACTATTCATTTACCACGCTAATTTCAATTATAACATTTATAGCTCTAAAATGAGTATTATTTTGAAATATGCAATTATGTAGGATCATGTGAATCATGTAGCAATCATGTAACGTGAACATGACGTTTAATCATTAAAAATATTAACATTTTATCGATCTCTTTTGCAAATTGACTAGTAAGATTGACTCATCTCACTCATACCGGAAATATCAATGTCGATCGTACGATATTGTGCGAGTTATGAGTCATCACCGTAATGGCCATTACAATAGTATTTTTATGAACAGAATGACTCGTGGCGTTATATAAAGACATTCATTTCATCTCTACTAGTATCCATTCATCCAGAGATTTATTTCTGAGAATGTGAGAACGTGTAAGGTATCATCAAGAAAAACTGTATGAAGTACTGTCAATAAAACGAGATTACTGAAAATTATATGTCCTGCGCACCGTGTAATCGAAATCTTCCGAACCTTTCAGCAACATTTACTTCCAATATTGACAGAACACACATTTCGTAAAGATTTTAAAATTACGCAATTACATGGATCGCTGAAATTGCACAATACTAGTTTTTAGGAGTGATTTTTAAGATATTGCGAATCTGTCAATGTATAGTAAAAAAAAAAGCAAGTAAGTTTGTCATCAGTATATGTCACATTAAGATATACGCCAGGTTATTTTTAGCACACATACACACACATATACACTACTAGTAGGTCATTCAGCAAATGCCTATAAAGTATGAATCAGCTTTACTACAACACGTGTTTGTTACATAACGAATCTCTCACCGCTCGAAGCAATATTATATTTAAAGTATAACGTGGGGTTTAACGTGCGTATATTTTCTACCATAAAAGAGAGTACGAAATTATCAGCTTTATGTGCACATGCACATGTATAAAAACAAAACCTGACTAGCTTTCGAAGATTATTACATGTTTACATTCTTCATATACATTTTCATATAATTATCTTGAATCCTTTCCTGCTCGCAAATGAATATATTACTTCAACAATTAAAGAGATAATTTTTATCTGTGTAATTAATTCATATAATTTTCTAACTGTTTAAAATTTTATCATAGTCGTATCTCATTCTGCATTCTTTAACGACAGTACAATCAACTGGCGTCTGTCCCTGAATTATAAACACAATAATTTGTGCGACACACGACCATAATTATTTTTCATCGACAATTACATAAGCATGAATTTTTTTCAACGCGACGAAAAGGCGTACAATCACAACTGCAAATAACATCTTTCTCGTACGACAAGAAAACATTTTCTGTTCTTTAAGACCGGTGGTCTTAATGATAACCGCCTGCGTATCGCTATGAGAGCGTTGTTATCGTTACGGCAATTGTGTGCATGTACACACAATCGTTACGTAACAGCTTCAACCTCTTTTTGCATCCTTGCATATCGTCTTCTAAGACGCGTGTTGCGTCGCAATTGCATAAGAAAATTGTTAAATAAAAAGAGGATTGTGACTTTAACTTCCGCACAGACATCATCAGTTCACATTTATGTAGTTGACTGTCTTTTGATGTTTTCTAAGTCTTTTAACATTATTGTCCATTGCCAGTTGTTATAACAATTGTTACATTCCATTTTATATGTACTTCTCGACTGCTAGTGAATTTCATTTTTAAACATAAATCACGTTAATTAGTTTTGAAACTAGTGAACAATGTATTCATTTCTTTATGATTTTTTTATTTACATTTAGAAATCACGAAATTAAAGATATTGTTAAATATAGTTTTATATTTGATAATCACTAAAGATAACTAAAAATGCACCAAAACATTTGAAGTTGTAATTGATTATATGATTTATTAATAATAGATTCAAATGCAACCTATTAACTGCACCTGATTTTCATTTGCCCGACATATATCTTGATTTAATTTTTAAATTCGAGATTTCTGCGATTAATATTTAAATAGAGAGATTCTTTTGCTGATATATAAATATATATCCTTTTAATTTTGTCGAGAAATAAGTCAGGATTTAATTTTTTTAGCTAAATTGTATATAAAGTTAATAAGATTAGCATAATAAATATAATCATGTATATGTAATAAAACTTTTCAGTACAGATAAAAACACTTTAAAGTTATAATAAATATATTATATATCTATATATGAATATGAATCACTGGATGAAATATTACTGAAATGAGCGCATATATATTTCCTTTATATGCATCCCTATTGAATATATTCATGAAATATAATTTTTGTTGCAAAATGCGCAGTGGATATCTGTAAATGAATGTCTTTGGCTTGGTAAGAGTCTCATGGCAGTGCTGACTGTTGGTTGAAAAAAAAGTGTGTCAGTTTGCATATAACTCGTGACATGTGCAGTCCTGTGTACATGCGCTTCATGCAACTGCACCTCGCGCGCACGTACCAATCTCTAAACAATCGTACGGTCGTCTATCGTAAGCTTTCGTGTCTTATCGTGCGACAGTTGACACGTACGAACTGAGATTAAGCTCGCCACTAAAAGTTTCTTCCCACTCACGCAGAAATACTATGGTTGCACTGTTATCTCTCGCGGTCGCGCAATTCTCTCTCTGGTGGCTATTATATGTACGCTAATGAATGATGTTTTGCGAAGAGAGATTTGTACCAGTATGCATTAACAATATTCATCCAAACATTAATTACGGGAATCCTATTAAATTATTTGCTAAATTAATAAACACACAGAGTATACACGGCGAACAATTATATACAATTATATCAATAAGAAGGCACTTAAAAAATACGTCTAAATATCGTTGAGTTTGCATTCGAATATATCGGCATGCTGTGTCACGAACGCTTGAAATATTCGCGTCGGCATGCTCGCGTGCAATCTCGTTTTACTCAATACTTTTGTTGCTATTCGTCGACGCTAGGTATGCGGTGTACGCGAGTCAGCTATGCGTATTAGGAATTTCAATGTTATGCTGCCGCAATTGTCTTTCGGATCAAACACCGCGAGCAACGCAGCTATACATATATATATATATATATATATATATATAGATATATTATATCTGCGCTATTACAGTGTGACTTACAAGAATATGCAATCAGTGTTGTTGATTATAAGACAACTAAAAAAATAAGAGGATCTAAATTTTAATAACAGATGCACAGGGGAACAGGTTTGTCATGAAAAAAAGTATCTTTTATGAAGCATCGAGGAAAATTTTTTTATCATGGATTTCATTCGCCTGCAATACTTACAATTATAAGGTATATCCTATTGCAAGTATATGCACTTATGTATCTGTACAATAATTACGAGTTGTAATTCATCTCGATGTATACGCGTATAGCCTACGGCGAGATATTAACACACAAGTAAGTAATACGCTTGAAATACATTAAATCGCGCTCATAACGGGATGATATCGTTGCTGACTGTAAAAATACGAAGCGGTTAATTCACGTTCATAAACGCTATCGTAGTCCACGTGTGCGCGTGAATATTATACCCGCCGTGATTTTCTATAATCGAAGTACGTGACCAGCGGCGTAACCGGTCACTCGGAACTACTGCGTACGTATTTGCGCGATGCATAAAAGCGATTTCTTTTCACGTCGTAGCTCTCCGTCGTTGCGCTGAGTCAGCATGATTCGGAGGGAGGAGGTGAGGGGGAAGAGAGGGAAGAACAAGGTTTCATCTAAAAATTTCTTCGTAAATCCGAGCCTGCGAATCCTCACCGTTATTATTTATCGCGCAAATGAAGCGAGAATATCAGCGTGGATCGTTGTCAATAATTATAATCATGAGATTGCTTAATGGCGATATTCTTGTTTTTAATTTACACCAGCGCGTTTTTTTGCGATCTGAAATAATCACTGAACGAATGAAGGCAGGTAACGAGTTGCGCAAGGATTGCGTACACGCGTAGTATCATTTTTAAAAGAAGGGGGAAGGCATGGTAAGACCGCTGTGTTGCTGCAGGCGAACCACAAATTACCAGCTACACGTGCGTGCGCTGCATGAATTTTTGCGTCGCGCAAGAATCTCACGCGATTCAACGCGATCCACATCAATACGACATTAACATTCACGCCGAAATAATAATTTACCCGATAAATTACTGGTACATAGATGTCGATAATGATGATGTATATCGTCCCCGATGTTGTCCTTACCGCAGCGAAATTCTGCTTGAAAGAATTGCACGATCCGTCTGATTGTCCAACAAAACGCAAAGGGTCAAAGGACTTGGAACAAAGACGTAAAGAAAAGCAAGATGCGGAAAATAGCGTGCCGTTCATTTGCTCAAAGAGGCAAACTTGATATACAATGTAAAACGCGAATCGAGTTATGTGAGCTAGGTGATCAGCTTATTGAGGAGAAAATATCGTAATCCTTTTCCCTGTATTTCCCTCTCAACCACTGCGGTTGCGCCGCGTGACTGTGCGTAGTATCTAAGATTACTCACCGGATGCTACGTGCGCCGCTCGACACTGCCGATTGCACAATTGCGTCGTTCAGCGCATATAACGTGTATATGTTATACGTGCAGCGAAATGTACATTCGCTTGAGTATAAGTCATCGTTGTCATCGTTGTCATCGTTGTCATCGTTGTCATCGCTGTATCTTCGTCGTCTCCGTTGTTGTCATTGCCGTCATCGTCGTAAGCGTGATTCAATCGCGAAGACACGTACAGCTAATTGGTCGTTTGCATGAGAAAAAGAGGTTTCCGGTGATGCCACACGGAATGCCGTGCGAATTGAATCCAGTACTCAGTGAATGGAGACCTGCAAGGTCTCCTCTGAGCATATTAATATGCAATCGTTTGTCAGATATCTTGAGAAATTAGGAGAAATAACGCAATGACATGGGTGCCAGTAAGAAATACAACGCGTAATTGCAGCACTTTTCATACGTAATTTATGAGCATTTTGATAGTACAATATATTTTGCGAATCGAAATGATATTACGCAAAAGTTTCTTATTATATGTTGCACCTTTAGAAAAGTTATTTGGCGCGCGCGTGTGTGTGTGTGTGTGTGTGTGTGTGTGTGTAGAAATAATTTTGCTGAAGTATTGAAAATTTAGCTAGATATATAGATCTAAAAATAAATTTTGTTGGATCATTAAAAAAATAACATGGAAATCTCAAGCACGATGAGCAAGACTGTAAAAAATTTCAACAACTAATTTGAATGTATTATATACTTAATTTTGATGATCCAATAAAATTATTTTCAAATCTGTATTTAACTAAATTTTTAGAGACACTTCAGCAAAACAATCTCTTTCTGTACACTTGATTATAATACTATAGAGAAGAGAAAATCCTAAGCTAAAGCAATGAAAGTGATACAGCAACAGCAAATTGAAGCGTCATATTTGTGAAAGTAAATTAATCGAAAGTAACGTTGAATTTTTTTTAACAATATCTCGACTTTGTGCGTGCAAACTGTGAACTGTGCAACTTAGACAACGCAAGATGTTGAAAATATTTCCATGAGCACTCATGCATAAATGACCTCGTGCAAGATTTTCCGTGTATCAAGATACATAAGGTGAATATTTCTCGTAACGGAGAAATGTATAGGAAGTGAATAAAAGTAAATTCGAGTAAAACAATTATGATATATACGAAACAAGCTTCTCGGTAAAGGTCACGAACGTGAATTTCGAAACGTGCTAGTCATCGATTATTCCGTTATGGCTAAAGCGTAGGCGAATGCTTATGCATTGAAAGTATCGGAAATTACAACGAGAACCGATTAACGTGCATGTCTTGCTTATTATCTTCAAATTTAGCTAATTAGAGATCATTATCTTTTGTCGATATCCGGCTATTCATAAGCGGTAACGATGCAATTTTACCACATTTTTTTTGATCTTACAGAAATGAATACATACGTCTTTTACACTACTACTAATGCAGATTAAAAAATAAATAATATACTTAAATGTAAGTTTAAAAAAAAATGTGACTTTATAGATTAGTTAAATTTCACATTGACTTATAGCTAAATATTTTGATGAGAAGTAGCTAGCAATTTCAGCTTAAAAAAAATAATTTTTTCCGATATTATATTGTAAAATTACGATATTGTACCAAACAAAAATAAAGTATTATGAATAAACAAGTCTGTTTTTACTGATTTGATCGTTTAAGTCGATTCATTGGTTTGAAAGAGATAATCATTTCAATGAGTGTAATTCTGAAAGTTGTAAATACAACAAATCTACCTGGAATGTTTTCATTCTCGTGAATAAACATAACATGAACTTGTGTAAGTGTGTATATCTCTGAAACATGAGTTCATCAAAATTATACCGGTTGCAACATCTGGCCTAAGATTATTTGTTCCAAGGTCTTCAACTGACTAACTGTATGAGTGTTTTATCTTGCCACTCACAGTCCAAGTTGCTTGCACGAATCACTCTACATATAAAAAAAAGGAGTCTTCTTGTCTCTGTCAAGCTTATTGTACTCATTTCATATTCAACATTATTATGTGACTAACATGTTCTACCACGACTTTCACGCATGAAATAGTCACGAAGTCAAGCGGAGCGATGCGATGGTTACGCAAGCAGATACAATCTAGCACGTGTCGTTCCGAATTCTTCGGGGCTACTAAATCATATAGGAGAGAGAGAGCAACGAGTGACCCCATCGTGTATAAGAAAAGCGGTGCATTCGATCGAATGCCAAAATTCCGAGCGACGAAAAACCGCGAGGATGTGAGCATACAAGTTTGTATATTTGTTACAAAACGTCGTATAGCGTTGGCGGTTGCAAAACAGGAAAACATGTTACGCGTCTGACGCTAATGTGATTTTGCAGAACGCGGTAGGTACATGGAGAAGTGAAAGGGGGCCAGAGAGACCGAGGGAATCAGGTGGCAGGACGGAGAAACAAGATAGCGAGTTCGCGCTATTGTATCGTCCCGTTTAAAGCCAAGGAGAAACATCGCAGTAAAAAAAAAGAATTCCGCACGTAGGTGGTCTCTCAATGCAATACCCGAATTTTCCACACAACTACTTCGGCACAGACGTCGTATTGTTTCCAAAGGAGACGCAGCAGAACGGCGAAGACTGCAACGTGAGCGTCTATAGGAAATACAAGGATTACCAGTTTTGCTCTCGACTGCTAGCAACTCATATTATGGAAAATAATTAAAAATATTCAAACTTAAAATATGCTGAATTCGGGAATAATCATCTGAAGAAGAAAAAATGTGAAACGTTATAAAATATTGGATTTGGATATTGTTTAACATATTTTTTTAAAGAATTTTTTTTAATATGCAATTACATCAAAAACTCGCAATAAAAAAGTATTATATTAATTAAAATATTTATTTTTTAGAAATCACAATACTTAACTGATTTGATTAAATTCATATCCATAAGAAAAGAGAAGAGTTTTCAAATAAAATAGAAATAATTTTAGTCTATTCAATGCTTTTTTATTAAATAAAATTTAAAAATCTATATTAATTGTATTCGCTATAGATCTTTAAGTATACAAAAATATATCGGAATTTAGAAAATTTCAGTTTAAAGATATTCAAATGAAAGAAAGTAATAAGATTATACTTTTATGTCTATTGAAACAAGTAACTCTAGCTGCTCCATTTATCTATGCGAAATTGTTAATTATAAAATATTTTTGAACTAAAGCCATCTATATTTTTAGACCAAAATTAATTAGATTGAGTAATATGCTGTGCAATAGTATAAGAAATAAACATTTTTAGAGTTTGGGCTAAAGTTAATTTGACCCATTTGAAATTACCTCATTTTATAGTAATAAAAGCGAAACAAAATCAATAATGTTACAATATATTATTAATAACATGATTTCAACTAGCATGTAAAAATACTCCAGATCAATTACGTAAAAAAATGGAAGCCGGGATAAATAACATTATTTGGTATTATATATACTTTGCAATACCAGGAAATCGCTAATAAAATGGAAAGAAAATACGTAAATGTAAAAAACGCGCGATAATAAATAATATAAACGTCAAATAAGTGAAAATCTAAAGAGTAAAAAATATTTAAATAAAAGCTATACTTGATGAAAAGCTTATACATGATCCTTATTTAGTGTTTTAAACGTTTTTTAAAATTATTTTCTACTTGACATTGTCTTCTGAGTATCAATATGTGGCTAATATTGAAAATAGGTTATAATATTGATATAATAAAATGAGGTTTTATTTTCAGTATCGATACTCGAGTAGTATCGAAATAGGTATCTCTAGTGTAAGGGCCTCTTTACGTAGATGTGGTTCGCGAGTGCAGTACAAAACCGTGCGCGCACGTGCGAACGCTACGTCTTCGTCGTGTATGTTAATACATGCACGCGCGTATGTGTTTCTCAGTTCGCGTATGCACGAGAGTCGACGTTAACCGACGACCATTTCGATATACACGGCACGTACCGGCGATGTATCGCCTGATCGTGTTCCCAGTGCGACGAGGAAACTTTTCACAGCCTCGAAGTCAGTGGAGCCCGAGGTGCGTCCTCTGCCGAAAACGCTCGACGAGACGTTGGCGTGTAAGTACGTAACGGAATCTCGTGTTTTTCATCGGGATGCGGAAACGCCCCGAGATTCCCTGGGTCTCTTCTCCGCCGTTATCCCAAGGGTTGCGGATTAGGAAAGTTTCACCCGGTGAGGAGGCTAAAGGGTTTCGAGGAGAAATACGAGGAAACGTAAATAAAAAGATACGCGCAAAAAACAATACTTCTCTGTTCTTGTTAAAATGTTATATATTTTGACGCTTACGATCCTTGAATTAAATTGTTTCCTGAATCGTGTTTACACTATACCTCCATAATATAATTAATTTCTCATAAATCTTCTTTCTTTCCTCAACTCTCTAATTTAATTGTGTATTTTATAATTATTAAAAATAAATTTTCGAATTAATGACTTGTACATAATTTACATTTTAGAGTAATAAAGATAATATGTGTATTTGTTACTGCAAAGATTTGCGTAAATAAATAAGTACAATACAAGCTTTTAAATATAGTCCTCATTAAATTTTCTTAAATTATAAAAACATTTTTTTACATTCTATATTCTAAATAAGTTTAAAATTTTGCGTAATTCATTCTTAAATGAACGATTAAATTTTAATTTGCAAAAATACTATACCTCCTAATTTCTTTCAAGATCTTTTTAAGGTCGAAAAATCTAATTTTCTATTTCTCTCTCTCTCCATTTCACGCTCTTTTATGAATTAAAACCAGCTCTCGTGGAATTGACTTTATGAAAAATCGCAAGAGCCCGACAATTCGGAGTGCACTCAATGTACCATGCATGAAGCACCTATCCGCACCAATGCTTAATTAACGCCGTTAACATGGACATCGCATACATCGAGGTGATTTTTAAATCTATATTGCTGTCGTATCCAGCCAGCAACGATTTTCATGCAAAATTTAAACAGTTTATACAGATGTAAACAGTTACGATTGAATTTAATTCGCGAGTACTCTACACCTCGTCCTTCGTTGATTCGCACAGCTGTAATTATTCGTGTATTTTCCTATGCAAAAATATCATTGATAAGATTTGATGTGCACAATATTTTTTTGAGGGGGAGGGAGAGGAGGGCAGGGGTCAGTCATGGCAACGAGAGAGCCGAAACGTGTCCATTAATAAAACCGTTGGAAGTACTCTTCTCTCCTCCTTACGAAGGCGATAACGATCGCTCGTATATTCCAGCCGCGATGAAAAATGGACGAGAGTGCAGGCTGGTGCGTCTCGAAGCGGTCCCTAGAGGATTTGCGAGGGTGGGATCCAACCGGCTCTCTTCGCGCGGGGCGATATACGAGACGGGAGTGCGGAATCTGCCGGAACCGGAAAACGTGTCATCGTCTGCATATCAACGAACGGTATAGCGCGGGGCGGAAAACGCGCGAGGGATGCGCTTTAATAGTGGCGCATTTCCAAGCAGCCGGGTTCTCGTTCGTGCTTGTGTACGTACTACGTACGCGCGCACACAGCTACCTGGATTCGATGCTACGAGAGAAGACGAAGAGCCCGGCCAACAATCGCTTCGCTTCACGCTCGACTGGAGAGCGTCTTTTTTCATTTAACATGCAAGGTGTTCTTTGACGCGCGAAAGCTGTCGATTCCTTCCGCTGTTCCCGTTGCGACGTGGCGACTTAGCAATTTGAGCGTCTACTCGAGAGAACGCTGTCAAGCCTTTATCGCGTCGATCGCACTCCGATATTACTGATGCTCAGCGACAATGCGCCGATCGAGATTCTTCACACCGCGACAGACTCCCGTTTCTATTACTCCTCCCGAGCTTTCGTGATCGCGTGACACAAAGCGTTTTAACGTGCATGAACCCGATGCATCGATATCATATAGTCCAAAGTAGCGTCTTACGTATCGATAGCACGACGATCGCTAATATCGCAACGATATGTATAGTGATAGGCAGCAATCCTTTAGCAGGTGGTAGAAGAACGGAGGAGTCGCGTCGACGGCTTCGCCGCATCGTGTGTCTTTACGGGCCACTTCAAAGTGATTGAACCACCACGAAGACCGCGTCACGATCTATTCTGTCGTATCTGAACGTCGAGTATATCTATTTATATATATATATATATATATATATATATATATATATATATATATATGTACAGCGTATATCCATCGTATATACCAGGCAAAGTGTGGCGAATGGGTCTCCTTGGAGCATGAACGGCGGCATGTTGATTTTTATTGGCGCTCTCTCGCTCGCGCATTTGCTCCGCGGCCCCGTTCGTGCAGAGTGCACTCTGTCCATTGTTAAGTAGATTTATACGATGTACCGATGACTATCGGAAACCGCATCTGCGGAGTCCTACACTTATTGCCTCTCCATCTTCCTCTTCGCCCTCCGCCTCTTTATCCTCTCACGTCTCGCTTCCATCCTTACGATTTGCGTTACGTTCTTGCATAAGCTTTTCTCGACGACGTCGGAGTAGTTCCTCTCCCGTTGCTATTCCATAGCTCACGTTGAACGTGAACACTTTTAGCAAATCGTTCGATTCGATTCGACACTTTTGTCCTGATTTATTCCATTTCGCTCAAAAATTTCATGCGATCGAATAGAAGAACTCATGTGAAAGATAGAGAAGCGAATATTTTAATCGACATATATAATTGTGTTATACATATTTCCAAAAGAACTGATTCAAAATTACATTTATATTTTTTACACAATTTAAAATTATTGGATTTAAATAATTATTTTATCGCGGTACATTTATATGTATATATTTTAAAATATTATATAACAAACGCTATGATAATTATATTATATATAAATAAATTATTATATATAAATATATAATTATTTTTTTTAAATTTAATAAGTATTCATAGAAAAAAATTAATAAGAAAAACTCTTTTCTATTAAGCTTTCATAAATATTTTTAAGAAACATTTTTTTTTTAAAGAATTTGCAAGAATAAGCTAAAATCTAGCTATCTACAATGAATAAATACTAGCATTATTGTAATGTACGTAAAGTGCATAATTTAAATAATTGATCTTTAATTTATTTACTATTTTAGAAAAACTTTTAATTTCTTATTCAAACATTTTTACATGGAAAATGCAATACGAGAATTACTTAAGAGAGGAATTGTTAAAAATTAAATCATTAACATTGTGGTAATCCTCCAAATTATGATTACTGCTGATGAAACAAAAGATTTATAACCGAAATCGCGTATGCATTATGACGCAGTAATTTCGACTACTCATGATTTCTCCTCCGTACGTTCGATTGCAACAAGAACTTCTCGCAGCTCTCTTTGTCTCTGTCTCTTTCTATCTTACTCGTTGTGATGCTTCATCATTTGCCGATATTTCGAAAGTAAACTTCGACGAAACTTCAGTAGTAGAATCTAATGAGACTTCTCGCGCTGGTGTGAGAACTTTCCTCCTCATTTCATCATAATGAAGACTGATCAACAGTGAATCTTATTTTTAGTCCTCTTCAGTTCTTTTAAACTTTCTTTTCGATATATTCGAACAAAATCACAAAGACATTCTATATGACGCTCTATGAATCAATATATATGTATCATTTACAAAGTCTTAATATGATCCTTGAAAAACTATTAATAGCGTTTGTCAATATTTCTCGCTAGGGTATACATATAGCTAAATGTTATTTGCTGTCATCGTTAATGCATCCGAGAATTGTCGGACGAAATATGACTCTCACCAATTCCGACGACGCTTGTAACGATGTAAGAAAACACAAAAACATGAGCGCCGGGCGCCGTCAAGAAATGAGGCGTTTAATTCCTTCGTTCTCGCGCTGTGCACGTGCCGTGTACGAGCCATTAGCTTCAATCGCGCGGGGCTTACAATTTCTTGAAGAATCTCGTCTTCCCTTCCCGGAAAAGACGATTTTTTAATCCAAATTAATGCTTTCAGCGTAATTACATGAAAACTCGTAACTTGCCAGCCTCATCTACGTGTCCACAAAGACTTTTTTTGTTGTCTCCCTGATGATAAATAATTTTATTGTGTCTCAATACGAAAAATAAAAAAATTTGATTTCGTCATGTTTATATTTCTTTCATTGCTTACTACGTTTTTTTCTTCTTGTCAATTCTGAGAATTTAATATTTGACTATAAAAACTATTTTGTGTCAAAAAGTTATTATCGTTTGCGAAAATATTTAACGCGTATGTGTTACACATATTTAATAGAATTCATTAAAACTTGAATGCATATTGTATTGTAGACGCGACTGGAATATCATATACATGGAATAATGCGTATGCAGACATGAATTCTAAATTCTGGAACAAACCACAAAATCGATTTCAATAAAATTTAAACAACATGTCACGTAACCGACATAATGATATCGTACGCAAGTTTGCAACTCACAAATAACATGTTGTAACGGTAATAGCTAAACATAAATATAGATCCATATAGAGTACGAATGTATATAATAGTTACAAAATAAATTTATTTTTACTGGAATCCGATACTATCATATATTGTCCTCTAATTATAACAAAGAATTTTTTAAAACACATAAAATATTTTGTAAATAAATTTGTAATATCTATATAGCCAACGTTAAAACAGCGATTGATATTAATTTCAATCGTAAGTGCTCTCTACTTTAAATTAAAAAATTCTGTAAACTTATAAAATTATAAACTTATAAACGTTCGCACTACGTTGGACGTATATAATTACTTCGTCAAAAATTAAAGAATGTCTATAAAACGTCTATAAAATATATTTCGCTACAAAAATCAATTAGAAAATCCTATAAGCTATGAATAACGGGAACACAGCAAGGTGCTGGCTTGACGAAGCGCAAAATATGAAAAACGCATATTTTTTCATCATACTACGTTTTATTATATCATTTTCAATTTTCACACGTGCGTACTAACAGCTGTTTGCTTCGTGCACGATTCGATTTCACGTATTGACAATCGTACGATGACAATGGGGAACGAGCTTCATTGAATGTCGGCGAATGACGAGGTTTATCGCTCCCCGGGACGGCGCGTGCAATCGCGTTAGGAATGCGAGTACGCACGATGTCATTTCCTTCGATCAAGGGACCGTGCTTTCATCCAGCTCGTTCCGGCGATCGTTCGTTTGGTCTCGTCTCTAATGCCGGAGCAATGACCTTGCCGCATTTCTCTTTCTCTCTCTCACCGTGCAAACTGCAATTCATTCGATTCTCCCGCCCGATACGTCGTGTGTATCGCCGAAGAGATGCATCGTGGAGGTCTCTTGTACAATCTACAGCCGCTGCAACGACCGCTCAAGAGTGAGCTCAGCGCGGATCGGACTTAATCGCTTTAAAGATCGAGACCGTGCTTAAAGAGGATATGCCAGATTTGCCATGGTTATCCATGAGCATGGCTGATTCGATTTTTTGATATGCCGTACAGATTTATGCATTAACATTATGTTAATATGAGTAATGCAGAAATGTGATAAAGGAGGTAGAGTAAGACTTGAAAATTTATATATGTTTGCAAGTTAATTCATTATGTAAAATATAATTAACGATCAATTATTTTAATATGCGCAAAAATAATGAAAAATAATTTGTATGAGCCTATTGGTATTATTAAAATTCAATGAATTGAAATAAAATTAAATTTGTGCTACTAATTTGTTTTTTGCAACAACATATTTTCGTTATTTAGAATTTAAAGGGTTTTTTTTAGTTAATTTGCATAATAAAGTATCTCATATAAATATAAATATAAATATTATAAAGATGTTCTTTATGATGAATTACAAATGTATTTAATACAAATCTTTCTTTGTCAATTATTACGTAGAACATAGATGATATTTGATAAAACTTTCAATTACAATAATTGTTAACATTAGTCAGTTATTACTGTAAGCAATACGATGACAAGATTTATTCGATAAGAGCAAAAAAATTAAATTGCATCTTTTTTCGAGGTTTGTAAAGTTTTACGGAGTAATCAGCAATGCCGCTTCAAAGAAACAGTCAATACGCGATAAATTCGCTCCACAGGGTGCAAATCTAATTACTTTCGAAGCATTCGATCCGTCGGGGGCTAAAGAACGCACAGTCGATCTATTTCTGGTAATTCCAACTATATATACATACGCACGCGTGCTACCGTGCTCGTAGAAATCGCAGTTTGATGAATGCGAATTCCACGATCGTGAGCAATTTCCGCGTCGCGGCAAAACAGAGATTGTGATTCTGGCGTGAGTCATCTCAGGCATGCTACACTATCGTAACTACGACCGTAGCTCATTGAGCACGTTACTGCTGCGCTCGATGATTACATTCCAACGACTTAGGAAGTTTTTGTTATTGCGAATCTAGCCAAGTGCGATGGTGTGTGTGCATGTACGCAAGGTGTGCTTGCAGCACAAACGACGGTGCTATGTTGGGAAAGTGCACTCATTCGAGAGAATACTAGACTTGAATTAATAGACAAGGGGAAGGAGAATAATATCCAGTGTTTATTTTCTTTCTCATAGAAAGCTTTCTCAAGAAGCTATAGAAGACTTACTGGACCGAACAGAAAGATTTCCATCTAAAATATCATTTCCGTTTCAAATATCAATCATGAATTGAAATACGTCACTTTTAAACTACAGGTGTACAACTTCTCTCTTCAGGAAATGCAAATTATAATATTCTCTTTAAAAATTATTCAAAAAGAAACTAATAATTATTCTCGAAATGAGTCATAACAATAGCCAGTACCATAATTCATCATAAAGAAATAATAAGTAGACAGAATTACATGAATGTAAAGCTGAATTGGAGTTGCGAAGCTCTGGAATAAAAGAAAATTCTGAACAGGTTGAGATAAGTTGACTGTGTGCCCAATGGGACAAGAATAGAACATGAAGAGAATGAAGAGAATTGTCGAGAATCAGTCTCTCATAGGGGTCTGCGGGCAAAGGTCTCTTACTCCGGCCCTTAACGAACCTTTAATGCTTGCCATAGTATGATGACGATGGGTCCCACAATTTCGTAGCGCGGCAGTCGAAAGTGACACCGAATTCTCCGGCATTTAACCCGGTGCGTTAACCTTTCTGAAACCGAAGCAATTGCACTCATTGTCGGGAACGGTGGTTAAAGGGAGTAGTGTGCAATGGTCGAGTGGCGCAAGGCGAGAAGGAAGAGGAGGAGGATGGAAGAATGGGAGAGGGATGGGTGATTCAGCGTTTAATTGGACATGTGCTTTTTTACCAGACGTTCCACTCTGATCGCTCCGAGTGTGGGTGCATCTGATCTGGGTGCTGGCACGGAGAGACAAGAAAATGAGGCACAGAGAGAGAGAGAGAGAGAGAGAGAGAGAGAGAGAGAGAGAGAGACGTATTAAGGTCTTCGATAAGAGAAGGGTTGAGAAAGGGACAAGCGCATCACGTGTGCAATTTGTCCTAACGTATACTTGCTCCGTGTTTCACTCCTTCGCTCGTAAGCGTGCACACGCTGTCGGTATGCGTGTCACGCGGTACTCGCGGAAGGTTAACAAATACGGTCAACGCTAATTGACTTTTTAACCGCTAATTAAGCTCAGCGACATACCGGGTCATGATAACGTTATGCCTGCCATGACTGAAAAGGAACGATGAATACTGACAGAGCCTCAGTGGGCGTGTATTTTTAAGGGACGAAAGTATGTCTTCGTGCAAAGCTGGCTTCCTAATCCTCGGACACTTGTTGTCCGAGGTGATTCAAGACAAACAGATTGAGCGACGGCATTGTCTATAGAGTTTAACAGTTGGCGGCGATAAGTTTGATCGCCAATGAAACTTCGATGTTTACTGCGACTATTATTTCAGAGTTCAATGACCTTGCGGCTTTGGGCTTAATCGCATTAACCTTTAGAAGCGATTACTTCGTGCTGTAATCACATTATTAATTGAACCGTTAAAAAGTAGAAATTACAGCAAATATGATAAATTAGGTTGGAATACAAAGTAAGGCAGAGATATTTTGGCGAGATAGAGATTTAATTTTAAATATTTTGTGTAACAATCTGTGCGTGATGATGTTTAATTTATATTTATATTTATATAACGGAATAAAATTACGTTTATATTTATTTAAATTGAGCATTTAATTTTGCTTATTTCTTTACATTACTAGGTCAAAAAGAGAAACGCATTGGTTTCACATCGCACAATGCTGAAAGCTAAATTTCGGAAAAGCACTTTACAAGAATCGTTTCAGTCAAGCCTCATTCATATTATTCACATGTCACTGGCCGATCTTCAGTTTACAAAAGCTAACAATAAATCGGTAGTTTGGTTGAGGGGTCTCAAAAATGTAGGTTAACAGCCACGTTGGTTTTGTTCAGATCCGCAGTATGTGTTGTTTTTTTTTCAGTCATGAAAGATGCACACTCGCTCTCACTCGTCCTCAAGGTCCCGCATACGTCGGACATATGACACAAGTGCACAGGTGCGTTGCAATAATAATACCACGAGTCGTGGGACTGACCTCGTTAGCAAGTATTCAGACCTCTATACGCGTACACACATTCTCGCTTATGCATGGACACAGCGAAGGAATTAGCACGACAAAGCCGAATCGAGCGAACGATCCCAGCCTTGCACATTCGAGGTATTTCCAAAAAGACAATGACGCGCATACCAAACGAGCTTGTGTGTGATGCTGCAGTTCAAATGCTGCGAAAGAGTTATTCATAATTCACGACTGACCTCTTTAGAACGTCGCTTTAACCCTTTTACCGGTGCCGTTATGTGTTTTCTCGGACAATCCATACAACGTTATATGACGTTCAATTATGGATAAGTTACTTTGGTATGGAAATGATTATATATTTGATCGCTTATTTATTAGAATTGCTCCAGAAATAGAACAAATTTAAAAACCATTATTAAACCACGATGTAGTAAACACATTTCTCGGTTTACGAAATTTAAACTTCATAATATTAATATAAAAAATTGCGGCTAGATATTCAATATATTGATCGCCACACGCATTTTAAAACTTTTTTATTTTATATATTTTGTGGCTGAAATTATATCTATTTGAAAAAAATATTACTTATACTTATATAAGTTAAAAGAAAAATAATAGGGGTATCTAATGCTTATTTTTAAACGACGTATAATTTGTTATGCCATATATAATAGAGTGACGAATAATTCGTCATTGGAAATAGCAGTTATTGATGATCTACGTTTAATGGTTTAGGAACAATTACGTTAAATTCTCTTTCGCTATGCGGCCAATTTTATTTTATATGAATATATTACAAATTTAAAAATGTTACATAGTAAGTGTACGTACAGGAATCTATATTTTTAAACTCAATTGTAATTCGCTTTTAATTGCTTTAATTCAGGTCATTGCATCCTACACGCGGTTTGAGTTCATTTAGCTCCACTATTGCGCTCGGTATGAAACAGTGTTTGTATTTCGCGTTTGTGCATCTAATTTCACAACTGGTGTACCTTTATCGCTATAATTTCTCGCTATATATGGAACCTAGAATCGTAGATACTAAATATGTTGTAACTAACACAACACACACATGTGCGCGCACATATATACATTTTTTGGTAATTCAAGCTACCATAGCGCAATGCTGGATACTTATAAATCTGCGACCTCCGTGCAATAAATTTCAATTCGGGCACGGTAAAAATGTGTATACTAATTTATCACAATCGCGCGTCTCTGCCCCGGTAGTCCATCACTGTTATCTCATCCGTGAAGAGAAAGTGTAAAAGAAGATTTTGAAGAAAACTCTTCTCAAGGAAGGCAGATGTAACAAACACACGGAGCGATATCAGTCAAATAAAATAAATATATCCTGAGAAAGCGTAGAAATTTGTTACTCTCTTTTCACACGCATCCTGTTTAGCGGAATAACGGTAACTCTTGGAAATCTAGAAATGTTTAATCACAAAAAAATCTGTTGATGCAATTGATGCCATTCTTCACATTTTTTTTTTATTTTTATACGAATTTATTTTTATACGAGTAACTCGATAACATAACAAATTTCGTCTTCGCTGAAAGATTGTCAGATCAGTTGCAACCTTCACCTCTATTCCAATTCCGGATGAAATCACTGCGTTATCTGGATGGTCATGTAATGTCAAGACGATTTCGTGAGAGCAAAAAACGTTCAATGACAAAGGATAAGAATGAGGATATAAGTATCAAATGAGTTTCGCATGTATATATTTTTTGTTATCTGTTCTGCAAAAAATACATGTAGGAAAAAAGCTAAGAAGAACGAGAACGAGAAAGAGAGAGAGAGAGAGAGAGAGAGAGAGAGAGAGTAGTCAAATACCAAAGCATGAAATCGTAAAATACTTCGAATGTCCGTGATATTTTGCTTCCACGACTTTTCCTCCTTCCGGCTCACAAAGAAAGGAAAAGTAAGCGGCTTGACCGGAGCGCGATATGAGGAAGAATGAGGTGACAATCGCAAATAGAAAAGTACGAGAGAAAGAGAGAATAACGTCGGGAGAATACAAAATTGACCGTAACATAAAGAAGCGGAAGGTATGACGATGGCAATCTTCTCGAAGGGGGAACACGCGATAACGTGCTTTGGATATAAATATCATGCACTTCTAACTTTTACAGATACACGTTTACATGGAAATCAAAGCGACAAAATTGTAAACCGAGGAATAGACAGGTATAGAAAATTAGAAATTTAAAAAAAAATATTTTATCATAATTATAATTGATCCCTCGTTAATCAAATTATACAGGTTCTTTAACTTATTTTTTATCCATTGATTGAAAAAAGTTCTCGAAAAACATTAATTATGAATATTAATCATACAATATTAATTATTGTTTATTTAATTATTATATTATTAATAAACAGCTACTTTCCTTTTTCTTTTCCTTTTTACTTATCTTTTCCCGTTTCTTTTACGAAATTTC
>Ga0157364_1001259_pt1 | contig 21039 bp, 9 predicted proteins | sample AttsexASBM2_FD_111476 | JGI IMG/M metagenome (GOLD analysis project Ga0157364, IMG submission 111476) | Fungus gardens microbial communities from leaf cutter ant in Ribeirão Preto, State of São Paulo, Brazil - Atta sexdens ASBM2 | ecosystem: Host-associated > Fungi > Mycelium > Unclassified ...
CTGGAGATACACATACACACACACACACACACACACACACACACACACACACACACACACACACACACACACACACACACACACACACACACACACACACATATATATATATATATACATATCTCCTGAAGTTTTCTATATGAGACGACACACAGCGCGCGGTGTACAGTATTTTCCCATTTTCGTCGCGCATGCATTTTATACATCGATACCGGCAGGCGCGCGGCGAAAGGTCTGCGAGGTATGACGAGGCGGCTTACGCTGGTTTTACACGAGAACCGGCACTTTCGCGGCAAGTCAAGCAGCACGTTACATTTTTCAACGGTCGGAAAGATAAGCGAATGACTTGCTACTTGACTCGGCCTCCTTCATATCCCTCTATCTTCTCCCCTCTCCCCGTTACTCCTCCATCTCTGATGTGGCTTTGTGTATTCGTAGCGTTACGAAAGCTTTTCAACATTCGAAGTAATTATTCTTTGTGACGGCGGATAAAGTCGTTTCTTCTCGGGGCTTCGCCGGCGCCGTCCCGCCCTGCCGTTTCCTTTCATTTCGAATTGCTTTTTCGTTGCAACTCCTGCTTACCGCGCTGGTAATATCCTCCCACGGCGGACAAAAGTAAGGAGAAAGAGAGCCATTAAATTGTCCGACGGTATTAAAGTTGTACGTTTACTTTCCGCACAAACGCACACGAGTCTTTGTACATACTACTTGCCTTCGATTCCCAGCAGTTTTCACCGTTTTACCTATGGCGCGGAAAGAAAAATTAAAGTTAACGCAAGTACAGTGCGAACAGGAAGGGAAATCAGTGGAAATGGTCGAGTATTAAATCTCGTTATACATTTTCCCTAATGAATAGTAGGAGCATCGAAACGGAGAAAATACAATTGGCAAATACAAGTGATATAATAAACAAACGATATAAAATCAGGACAATGGATAAGCAATTAAAAGATTTAATAAACATTTTGAAATTATTTCTGATTATGAAAATAATACATTAAATGGAAATAATATAATGGAAATAATATATTAAATAATAATGATATATTATGAAGATATTAAGAGTATATAATTATTAAAGTTTTGTGTAAAGAATATTATAGTTTTTTCGTACAATGTATAATTTGTAAATCCTAAATAGAAGGATCTTCTTTTCATGTAATTCGACGTGGATAATTGTTTCTCTTCTTAGAATGTATCTTCCTTGAATTTTTCCTGATCATGACATCGATAGCAACGAGCATCGTCCCCCAATTCCTGGATAAAAAGAACATAAATTGGGATTTCGGACAATGTGATAGAATCAGAGAGAATTCTACAACCGTAATTACTTCCTTGGAGCTCGCGTGCATTGCTCTTTTTTCATCTAAAGTCAAGGAAGACGAAACAACTATTTTGTTGGCGAATACCAATTACGTCTTTATTTTTAACAAATGTTTTTAAGAAATTTGAACGCGTTAACGAATGCAAATTTATTTAGCACGATCCGAATACAAACTCTGAAATAATAAATTGACGTGACAATTTTTTAACTTTTCTTTCTCAGAAGAGATTTCTGATAACGAAACAAATAATATTCTTGATGCGTACTCAATTTTTATCCCAACTTTATTAAATGTAAAAATTAAATAATGTATTAAGATAATTGTTACTCTTCTCTTTCGATTTAAATAAGATTGATTTATCATTTTGAGACACAAGAGTAACATATATAAGTTTGTTTTTTAAATCACGAAACCAAGATTATCTATTTCATTCTAGATTTAAGAATTTTCCATTTAAGAGCAAAATATTTCTTTGTTAATAATAAATAATAAATTGTCTCTACATTGATTCTATTTTATGATAGATCAAAAAGTAATAGTATTACATTCGGAAAAATCTTTTCTATAGATTCGCACGTGATTCGGTAATCATTATAAATACAGCAGCAAAAGTTGTTATGCTATGAATTTGTACAAGATAATGTCTCCAATTTGACAACATGCATTTCTAGATATTTGTTTTGCCGAAGCGACAGAAAAACTCATTTCTCGCCGTCACGTTACGGAGCAATTCGTGAAATAGACGCACATCGTGCCACACGTCGTGCACGCTATCATGTAATGATACGTCGAGCTTTCTCTTATAAATCGCATTCGAATAATATACGGCGACACGCACATACAAGTGCGAAGTAGGTATACAATTGGCGAGAGAAGTAACGGACGCTACAATAACCTATATATACGTGCGTATAAAAGTTGGCAAAAAATTCTTACGGCGAATGGGCTCGTAAAAGTTCCTTTACGATAAGGGCGCAAAAGCACGTTCAATATAACGATGCAAAAGAAGAAGACGGCGAGAGGGGAGGAAGGGTGGAGGAGAAGAAAGTGGAGAAGAAGGATGTGTAGCGTGTATGCAAAGTTCAAACGTGATGGAGGATATAAGTTGCCGAACCGCGGATCTGGAAGAACTAATATATCTCAGGCAGACAGAAATAAAATTATTCGTCCGGAAGAATGTTATCGCAGCGACACGATATTCTAAGAGGCAGCAAGCATAAAACCGCTCAACTTTTTTTCGCAGCGAATTCCGGAATGAGAAGCGGAATCGGTTCATGTGATATTCAAATGAACTAATATATTGCTTGTTTTTCTTTCCTAAAATTAATTTTACCTCGTTTTTTTCTATCTATCTATTTTTTTTCTCTCTGGCCAGTTACGGTAACATCATTTCTTTTTCTTTCATCGTGGAACACTTAACTTCTCTTGCGTATCTGTTGGTCCTGATCTCGGATATTAAAATAATCTTGCTCCTTCTTCGTCTTCTGCCGAGCTGTCTTCTTGATGAAGCCTACTCTGATTCTTTCGCTACTTTTGAATTCTTGTTCGATTAGACTCGATCGAGATTAGGTCGATGCAAAATTCACCATGGAATTCGACATTAATGTGCGGTTGAAAGAATGATTATTCCCTCTTCACACACATTAATCTTTCCATTCAGAAAATAAGATTCTTCGTGAAAGATAAAATTATTTTTACAATAGAGTGAGAGGATTATGTATATGTACAAAGAAAAATTCGAAATGTTCTAAATTTTAATTGAATTTGTTTAAATCAAATTATTGCATTGAAATTGTGTTTGTTGAAATAAAATAAAATAAAATTAAGGTGATACATTTCATATTATGCGAAAAATTAGAAGCTATTATCTGTTGTAAACTTTAGTTACATTTATTTAAATTAAATGATTGCATTAAAATTGTGCTTATTTAAATAAATAAGATAAAATGAAATTAAACAGAAGTCTTTTTGTATTAACCACATTCAATCTTATTTAGTATAATGTAAACAGTAATGCATAACAAATTTAATAATGAATTAAAACTTGCTCTCATTTCAATTATTTTGCTTTATAATTTATTTTTTTAGACTTTTAGCAAGCATTCCGAGAGAATTCATATAGCAGTCATTGCGTTTCTTTTTCGTAATTCAATTGACGGAAGGAATGTAATATTAAATAAGGAGAAAAATGTATAGTCGGGATATCCAGCTGCTGATACGTCATGCTAAATTATTCTCCTTCGTCCGTCCCAAGTGACTGAAAATAGCGAGAAATGAAGGCGACATCCGTGCTCGCAGTCGGGAACAAAGGTTGTTCCGTGGATAGTCAGGCGTGCCGGCGCCTGTCTCGGTGAGAAAGACAATTTCAGGTTAGGAAGCACTTCATCACTAATGCATAAAGGCGCGGGGGTGAGTTTGGTACCGAGGTGGTATAGAACCCAAGAGCGGCCGGGCCGGGCGCCTGGTGTAGGTCTTAACCAGCGGCGGCCATGTTTGTATAATATATTCGACTGCAATAATAGAGTCACTTTGGAAGTAGCATTAGCTGCTTGCACTACCACGTGCCGGCTTCATAGATTGCAGGAACGATTGTTTGCGCTCGCTAAATATAATAAAGGCAGGAGTTCTCTCAGACTTCGCTAGCTCGCACGTCTGTTGACCTTGTATCGTTGGCCGGGAAGTGATGCCACTCGTTGCAAATGCAGTTTTATTTTTCATAGCTGCATACAGAATATGCTTTTGGAATTTCAAGAGAATGAGGCAATTTTACTTTGGAGTAAAACTTTTAGACTTGTATTTGTAAATACAATTGGAATTATTTTTCGACCCACCAAATAAACTGAGGCAATTAAATATATGGAGTCTTTAACGTTCATTTGATCAATAAATAACGTATAAAAAATATAAGGAATCTAAATTTTGTTTTATAAATAATTATAATGCAAACGTTCATGTAAAATTAAGTATATAAAATATAAATTATTTTTAAAACGACTTGTCTGCGTATTTCAATTGAACGATAAAAAATTAATCAAAGATACCTATAATTTAAACTGTATATTTGTTCAAATTTAAATCATTTTAAATGATCATTATTTATTCGCAAATTGAAGTTTTGAATGGCAGAACAAATTGTCAAAATTCTAACTACTTTGCATCAGTATCACATACTTTTCCGGATACTTTTCTATGATGTATGTACTTTCGTATGCGAATAGAAGAGCAGACTGCGAATTTATGGTATGGATACTTGAATCCACAATACAAGTTTCTTCTCTCGCTTGTGCTCTTTGACGAAATTTCTGCGGCGTAATTCCGCGAGTACAACACGGTTCGCTTCCTACGACTTTTTCAGCGTGTAGTAAAGCGAAACCGGACGTTCACCCAAAGGAAGTGCATTATTCTGCCAACTTTTCCGCCATATAAAGATGCTCGTTGGGGACACAATGGCGCCGTGCCAAGCCATACCTTAGCGCACCATCTTTTTCACGGAGGAACTTCATTTTTGTTGTTATCTATTGACGCATACGCCTGGCAGCAAGTTATGAAAGCACTCTTCTCGCTTTACGCCACTCGTATGTTGTTTACGATGCAACCGTATAGCATTTTCGTCACTTACTATCAAATAGATCCTGTCATATTTCTCCATAATACACGACTTCTCTTTAATCATTTTTAGAAGATAATTAACGCATCAAAGCTGTGTTACGAATCTGTTATGATCAATGTTGCAGCAATAATGTATTTTACAGAGAAACAAAATAGATTTGTGATATAATTTTTCTCTCTACATAAATAAAAAATTATAAACGCAATTTTTTTATGAAAAAAATTTAATAAAAAAGAAAAATTTATGGGATCATGGATCAACGCTGTATGAGTGCGAAATTATGGAACGTTATAACGCTGTTAGAACTTGACTAAGAAGCTTCATTTTGTATCCGCCATATTCCGCGCCATTCACGTCTCTCTTTGCTTTAGTTTTTCCCCCTATCGTCCCCATCGAACTTTTCATCAATTAATTATTAGCTATTCCGAGCTCGCGCCTACTTTTTATCCTTATTCTTCTCTCTGGCCAACTTCTCTTTTTCCCATTCTTTTTTCTTCCACCTACTTTCCTACACTTCACCTGTACCTTTACTGCAGCTTTTCCGTTTAACGCTCTTTTGTTCCGGCAATCGGCCAAGCCGCGTTTGCTTTATTCTCCCGGATATCTGTCTTTTTTCCTATCTTCCTCTTTCTCATTTTGTTTCGAATGTCCCTTGCCGTCCCTTTATGCCGGTCGGTCTAGTAAACGGCGAATAATCGTCGAACCATGACCGATCCTTTTGTTTCGTAACGAACAATGCGGTCTTTCGCCCCCCCCCCCTCCTTCCCGACCTATGTCCTAGTCCATTTATGTCTGACCACAGATTGAACGTTACTACTTGAGAATTTTGCCGCGATTCTGATTAGAGCTCTAGATTTATAAGAGCTGTGCAAATGATCGCTGTATTTTATTTAATAACCATATCATATTAAAAAATTACTAAACACTCAATGGACGATGGACCAGTTAGATCTAAAAATAGGAAAAACAGCCAATAAGAAAACGCGATTGTCGGCATTCTCAAATAAAAGAAATGCACTATATTCTCATAAATCTAGAGTTCTAACTCTGTCGCCTTTTTTCTTACAATCAGTTCCTCCTTCTCTTTTCTTACTTTTTCTTCCCTTCTCCTTCCTCTCTTTCTCCTTAAAACTTCTCTCTCTCTTTATATTTTTTTCTAAGCGTCTTTTTGCCGCGTTAACTGCGAAGCTTAGTGCCAACGAGGACGTAAGCACCTCGGTGAAACTCGGGATATGTCTGATCTTGCCAGTGGAAAACGTTCTGCTTCTCTCGTCGATTTCGCCAGCTGGAAAACGATGGAACCAACCGCCAGCACAGTCAGACCTCGGGGCTAATTGAGCAAAAGAAGCATGACGGTAAAACTGAGGAGCGCAGCACTTTTCGTGCGCCGCTCTGCAACGGAGTGTCGGCAATTTTTCCGTCGAACGTACTGTATTTAGAAACAATTAATTACGATTAAGTCGCGATTCAAAAGAACGTCGAAATACTTTGTCGTTTGGATGTTATTGTAACAGAAAAGAAAATTTACCAGAAGATTTTACGTGAAAGAAACAATTACGTATATCTTTACTGTCACATGGATCGTCTATAGAAATTATTATGATAAAATTACTAACGATATTATCGCACAATTATTATTGGTTTCCGTCTTTCTGTGACAATTCATTAATTGCGATACATTTATATTATGACAAGAATATTTCGTGTAATAATTTAATCGTGTATGAAATAATTATATCAAAGAACCATACTTTCTTTATGAAAATCACGAATATACATTTTGTAGCATATTTAGAGACAAGGTGACTTTCTGCGACAAATTATCATGCGTTTTAATATTCTGTCAATTTAATATCTCACTATATATATAATTTATATATACATTAATAAAGTCCAGCAATAAAGTGACTTTCCTATTCTCTAAGATTGCGATGCAGTTGCGTTCGCTTGGTTCGTTTTATCCCAGGATGCTTTCCACATAACTTTCTTCTCAATTCCAAGGAAACTTGTTGAACCTTGACCCGTCCATATTATATACGACTGCCAGTCGCAGCGTACGATTGTCGGCCATGACACCAGTCGAATGAGAACCACGTGTCTTATTATATTTGGCCAGCGCAAATACGGTGCTCACCCGTGATCTTAATTCGGGCTCTTGGCGTTATATACGGCCTTTATGAATATTCGTTCTCACGGCGAGAGATGCATGGTCGACGACACTGCAATTCGTTGAACGAGCGACTGGGGTTAATTACATTTATTGAGCGCAAGCAATTCCGCGATTTGCCCAGGCTTCTAAATCCGGCGAAGGTCCTCAGTGTTGTTCTTGCAAACCGGTCTTTATTATGCTTCTATTTATAGTTTTCTTCTATTTATAATTTTGTGCAGCAGATCTCGCAACATGTTCGCATGTTCGTCTTTTTATGACACTCCAAAAATTGCATTTTTCTAAGATTTGTTATTCATTTCTGAAATGTAATACATGTCATGAAAGATTGCAGTAAAAAGAATGAAAATGAAAACTTATCTAAGTACACGAAAAGAATAATTTTATTTAAATATCTGAAAGTTTAGCCAAATATAGATCTGAAAATAATTTTATTGAATTATCAAAATAATTGGAAATGGAATCTCAAATATGATGAAAAAATTTTGACAGTTTAATAACTATTATTCATTAATTTGTTGTGACAAATACTGTTACTCCATATTATGGATCCAAATTTTATTTTAAATTTTGACCTGGAGGTAAGTAATATTTTATATGTAATAATAATAATTCAAAAGAAAAGTTTCTTAGATTAATTTTTCTTTTTAGATATATATATATAATGGAATGTCAATTAACATTCCAAACCATCTTGTAATCATATGTTTTCAACAACATTTCTCTAAAAAGGATCTTTCACTTCTGAGTTCATATTGAGTGGATGTTAATAGCATCTTAATTTTAATCGTCAATATAAGATCAGTATCTCCAAGAAGAGTCAAAATATTCTAATTAAGATTATTTTTTTTTTTTACTTTAATTGTTTATTATTTTCTTCGCGCATCATTTATCACGTTGTAGTCAAATTTGCCTTTTTTACTTCTTTATATTTCAGCAATCAGTTTTAGCGTCCTACATAATTATTACGATCCAGCAAAATTATATATTCAGAATTATATATATATATTCAGATCTGTATTCAGCTAAACTTTTAGATATTTTAGCAAATCCGTCCTTTCCATGTAGTTTAGCTGCGATTAATTCCAAACATTTATGTGTTTATCAATACTTTTCAAAAAGCGTAAATTAAATTGGTATTAAAGTCATATCGCACACATTTAATAGCTTATGGCCCACTACTTAATCTCAAAAATCGATAATTGCGTATGCATTGTTCTATATTTCATTCTATAAATATCCTCGACACCATTTACAAAGCCTGTTCTACGTATCGCAGGTAACTTTATTGGATCCCGAGCGAAATCGCGCTAACGAAAATTTCGCTTGCTAACTGCCCCTCTCCTCCCTTCACCTCTCATCTTTATCACGTACGGCCTAACACATATCTAAGCGTCCATTTTGTGCAATTCTCGTCTGCGTCCTTATCGGTTTCCAATATCACTTCAATAATTTCCAGTTTTCCTCCATCTAATGGCCATTTTCAGACTGGTGTGAAAGAAAAGCTCGCCATTCCTCTCGCCTCTCGCGGGAAGCCTCGTGTCTTTACGTAGTTTCGTGCACTACTACATAGTACCATAGGTCATCATTCAGGACTGATAAGATTAAAGCTCAGACAGACGAAGGAGTCATATTACCGCGAAATGGGATCGTCGTCATCAGTATTGCTAGAATTTTTCTTAGAAATGTGCGAGTAGCGGGAGAAATTTTTCTTAAGCATCTTCTAAAGATTTTAAAAGAAAATCTCCGCAATAAATATTTAGTTTTTATTTTTACAGAAATCAGTTAATTAAATATTATCATCTTAGATAAAAAACTAAAATTAAACTTAAGTCTGAACTGCTAGAAAAATCTAACAAAAATATTGTAATAGTGAGGAACACCTTATAATCTGTAAATTATTGTTAGTACTACGAATTAGCCGAATTACCTACTTCACTGCAATGGCAAAGATCGATTCGAAATGTTTGGGCAATGGTCAGCCATTCGGTTCAAGCCCTCAGTTACTACCTCTGTTTCTCCAACCTTTCCCTCTTGCGCTTACATGTCTCTGTTACGCTGCGCCGTACGATGTTGTACTGCATGCTTCTACGGATATCTGCGACTAGCCGCGAGGGTTGTTTCTACCCCGAGATTAGGAACTTTAAATCAACCGAAACATCGGATTGCGCTGTGTTGGTGGGCATTTGTTTTAAAGAAGGGATGATCAAGAGAGACAATAATCAAGTCGCCTAATGGCATGATAGGATCATATAAATTTGCGAGATCATCAGGATATAATTCTTTTATATTCACACCTAAAATTAATACTAAAATATTATCCATATTTTTTCTATTTATTATTCTATTAAACATTACAAATAATCCTAGGATTATTTATTATTTATTTTTATTATTTATTTTTATTCTCAGATTTTCTAATGGATTTCTCTAACAGTATATAATGTTTTATTAATTCGAAAATTGTAATTACAGAATTTTTGTATAATAAAATCAATGTTGAATATCTGTTTGCAATTGTAAGATAATATTGATTAATTTGAGATTCAGAGCATCGTGATTGTATAATCCGATTGTATATGTCCGATAATATTATAATCAATTAACTTTCTTCTTATATAATATATAAAAGAAAGCACAGAACATGGATGCAGAAATACGCTATCCATATGTGCTGAACAAATGATCAGCTATTCCCATTTCCGGCATTCGCCATGAAGAATTATGGAAACGTCTGGCTTGGAGCGGAGATAAATTTTTAGCACGCTTGTCTTGGATATGAGAGAGCAAGAAAATAGATATTTTTACTAAAATGTATTTTGCAAAGAAGTATTACGAACATTGTAATCTATAATACATTTGATGTAAACAACATATTCTATGTTGACAACATAAAATAATTAAAGCGCTAAAATTAAAGATACTGCTTTGCAGCTTTCACGATTATTTTCTTCAAAATTTGCGAGTTAAGATTCTCTCTTGATACATTACTAAACCTGTTAAACCACTGTTTGCTAGCATTAATGATACATCAAGACATGATGTGTTAACCACAGACTCCTACCGACTTCACTTCCATGTTTGAAGGCAGCTCCGTGTTTAAGTTCACGTATTGTCACACGTATAATCACATGGACAATCACTGTTTTCACATAATATATAGTTACGTGATACATAGAATACTTGAACTAAAATAAGAACAGTTCGGAATTATTCATCTCTTTCCGTCACACTGAATCAGCAGTCTAATTATAGAAATAATGTAACATGCGAACTTCTAAACAATTAAAGCTTTGTCGTCTGAATTTCACCGAAAATAAAAGTTCATCTGTAAATTATTAACGCTTGACAATTGAAACAAATCGATTCTTATTCCAAATAAAAATACAGATAGCAAAGATATTTATAAAAGTCACTGAATTTTATTATGAGCATAAAATCGTTTCATTAAATTTATTATGTATCTTCGATTATTTACTAACATCTGACTCATTTTTGTCTATATATTCCTTAATAAATCGCCATTTCATTGAATTCATCTTTGTGTATTGATATATATTTTTAAAAAAAATTTGGATTTTCGTTAATCATCATTTATAAAAATATAAAGTCTCTACAGAAAATTCATTTTAATTATGACAATTGTTTGCGTACGGAGACAAGAGTCTTAGTATAATCTCGGTCTTTATACGAAGCTTTTGAAATGTAAATCGATAGCGATACTTTTATTATACTAATGATCTGATGTAAAAAACGTTGTATATTTATGTCGAAATGTTTGTATATTTATAATATATTTATAATTTATTGTTATTCCGCAATAAACATATTATTATAGCACGAACAAACAAGCTTGGTTTCTTAGTCTTTTTATGTTTTGATAATTTGATCATCATTACACGAATATCACTTCCGGAAGTTTTCCTCGGAAGCGAACTCTGCGCGAGATCGAGCTGAAAGATTCCATCCAAAGTATACAGCACTACGCTGTTGATCGAATAGCTGTGTGAAAATTTTTCTTTTCTTAGCGTCATCATCGTCTCTCCGTTGTAAGAATTTATCAGGCTGGATGAAAGGAAGGCGCGGAAGATTCGTGCAGACGGATCGTCTTTTTGGCGCGGAATCGTCTGAACGGCGGAAGAGATGGTCCCGGTGTCGGTAGGGAGCAACGAATGGGAAAGGAATGAGCTAGGGAATAATTTCTGGGAGGATAACATTTCTTCTATCCTCGCGCCGAGAGGCACCCATCTGTTCTACGGTCCATATCCCGCGAACGATGAGATCCCGTCGTGAGAAAGATAAAGCTCTTCCTCTTCTCTCTCTCTCTCTCTCTCTCTCTCTCTCTCTCTCTCTTCTTTACACTTTCCTTTTCGCCGCAATTTTTTACCTAAACGCTTTTGCGATTTTGACGATATTCAAGAGCGACAATAGCACGGGATATAGTGTGGTGTATCGCTTTTCCACGCTGCTGAAGCGAGGGCGAGAAAGGGGAGAGAAAGGGCAAAATCGAAATGTATGCATCAAGGATTATCGAAAGCGACGCTGAGAATTCCATTGGAACTTCAAAACGTCGAAGTTGTGGGAAACGTTGCCACATTGTTGGAAGTGCTTGATCTTTGATCGGAACGGTTTGTTAAATGTTTCCTTCATTCGCATGTCTCATATGAATTCCCCTCGATTATTTTTACTTTACAAAAAATCTATTATATTTCAAATTAGTAGAGAGCTCAAGATAAACACGATACTTTTATTTGGGAATATTAAAAATTTATGTTTATATACAGAATACTAAACAAATTTAATCAAAAAGTTAATCAAGTCATTATGTAATGTATTGAGTTATCCGGAAAGTTCGTGCCGACTAATCTATAATTTAATAAATGTATACTAAAATTTAAATCTGCGTTTCAAATTTCCTTCAAAATCGGCACGAACTTTCCGGATAACCTAATATATTTACAAAACAAATAATTGTTAGTTAAATCTTATTGAAATAATCAAAAATAGTAATTAAAATTCAAAATAGTCACTTTTAACTTTAATATAAGGTTTAGAGCGCATTGAAAATGCATCAACGATGGCATATTGTTCCATGGATAAATTCTTTCAAGTAGCCAATGGATTTTCAGTTTATCAGCCAATAAAAACTTTTTGCAGAGTCTTGATATTTAATAAGATAACGCTTCAGAATTATTTTTAAATATATTTTACTATCTAAGTAGCAAGCTGATTTTATTTTTTGTCAAAATATCTTCAATGTCATTTAACGTCAAAACGACACAAATCAGCTTGATAATAATTTGTTAAACAAAACTTTATCACACAAACTTTTTTATCATGTATATTTATATATTTTCCATTAATTATATTTTCTTTTTACTAGTTTTATGATTAGGTTCTTATTTTTTATAATATTGTTATAATATATTATTAATTTCTCTACCAAAATTTAGATAAAAATTGTGTATGTAACGTCAACACGAACACGATTGAGGGATTTAATTAAAAAATGTTTAAGATGTTTAAATGCCAAGATTATGGGTTTTAATATTCACTTGGGAGTGAAAAATAAACGCTTGTTCGTGACTTAATATCCATCTCATTTACGCACGGCGCGGACGTCGCGATGCTATTTATTCCACTTCAGCAATGTCGATGGACGGCCAATCGCGTGCATTTAAGAAAGCCGGTTGGCTGCAAGCTACGATTTATCTCGATGGCGAATATGACCTCGCCGACAATAAAGATCTGTTGAATATACGTGCCGACTATCTCTCTCACCCTCTCCAAAATTCGCGCCGCCATAAACCTTCATCGACGATCAAATGAGTTCTAACGTGGAAGAATTGCGATTTTGGTGTCAATATATATTCTCCTCGAAGGGCTATTAGCTGAATTTCCGTTCAATTTTGCGAGCATTTATTACTGCGAATTATATATTACTTAAGGGATTTCTTTCATGTAAAGCAATAAAGAAACTGATGATATAAAAAATTGTTTAAACAAATGGAAAAATTTCTAAAAATATTTTTGTATTTATTATATAAGGTTTGAACAAATCTTTGGAACTTTTTAAGTGTAAAGTTAATGATATCAAAAATGTAATGAGAGATGCAATGCAAAGAATCTAAATAAGGATAAAATGATTATTTTAGATTTTAGCAGAATTTGAAGTTGGGAATAATTCTTTAATTACAAATACTAGTTTAGAAAATGTGTTTTCGAAAAAAAAATACCAATTTTTTCATCTTTTAATAAATTTGTTTATTTATTATTATATATTAATACTTTTAACCAGAACGCATTAAACATTGTTTTTTTATATTCAAAAAGGAAAAGGATTTTTAAAAATTCTGTATTTTTTTTATTTTAATCGTGTCGTTTTTTAACATTATAGATAATTTCCGTTTGAGCTATTTGATTCTTTAATTTGTAATGTCATTGTAGATTTTTCAAAATATTTAAAATAGCGTATTTTTAAGGTCTAAAAATCATCAAAAAACACTTGAAAAATGTGCTTAAAAAAATGTATGTCGCGAAAAATTTGGAGTTTTACGTGAGTAAATCTGTTCAATATTCGGAGCTGGATCGCGTGAGAAATTGGTATGTGCGTAAAACGCGAGCACGTATCTGTGCGGAGAGGAAGACGAGAATTCAAAATAGAAAGAAATATTTTTTCTGGAAAAAGAGAGATTTCCGTGTATATCTTTTACGTGTTCACGTGTCATACCATGTACCATCATATAAAATGATAAACGGCTTCGCAAGATACTTGTTTCGTTATAAACTATCGGCAGAAAATGCATTAAAGATGGAAAATTCGAGAGAGATATCTCGGATGTGATTTTATATTCTGTGTCTCTACGGACTGTGTGCCTCTTCGATTTCTGTAGAGGGATTAAAATTTGATTGCCAGAAAGAAGTAAAATCCAAGGTTCTCTCAATCCCGAGAACAACAGTCGAAGACGTTCAATTTTTCATGATGCTGCCATGGTTTGATATTACAGCGATTCCTTTATGCATAGTATATTTGTGCGAGTCGATAAGGCACACGGATTTGATCACAGGCGAATCGGGTATCGAATGCTCGTAAAAATTCGAGAACAAATCTAATAAATATATCTCCCTGAGTTGTGAAATGATAACGGCCATCTCGCTTTCTTGCCGTCTTTCCATAACGCTGGACAAGCTGAATGAGAAGTTACATCTCTACGATACGATTCGTGTGATTAAAATGAGTTTTGCAAAAAGTGGAAGTGCAGAGAAATATATCCACTGAAGTAAATGACATTACTGTTATTCGTATACAGCTGTTTGCTAAAAATGAAATAAGTTGACAGCGTAGTTTTTTTTCATTTACATCGAAGTACGTCCATCTACTTTTCGTTTTTATTTACATTAACTTCATATCATACTATGTATACAGAATCTTACAATGACTGTATAGTATTTTAATAACGTATTCCAAAGGTAAAATAGTGTAAAAAAAATCTTATAATATGAAATATCGAGACCACAATTATTTTTTAATTATAAACGATCAAACGAATATTCCATAGAATTCGCATTTTAAGGATCGTAGTTACGTAAGGTGTTTTCCGTTTGGTGACACAAGTCGACATAAACATCATTCTATTTTTCTTGACATTCAGAGAGTATAATAAAGATAGAACGACACTTGTGTCACTAAATGGAAAGCACCTATAGGTACGCGCATTGATCAGTCATCTATAATTAGTAACGCGTGTCTGTGTAATTATCGACTTCAACACGCAAATGTGATATTACTGATTATTTCGTTGATTGTTACTCAAAAACTATTGTCACCTTAGCATTCTCGTATTAAGACTTTTTACTATAATCAGATTATTCTGTTAAAATATTGTACGATGATTGTGAGACACCTTGTATATATAAAAGAAGATTTATGAATTCCACAATTCTCCGTTAGTTTAAAATAATTTCATTTCTCCATTATATCTGTTATTTTATCGTGCAAACACGGTATTAAAATGCTACGCACGATTGTAATTCTCGTTGGGCTTTTCGCTCCTGCCTTCAACAGCAACCACTTTTGAAATTGCCTCTTTTTCATGACATATTGTCATGACTAGTCAACCTTCCTCCGTATTTTTCCTCTTCTTTTCACCTGTCACCCGTTTTCTTATGTTGCTAAAACCCAGCTTGCTTTTACTTATTGCTTCAACTAGGAATCCATCTATTCGTCCCCGAAAGGTTGGCGCCTCGCCGTTAGAGGAACGATCGCGCTAAGTGGCAGATTCAGGCTGATCGAAAGCGACCGAGATAAAGAGGAAAAAACCGTCTTCGGCAGAGAGGGAAGTTGAAGAGTGGACTTAAAGCTCGTCGAGAGAGTTACAGCTCGGGGTTGAAAGAAAAGTACGAGGAACGCGCCGATACAAAGTGCTGTTTACGCCATCTTTCACTCTTCTTCAATCACTAATCTTTTACTTAATTCCATACCTTTCGCGTACTGCTTTTAACATTATTCATAGCACACATTTTCCGCACTGAAAGAATGATTTTGCTAAACTATTTTATTTGTGATATTATTAGTCCGATTTAAGATTATACTTCAAGATAGATAAATAGTCCACGCACAGTTAGTTTGAATTGGAAATTACATAAACTCGCGAGAAAAATTATTATTAAAAATGAAGAACCACCCTAATATGACATTTTTCACTTATGTGTTTAATCTCATCGATTTTCACTTAATATTGGTTTTGCTAAAGTATTTAAAAATTTTGTTAGATACAATTCTGAGAATAATTTTGCTAGTATCAAAATAATTATGTAAAACGCTTAAGCAGGTTGCTAGAATGTTAGAACATTTTGCAACCTTGTTATCAATATTTAAACGCAATATTCTACATTACAATTTTGATGTTCCAAAATTATTTTCGGATCTGTATCTATCTAAATTTTTACATTCAGCAAGACCGTTCTCTTCGTACAATCGTTCGCGCATTTTCGAATCGAATTTTTCTCCTAGAACGTGTTACGAGACTTATTGATTATTTAAGGAATGTGAAATTTGTTGCTGCAAGACAATTGATACACATACCCTGTTACATTATTTCTTGGAGTCTTTTATTTATGGACCAGGTGTGTAAAAAACTTGAGGAATACGTATGACATTATTTGGGAGATCTCGCTTAAAGATTAACACAGGCCTTATCTCTCTTCTCCAGCTTGTGGTATTTTGCTTGAATGCCGGAAGATATTTTTGTTTCACCCTCGTCGGACCTGTCAGCGTGAAAAATGTCGGCGGCGCTTAACGCGATTTTTTCTCTTCAGGCCGCACGACACGGCTGTATCCCTTCTCTCAATTTGCATTTTTTCCTGTCTGTTTCGTATATATCTACGCTCGCGCACGATCCTCAATCCGGGTGACAAAGAGCAGGCTGATGGGTGGATCGTCGCGCGGATAAAGGTGTCTTCACAGTGACCCCAACGTCGCGACGGAAGGACCACAGTAAATCTCTTGCCGACAAGCAAGATCCATTGATCCCACGATCGAATGTGGAATCCACCCTTTTGTGTCCCGCGCGTTTGCTACCCCCTGCGGGGAGGTAAATAATGTAGAAGGACTCGTCGGGACGTTAGACAACAAATAAATCTGCCTCGTGCCGGCTGCTACTGCTTCGGTGCGGTAATCTTCATGATGGTCGAAGCGCTCTTTGTCGGTGTCCTCCGAGGATCGCTTCGATCGGGGGACGAAGAAGTGGCGATCGTCTTTTATTTTTTTACCGACGCTATCGATCACGCTCGAGTTGTCCCACATTACACATCCATTCTTGATAAAGGTGAATCGACACATAGATCGAGACTGATCTATCTTGATGATGATCGTAAATTTATCAAGAAGGGAATACACGAAATGATTCTAAACGTGTATAAGACACACATGCACACATGGTTTGTATTCTATCGAAGAAGAAGAGGAATAATTTCTAAGAACAAATTGATCGGAGTTTATTTGTAAGAATATGAGTTTTATTATTTAAAATTTTTATGAGAAAGAAGCGAGATTAAACGGAGAAGAAATTTTTGTTTGTTCAAATATCTAAAAATTAGATATAGACATTTAATTAGATACAGACTAAAAATAAATTTTATTAGACTATCAAATTAATTATGTAGAACTCTCAAGCTGGTGACAAAATGTCAAAATTTTTTGCAGCATTACTTATCTTGCTTGAATTTCCTACGTAATTATTTTAATGGACAACAAAATTGTTTTCAGATTTCTGTATCCAAAATTTTTAGATATTTCAACAGAAATGAATGAAGCATGATATTTTGTTAATTTGAAAGAAATAATGCATTTCAGTAGCTTACTCTTCATAGTTCCTTATAAATATAAAAAAAAATTCTGACCTTTTATACAGAAAAATCAAAATTGAAAAAATTGCAGTCGGAACTCTGTTTTCAAATAATTGTCACTCGTATATAGATAGTCTGCTTTTATTACACTTTTTCTTCCGGACGAAGTAGTACCGTACAGATAAATGTAATTTCTCTTTCCTCCTCGTTCGCTATTTCTCTTGGCAGACATCGCGAGTGAACAGTAAACAGTAGCTATTTCGTCGATGACCCGCGATTTCGCGTAGAGGAAAAGAACCCCGATGGCGATACTTTCTCGAAACAGTGGCCACTGTATCGGTCATGTTTCTAGATATTTTTCGTTGTCATTGTCTAGCGAATTTTCCTTGCCCACCGTTTGGATTTTCTATCCTGTGCTGATCCACAGGGTATTTTTCCTTCGGAAGCGTCCATAAAGGGAGTCGCTATCAAAAAGTCTACCACTACGGGAGTTCTGCCTTTCCTCGCATGAATAAAACAACCGGATTTAATATATATTTCGTGGTCACATGGACGCCGTGGAGCTTAGAACTCCCAAGAAACGACTTCCTGTGCGTTTCACTGACTCAAGAAGCCGTACAGACGGAAGTTGAGTACCACTGCGAAGATCTACGAATCTCAGACCGTACGAGTTGCTGCAGACGACGGTGCATCCCTTATCGTGAGAAGGAAAAACGTCGCGAATTCCCAAGGTCCATTACCATGTAAATATTACATAGAGTTGCTTTTCTCAGAATTTTACGGTCACATGCATATTTTACCAGTCATATTTTAATTCGTGATATTTTCAATAGTTATGTGTTATTTCTTGTGCTGCTATAAATAATATTTATGATGGCAAAACAATTATCTTACACATTTCAAACCAATTTATTTATAACTCAAAATACATTAATAATGATGGAAGAAAACCAATATGTGAATAACAATCGAAAAAGAGAGCTTCATTCGATCAAAATGGATCTTGGTGGTCTCACAGAAAAAATGATTTTCTGAAATATCTACAAATTTAAGTAGCTATAAGATTTAATATTTAATAAAATTTAAGTATGTATATATAGAAAATATAATTTTTTTGTATCAAAATAATTATGTATAACGAAATTCAAGCGTGACGATCAATGTTGCAAGAAATTTTGACATTCTAGCTATCACCTTAAGCATCTTATATAATTATTTTGATAGTTTAACAAAATTATTTTTAGCTCTATAGAAGATTTAAGATACTAAATTTTTAGATATCCAGCACAAAGTCGTTCTTTTCGTTAATATTTTTATATAATTTTTACAATTTTCTATTTTTGCAAACTGCGCATTGATTATTATTTGTTGATTTTGAAACATAAAACATATTAAAATTCTAATTAAATCTTTTCAATAAGCGAAAAAGAAAGTACATGATTTGTAATTTTATATGTTTGCATTTTTATGAAATCAGCTATATCTAGTTTACATTTTGCAAATCCCGAATCAAAATATTCAAATGTATATCTCTATACAGAGGAACGCATGTGCACTCTTCGCTCATGTTCTTATTTCCAATATCTTATTTATATTACCTTTGATCCTGCATTTCCAGAGAATCACATGTAACTACAAACATTTCGTGTATTTGCAATATACAGTGTATTTGGGTAGATTACTTACGCATGGATTACACGTGGTTAGTTTATGCGAAATAATATGTGTGCAACACGAAGGATCGCGTGTCTAACTAAATTCTAACATCTCGGTCGCTAAAGCTGCACTTAATTCCCAAGTATAACGGAAGGAAAGCAGTTTAAATCGCATTAAATCGAGCATCGCTCTGATGAAAAATAAATTTCGCTAATTGCGAAATGTTTTTTAAATACGTTATCATATCGATGATGTCAATCTCGATAATAACAACCTTAATTTTTTAATTTAAACAACTTTGGTTATCTATAATTGTTATGTCTGTAATCTAGCTGCCTCAGCTAATTATTTTCTATTTTGGATTATCAGAAGATGTACACAAAATAAGGTGCAGCCAATATCTATTAATAGACTGCAGTTAATATTTAATTTTATATTATTGTTAGTGCAACTTAATTAATAATATTATACATCGCGAAATGAACTTTGTACTCCTATAGCATGAGAAATTACAAGACACGCAATCAATCTGAATACTCTCGAAAGTTTTGATTCGGTCTATTTGTGCTTCTGACATTTTAATTTAACATTTTGATATAATTTGAATGTTTCTGACACAACTTACGTATCCGGAGAGCGATATTGTTTATACATGTATTAATAACTATATCCTTTGTTTCAGGTAAGGATCTAAATTTCGCCAGTAATAACGCGGGTGAGTGTTACAATCTAACAATATATTGTTATTACCGCATACGCCAGTTCTCGATTACCAATTGTTCACCGTGTTGACGAGAATGCGTTAGTTTCCGTGCAACTGCGTACCATAATCGACATTAACGATCCATACTCCGCGCTTTCGAATTTTGCGAGTTTTGTTATGTTATTGACGACCTCCAGGCAGAAACAATTATTCGCGAATAATACAGATTAGCTTGATCATAAATTCAGTTAATGTTAGCATTCAACACTAAGGCAATGGCATCTCGTTATTATTCGTGAGTCTCAATATGCGACTTTTAATTAATAAATTAATAAAAAAAATTTCTAATTTAATTTGATTTTAATAAATTAATTTAAGACTTCTCTGTACACCGAATGAAAAGTCTTTGATATTTATGATCATAATTGCATGATAAAGTAATTATAGTTAGGAACTCCATTTTGTAGTTATTACTGCTTTAATACTTAGTAATAATATAATTTCGTTTATATATAGCTCTGTATGTACAACAAAAAATATAGTTGCCACTGAAAACAACTACAATTTATAATAATAAATAATTAATTAATACAATAAAGTAAAGAACTCTTGTAATAAAAAACAAAGTTAACATATCGATAGGGCAATAAGAGTTAAATAAGTATCAAATTAAAATTAAAAAATTATATATATTAAAGAAAAAAAAATGATTATTTTACACTTTACAAATATTCAAATTAAAATCTTCTCATTACAAAAATTTACATTACAAAAATTCGCATGACATGTTTCGGCTACGAGATGGAGCCAGACGTATGAAAAATTACTAATTATTTAGAGAATAACGTAAAATGCAAAAATTATAAGCGAAAATGGTCAGAAGATCTTGAAAGGCCGAATGAAAATTTTCTCAGAGCATTAAAAATTGCTCACAAATGATTGAAAGATCATGTAGAGAGAGCATCTGGATATTCCGTGAGGCCAAAGGTTTGTCGTCATTAGCATATTATCATTCTAATGCACGTCAAAATTAGTAGTACCAAATATATGTGGTCAAATGTTATAAAAGTAAAATGATAATTATAGTAATTGTCAAAAAATAAAATTGGTTTTCAAGTTATTTAAAATAATTTTATCTCTTGATAATTATCATAATTATCATTTTAATTTTATAACGTTTGACCATATATATTTGATACTAATTTTGACGTGCATTAGAATGATAGTATGC
>Ga0157364_1001260_pt1 | contig 21038 bp, 4 predicted proteins | sample AttsexASBM2_FD_111476 | JGI IMG/M metagenome (GOLD analysis project Ga0157364, IMG submission 111476) | Fungus gardens microbial communities from leaf cutter ant in Ribeirão Preto, State of São Paulo, Brazil - Atta sexdens ASBM2 | ecosystem: Host-associated > Fungi > Mycelium > Unclassified ...
CAGTAAAAAACATCGTGTAAATCAAACCTTACCGTGCGATAAAGTACTTATTAAAAAATGCATTTTTCGGATTATTATTCCACGATATATCTAAAGTTTATCAAAATCGCAGATGAGGACTTGCAAATATTTCCTCGTTAAGTCGTAAAATCGAAAACGATGTGAATGCTTGACAATTATACAAAATGAAATACGTGGCGACATGCACATCGTGCAGGTAGTAAAGCGTCTTCAAGTGCTTTAAAACATCGCGTCTCGCGTAGTAGAATTGCAAAAGTTCAGAGAGGAGAAGCGCGAAGGCTATGACTTAACGGCATCAATTAATTCGATATAAAACAGAGGTGCAATTTCTTTGCTGGTCTTACGATATTAAATATGGAATTCATAGCAAATACTGGTTGGTTAATTAATTTCTGCTCGTCTTATAGTTGACTTACGGCAAATATGCATTAATCTCAGCAAATGAACTATATGCACATGTTTCCGCGTGCATTAAAAACTTGAGATCATTTATTCAATTTTCAAAAGTCTTATATTACATTAATTCAAACAAATTTATATAATATAAACATTTTCAGATAAATACCATAAATATAGATGACTTGGGACAGTATGTATTTTTGTTAAATTTAATCGTGATATCTATCCATGAGTCTCTAAAGAAAGTTTAAATTTTAAATTTTCTTTAGTAACTCAGGGATTAAATTTAACAAAAGTACGTGCTAAGTTACCTGCACTGTCCCAAGTCACCTACATTTGCGATATCTTTTATAAAAGATTAAAAACTTTACATTTATACGATGATGTATAAATATTACGATGATGTATAAATATATAATCATAACGATTTAGTCTTAAAACAGGAAACACAATCGGTAGTTTAATTGAATCACACTTTGAAGAATACATTTTTTAAATTGAGCAAAATCTCATCTTAGTATCGGAGTACCTGCAAATTCGCATTATACAAGCTTTCGCCCATTAATGTATGCAGTATATGATGCTATCGATATACGCATCAGACCGTCGTGATGAGAATTTCTTTTTCGTCTGAAAAGCAGAAGACGAGGAAGAGACACAAAACGCAAAAGAGAAAGGAGATAAGAAGAGTGTCGGCTCGAATACGAATGGCCATCGACGGTATCGGTTACTATAAATTGCAGAGAAAATCGTACCTATCCGCCGTAAAGGGTGAAGTAAAATAACGAATTAACGGCGCAGGGTGTGTCGCGGTGTGCAAAGTGCCGTGTTCTTGGTGTGCGTTTCCGAAACTACAACACAGCGACAAACCACCGCCACCGCCGAGATCTGGCTGTTTGAACGTGAATGTGAATTTATAATGGCGTTGTACTTTGCAAACTACCTCTTAGAGAAGTTATAAATAATGTCTCTCGCAAGTAATCGAATGATGCCGAAGGGATAATAGGGGTGAAATGTGAAAGAAAGAGGGTTTACGAAAATGCGTGCGTAAGGAAAGGAAATTTTGTTTACGATATTTTTGCGTTGTCTTTAAATTAAGATAAAACATGAGGAGATATAATAAAAACTAAGTTTTATAATTTCGTCATTAATTATAATTTCGTCAATAATTATATATTGATATGATCGGTTCATATTAATCAAAAAGGTTTACAAACATGTGATTAATTAAATTTAAATCCAATAACAAATTAAATTGATATTTTTTATGTAATATAATATCTAAATGTCAAAATTCAATTTATATGTTTTCAATTCATCTGTCTTAATACAGGGAGAGAATTTTTTCTTAGAGGTTTATCTTGAAAATATAATAGTTCTGGGACAACATTGTATTTCGAAGAATTTTATTTTAAATTTCTCTCATTCATTAATAAAAAGCAATAAAATATATAATAAGTTTGATTAATTTTATTGATTAATTTTATTGCATAGTAAAAATCTTTAAAATATTGTCTTATACAGTTATATTTTCAGGGTAAATTTTAAAAGACAATTCTGTTCCATGTATAATTATTATTTTTTTTAATCGTACACGGAAAGATAGCTTTTTGAAATATCTAAAAATTTAGCTAAATCTAAAAATAATTTAACATCAAAATAATTATACAGAATGTTCAAATTGATTGTTAAAATGTTAAAACTTTTTGCAGCACTGTCATCAACACTTAAACGTTCTACAATAATTATTTGGATAATTAAATAAAATTATTTTCAGATCTATATAATTTTTAGCTACTATTTAGAAATGACGATGTCAAAAAGCAAAAAAGTATATTAGCTTTATATAAAAAAATAAATCTTTAAACTATTCAAGCAATAGCAATATCTATTATTGTATTTAAATAACTCAATGAAATGGAAGTAACATAATATTTAGAAAATAATTTTAAGGTTATTTTTCTGTTTGCGTAAAAATTAGTTGAGTTTATCTTCTTTTTAATCTTGATTGCTGCCTACCTTCAGTTTTATCCATCACAATTTATATCAATTTAAAAATTTATTGGTATAAATTAGGTATAATTTTAAGTTCCATAATATTTTATGATATTCGAGTTTGACACGTATCGCTTAAAGATAAAATTTGTTAGCCGTTCACTTTGACCGACAAAAATGAGTAATGAGAAGTAATATTATTTTCCATCGATACTTGCTCTGACACGATGAACAACAAGAATTCCTTAAAGGCAACGTCTATATTTCACGTTTTTCTATGGTTATAGTCAGCGTAAAGTACAGCTAAGAGGATACTTCCAATTAAAGCTATAATAAAACATGTGCGGTTTCGTTTCAACGGTTTTGCATCATCGTCGTTCTAGAAAGTCGGCAGCGCCGAGAAAATTGCTAGGATACTTGACCGTTACGGTTAGTCTCTTGCGGATACAATTTATTTCTTTGATGCATTGTCATTTTTATCTCAACGTAATCGTCTCTGTGAATCTTTTTACAACACTGCCCGTTACACTATTTTATATGCATGCCAGTTCAAATTACTCGGCTATAAAAACTGCCTTTTTCAAATTCAAATTATGTTTGTGCGAAATAAGACGAGCATAACGCCGCTTAAATGTCCGCTATACTTCGAATTATGATAAATTTCTCGTAAGCCAACCTATTTCTTCGCTGTACCATTGTTTTCCTAATCACGTTACCGGAAAATCCGCGTAATTATGTACAATCATTTCATGCACATTGTGTATCTGCGATGTTTTAAACTTACCGGTATTCAGGCGCTTTTGACGGCTTAGCATGTTAGTAATCTGTAATTAGAAACAAGAATAATCGTTAATAAAGGTCTCTATCTTCTGGTAATGATGCGTGGAGTATAAAATAGTTTAGTATGTACACTTGCTTCGTGTAGCACGTGCATTTTTAACTATACATTATTATTCTACGAAGTATCTTTTATTGAAGCACACAGGAAGTAAAAAAGATAGTCTAGGTTGATGAAAGCAGCCTGCTGATGTGTCGCTTTACTTTTCTAAAAAAGGGTTAGGAGAAAGTTTCTTATTTACTGCACTATAAAAACGAAAGGGTTCTTTTTTTTCGAGCCAGCTCTTTCTATCGGACCTTTACCATTGCCGTCGGCATACCGCGATTTCTTCAACAGTGTACGGTGGTCTCCTCGTGAGTAACTGAAACTTGAAACTCTCACGATGCAGAAAATGCATCTAAAATTATTTTAACAAATATTGAGATATAATTAAATAAAAAAAAGATATCTTGTAAAATGTCTTTGCAAAGAAATTTCTTCGATGTTATATATTGAGGATTCATCTTAATCAGTTCGATTCGGTCCGATGATAAAATCGTTAATTAGTCGTTGCTGTTGCATTCGATATTATAAATATGGGTGTACAATCGGTGATGACATGCGTGCAGTGTATAATAGAAGGTTCAATGAAGAAACTGTGTGTCAATCGGAGACAATTGCGTGAAGGCTGAAGACATTAAGTGTAATCATCAGTAACATTTTATCGCCATTATATATCTTGATTCATATTTGCGTGTACCTTATGGGCGGAATTCTCTATCTCTTTACCATCACGAACCCTTCTCGCACGAATGATTTATATTTATATATTTGTTGATGTATCTATGATAATTTTATTGCATACGCGATTGGCGTATAAAAACAATACAATCAGCGAATTGTTACAGGGTGAATAAATCAATTAAGTGTAAATTGTCTTGTGTTAAATGTAAATCTTAGAGATATTATCAGAGATGCTGAATTTCTAATATTCGAAGACATAATGAAATTTGTATCTTTTTTATTCCTTTTAAAATATTGAAAAAAAATCGCTAATTCCATAATTTCAAACAAAATTAATTCATGTATTAATTTGTAATCATATTAAACGTGTAGTTGATTATACGATTCAGATAAGTATTTCCTGGACACTTTCATTTTTCTTTCTTTTATCATTTATTTTTCGCAACAAGATTGATGATTATGAGTTGATAATGATTCGTATTTTAATAGTTTGTTAATAAAGTACAGCAATTATTGCAGTTATAAACGTCGATATCGACGACATTATTGTAACTTTACGGGACATTAACCTACAATGCGCAATTTCTCTTCTCTTTTCATATTTCTCTATAAAATCTTTCGTCAAGCATCGTAATAATCAATCCTTTTTTGCATTAATCTTTTTTATACTTGTGATAATTCAAGCCTTAATATCCATATAAAACGCATTTGAGTAACTAATGAAGTAAATTTCCTTTCGATGCTCCATAAATATTATATGTGTACATAAGAAAATGTTTCTTATTGTCAAAACTTATATCTACAGTATATTGCTTTAATCGCTATTAAATGTGTATATTGTTTTAGTCGTTATTAAATGTGTTAAATCACTAAAATTATTAATCAGATTAATTGTGCTCCATTTAATAATATCATTTATAACGGAACTATACAATAATTATATTCTTTTTTTTTTTAAATAGTATCTTGCAATTTATTACTTTAATTTTAATGATTGATTTTTTACAAACTTAGATTTCTTTTTAACAATGTAAAAAAACTGTAGATTCTGTAGGTTACAAACGATTGAAAAAAGTGTTTTTTATGAATCAAGCTTTAAGAAGAAATTAATTAATAGATTATTTATTTATTAATAACTTTATTTATTAATAAATTATCATTTTTATCTATAAATTAATTTAAGCGGAATAAAATTACAAATTTATCAACATATAAAAGTTACGATTGTATGTATATAGGTATATTGCATAAAAAATTTTTTTATAAATATCATCATGAATCATTACATTATTCATAAAATTATATTGATTAAATTATTGATTAAATTATATATAAAACATCATAATATAGCTTTTAGAGAATATTAGTCATTTAATTATTTGTAAATTTTATCAACTATTTTTTCATCAATATTGTCCAAAGAGTGTCAAAACATAAAAATTTGTAAGTTATATATTCTATTAAGTTTTTGTGATCGTTAGCAGGTAATTTTAATAAAATATGTTAAACTACTACAAGTTGTGAGATAAGGAGATGTCAGATGAGTATCTCTATGAGACATAATATGTGACGAACGTAATAACAGCATGTAACTTCGGTAATAGGGCACAGTAAACGGCAATTTCCTAGACCTAGATAACTTGCAATACAGGAGGAGGGCGAGGAAAGAGAGCTCGCTGCGGATTTATTACCGCGTCTCGCGCATTGTTTACGTCTCAGACGGGGAATATAAATTCTCATTCTAAAGCGCCACAAACTGTCTGCATCTAACAGTTTGCTCATCCCTGTATCGCGCGCTTCTATTCTCTCCTCAGGACGGCCACATACAATATATCTGTGTTCTTTACAAGATACATTTAAATGAAAACGAAATACTATGTGTTTTTAAATAAAAATTCACTGTTGTCACACCTGCTGCGAAATAAATCGTTACGTAGTTTTTTCAAGTGTTTAGTTATTAAAAACTGATGTTTATAAATTAACAATGGCACAGGCTATTTCAATTGTTGCATGGTTTGAAAATTTCTTTATTTAGACGAATTGCTACTAATTAAAGGTACTTTAACAAGTAAAATCATTAAAATATTTTTCTTTTATATTCCAAATTTATTATAAATAGATATTATATATAGATATTGTAAATGATTTCTATTATATAAAAAAAACATTTAATATAGATTTTATAAAATTTAATTTATTGCACACATTGAGTAATATTTAAAAATTATATTTACTGCTTATGAAAAACAGAAAACTACTAAAACATTAGTCTCAAATAAGACTTTATTATTTTTAAATAGAAAAAAAGTACTTAGTGAATACATTAATCGTACATGTCGTTTACGATCTCATGTTATTTGAGCTCAGCAACATAATACCGCGAAAATGGGATTTATTAGCAAAAATAGGGAGAAACCTTTGTAAAAAGTTGAGCACATAGAAAACGAGGAAATTACTTGTCTCGTAAATTTCCGGAGAGTGCACAACCATGCAGCGAACAAAAACTTTGGTCAGACCGAGCGTCTTAATCGAGAATCAATATGGTCTATCGTTCGTTTCTTCGGAAAGCTCTGAATTTTTTATAAAAGAGCTTTGACTGTTGTTTTTCGAAAGATTTTTGCTCCGTCAACGTTTACATTCCAGACACAAATGCTGCACGCGCAAGAAATACGAATCGGATAATTGCGGCATTTGTGCGTGAAGTGCTTTCTATTTTGATGACGGAACTGTGACGAAATCTATATGAATTTAGTAGAAACTCTGTACGAAATTCCGATAGAGAAGGGAGAGGGTTCAAATTTAAAAAGAGAATTGGACGTATCAACGTATTTACTGTTAAATTATTAATATATTACGAAGTTTAATGAACCATATATATGCGATGCGCTTGTACGTGAAGTTGGAAGATATCTATGCAATTATTACAATCCTTTTGGTTTTACTAAAAAGATGCTAATGAGATCTTACAGAGAGAATCACAAAGAATGGGTAATGAATAGTAGAGGTATATGTTATACGAAGATATGTAAAATAGCTTTTGGAATGTCCTCCCAGAGAGGCAAAATACATTATAAACATGTAATATGAAATATTAAAGTATATCGTATGTCATAAATATTTTATAAAGATTCAAAAGTCTATAGCATTAATCGCCAATAAGAAAATATTATTATTACCACATTGATACAGCATATTGAGCAGTTTGTATCGGACGATGATAAAAAGAATAGATTAAAAAATTGAATATCAAAAAAGAATAATTATAAATATTAATGAAAAGATATAATTAACTATTTTTGAAAAAAAAAACAGTTTTAAAAACGTATCCTATGCAGCGTTAAAAATGATAACAACTCATAAATAAGGCAGAAATAATTAATACTTCGTTAAAAATATTTTCAATTGCAAATTAATGTTCTTCAGATGTAATAAAATATTTAAATGTTCATAAGATAAAATCAGAAATCTTCATTACATTATAAAAGTTTTCTGATTTCAATTAAAGACTCCATCACGAGCAATTAAGTACAGTCATGTGGAACTTGGAACGTTAAATACAGGAGCGAAATGAAGGCACTGGAAGTAAAAGAGAACATTTGGACAATATTGGCTCAAGTTATCAAGAATCAGATGCAAAGATATTTGAACGGAACCAGGGCAATCGTATCTCGACCACATCAATAAGTTCAATCGCGTACTTTTGTAGCATTGCTTTCCTTCCATGAATAAAATTGAGACAGTAGTAGTTTTACGTAAACTTCTACATGCGGGAAATAAATTTTGCAAAGATCCTAATCTATATATATATATATATATATATATGAACAAAAAAGTCATATAGCATCATAAAGACGTTTGCTAAAATGAGTACAATGAATAGCCATAAAAGCAGAAAATAATGAGAGACTATATTATCGTCTAATCGGGAGATGAAGGAAAGGACGTGATCAGCCATGTTCGAGCAGAACCAGCTCGAGCGAATCGCTCCCTCGAACCGGCCATGGCGATTCAGCCAGCGCAGGCACGTAGGAAGAGGGATTCGAGAGAGTCCAACAGGGGCAACAACCAGGTAGAAGAGGAAGGGAGAGGGTTGAAAGCCGCCCTCGGTTCCAACGATAGTTCCCAGAATAATCCGGCGTATAAATTGGATTGTTGGTGGGACATGGAAACTGAATGCGGACAGGGAAGAGAGGACAGGAGGGGTTACGTGTGCAATAGCGAAACGGGAAGCACGTATAGACGCGCGAATACTTGCGCACGTACTCGGTCGCATGTGTACGGTAAATACACTGTGCATATATGTACATATACACGCATGCGTATAAATACACGTACACGGACCATCCGTTCAAACATTCTGTGATTTCGGCAAATTCAACCATGGAGGTGGAGTTACATGAATACGCGTGGATTTTCACGAATAGGTACAGGATACGCAGGGAATACACCCTTGTATGTGAGTTTACATGAGTTCGTGATATGTAGGGATCCGACGAGCAAACAAAGTCGTTTCGAACCATCGTAGTTGTGGCTACTCGATGACGCCGCTACAGAAGAGAAAATATAGGAACGTTAAAAATCAACGTGGAAATAACCGCATGAGAATCAACGAATAAATTTAGTTCGTTTATTTATTAATCAATCTTATTTATATTGATTAATATCAAATTAAATTCGGTAACGTTAAATAATAATTCTTTTCAATTCGCTACTTTCGATACTTTACACAGAAAGAGAATTGATTAAAAGAAAAAAAAGGATAACTTTTCCATTTTAGGACTTAAATTCATTGTAAAAAGAATAATAATTTAAATAATGTAAAATGTTTTAGAATGAATTTTACTTATTCATAAGATCGTTGGAATAATTACAAGAAGAATTTTCGAAATTTGTGTAAGATGTGAATACAAAAATAACATCGTGTCGCTTCATGTAGATCGAGTTTCAGTTGTCACAAATATTTTGAAAATCTTTTCGTGTTTTTTTTTTTATATGGTAGAGTAACAATGCGTTATTTCTCTTAATTTATTGTTAGAGATCATGTTAATTTCTCTCTGTAAATAGAAGTTTGATGTTGCTGATAAAAAAGTTTAATTTACGAAATTTAATTCTGGGCGAATTAAACTTACACATTGGAGCAAAATTTAAAGGATAGTATAAGTGACAAAGTTTAAACTTGTTAGATAAATTTCAACATTGGTGAAAATTTGGAACGCCGGATTCTACTTCATTCGAAGAACGACTAATTAATCTTTATGAATTATCTCTTTGCTAATAAGATTCGCGCACAATGTAGGAAACTCTGAAGTCGTGACCGACTTCATCTCATTACATAGAAGCAAACATGTAATACATAAGAGAATCGTCGTGTAAACACTGTTGCAAATTACTTCGGTGAACTGTTTACAAGATAAGCGAATAAGATATGTCATTTTCACGAGGCGTCATTCATTCAATGGATAACATTAATTCATTTCCCCTTGCGATCAGTATTTATTGGAGATATGTTCTTACAAACAAATCATAATAAGATGTTCACGTCTTCTGAACAAACACACTAATTTCTGATAAAATATATAATATTACTAGATAATGTGTCTTATATTTGATAACGATATTAAATTAAATAAATCTTACACAATTGACTATCTGCAATAATTAGATAAATTAAATTCCGATAATTAAAAAATTGTCGTTGAATAATATATTATCACTTTTTCAAATAATATATTTCAATTTTCGTTACATTACAAGAGAATAATTTAAAGTTTTATTTTATTAATTTTTTTTTCAGCATCGAAAATGAAATGTAGTCATTTTTATGCAGTTCTTAATACTACTTCTTAAATTATAATTCTGAATTGGTATATATCTTATATTTTTGACTGTATTGTAGTAAAGATACTAATATATCTTAAAAAATCGATATTTTGAAATACGTTGAGAAAATGGCGACGATGTGTTAGCGCAGGCGTGTTTTGTGCATTTTGAGTTTCGTTATAATAATCCAGTGCGGTAGTATACCAAACCTAAGTAAACTATTTCTTCCAAACAGCAATATGTTGTTTTGTCTGCGCTTTGATTACACGCGTCTTCGTCCCTTCTAGGGCTATATTGGCCGGGAACTTGATATATGTATGTAGGGTATTCCATTTTCTTCCCTCCGTCTTCGCAAGCTTGACAATGCAGCGACAAAGACGCCATATTTTTCGAGAAGAATCTTCAGATATATGTATACATACGTATAGGTATGTAAGTATAAATCAATACCTGCCTGCAGCTAACATATTTCTTGCAGAATTTGCATTGCAGTTTTAATTACATTTTTCCAATCATAAGAACTTTAATACATACTTTAATATTCAAGAGATAAATTTTAATTATTTCAGTAATTAATAAAAAATCATCAATATATATTGACAGCAAAAATAAATGATGTCTGTTTCCACCAATGTGGATTAACTTTAATCTCGGTTTAATTTACTCTTCTTTTTTTAATCTTTGGAATTAGAAAAAGATGAAGAATAAGTTGGATCGAGATTAAAGTTAATCTACAATTGATAGAAACGTGCATAATGCTTAATTAACCGCCAAAATTAATTTTATTAAATATTATCTTCAATTTAAATTGCAGAAAATATTTCAGTAATAAATTTAAGGAAATTGTAATATCCTAACAGCATAGACATAAATGATTGGGATGACAGTTTAAAGAGCAGAATTATGGTAACTTTATATCAGCGCAAACAATTAAATGCTCAACCGATGAAAGTTTGAATTGGAGTACGGCCAAAATATGTATGACTGCAAAGTACATAAATATAAAATATGCTTTAAGCTGAAATGTTATGATTTAAAATATTATTGTCAAATTAATAGATTGATTGATGATAATAATATAATTAATAAGGTAAATAAATCTCTTATTTGAACTTAAAACATGTCTCCTGAAAAATATTATTATGAGGCATAAAAGCAAGTAATATATTCCTTAGAAAGCTAGTGAATCAGTAAAATAAATTGAATAAGAGGAAAAAGTCATTAAAACATTTTCATACTTAAATTCAGTTGAGCGTGCAATCCTATCGTCGTTATATCGTCTGTTTCTCTCGGTACTAAAACAGTTCTTTTATTACTTTATAAAAGTACTCTTCAAATTTTTTTTTATATAAGGCTAATCTTATAAACATAAAAATAAATCTGATTCGATTCGTTCTATTTAATTGCTTGTTACGGTGGCGTTATCACAATAAAATTTAACGCTACTTGAATCTTTTGACTTGATCTGTACATTCTAATTTTCCGAATCGACTTTCGTTTGACTCAACCAAGAAAAGAAAGAACGCCACACCTTCGGAATGCCAGCCCTACATGCAAGCGACTATGCGTCCATGTTCTTTTATCGGTCTACGTTACCGTGGCATGTACGATACTCGTTGTTTATTCACGAGAAGACGTTGCCTCCTTCTTCGCCGTCTTTTTTATTTGCCCGTCGATACCACCTCATCTTTCGCGCCGCACAAGGACCTCCCTCCCATTCTCCTTCGCTTTTATAAAATATAAGCAATTTCATACTTTCTGCCCGACTCCCGAGCGACCCACCGAGCATATCTTTACGACGCGGCACTCCGGATTTTGTCAACTTTCCAGTGCTCCCGCGCCTCGTCGTTTTGCCGATAGTCCTTTGTAGGAAGAACATATAATCCCTGGTAGCTTAAAAAAATAGTTTTTTTTCTTATACCAGCGACTTTATCAGCCTCTATTCCTTTCAATGCCGAAGGAGATTTCGTCACGAATCAAGTTCATTATCGGGAATGAGGTAATTTGTGATCTGCTCGATGGTAAATATCAAAATAAATAATAGATATAACTGTAATACACGCATCACGCTGACGTGAAGTAATGCAATCTCAAATGGAAACACCATAATTAGAGAATCAAAGTGCAAAACAACAAATTTCTCCTATTTCTGTTAATATCTTCTCACTATTATTTAATATAAATATTCGTATGGAATTGCAAATTAAATAAATTAAGTTTTTTTTTTACAATATTAAATATTCAATTGTGCGACATAAGTACAACTCCGCATACCACAAAGCCGAAGATTGCTTTGAAGTTTGCGGTTCGTATCGAAAATAAATACGAAAGAGAGTAGCCTCTTAATTCTCGATTCGTAGTTCCCCAATCACTATTTCAATGCCGTGTTCGACAATTTCCAAGTCTAATTCGCGGCTGCCAGCTACGAACAGTCTCGTTCATTCTAATTTTCTCCAAGCGTCCCTGATTGGAGTCTACGAGGGGCAATTTAATCCCACTTCTCGTATACCCTCCACTTACGAATCCATTCCATTGCAATATGTATGTTGCACCTGCATCCACGCCCACGCTATTAGCGGAAGACAACTCCAGAAGTCTGTCTTCAAGTGGAATGTTCGGGGGAGTATAATATAATATAATAACAATGAGAAAGAAAGAGAGATAGAGAAAGAGAGAGAGAGAGAGAGAGAGAGAGAGAGAGAGAAAGAGAAAGAGAAAAATATCCGAGGAATGCACTCTGTCGGCATCATCCTTTTGTCCAAATACATTATATATTCGACATAATGCTGTTTTGTAATATTTATCTATTCAGCGTACACACGTAAATTGACAAGTGCAATCAAAATTAAAATTTTGCAACCGAGAAGATTGGCACATTTATAGTATATCTTATAATATATCTTTTATTCATCTTGCCGTAATTATTGTTTCAAAAGGAATTATAAACAGTATTATTTATATTCCGCAGTAATTCGTAAATAAAAAAATATTTAAATCATAAAACAAATGTTCCTTTAATTAAATAAAGAGAGCAATAAAAAAGGATGATTTACAAGTCTTTTAAATACATAATATTACAAAAAAAGAATAATTTATTATTTATATTGTTTACAATATAACTGTGTAACAATATAAATATTTTGCAATTAATTATGTTTTTAAATATTTCAATAGCAATACGTTAATGAAAGAAAATATTGTGTATCACAATAAAATATAATATGAATTGGAATTTTTTTTACTTCGTTTACGACTTTAGAGAGATTATATTTCATACATTCTCAACGATTTCTTTCTTTCAGATTGATTCCATTAAATTTCTGCTAGGATCAACCTATGTTATTAGAAACAACTCGTGGCACCTGCACTGCGTAAGTTTGAAATAACGATGATTATTTCCCCTTTTCTCGGGAAGCACAGAAGAGCCGACGCAGAGACAGATAGGGAATCGTGATTCTCTCGTTTTGTCCCCTTTCACTTACTCTCTCTCTCTCTCTCTCTCTCTCTCTCTCTCTCTCTCTCTTTTTCTTATTGGATTATAGGTAGTACTGGGAGATTATCTCACCAGACGGCGAAATGGTAAAAGTTGGGCCACTGGTGCGTGCCAAGGTAAGACGAGGGTTGTGAAAGTAACGGAGAGGTTTTCAGACCTTTCCTTTGGAGCTGTGCAGACGCAACGACACGCCCTGCTCTTTCTCATCCTCTTCCTTCTTCTCTTTCTGTCTCTCTCTCTCTCTCTCTCTCTCTTCCCCTTTTTCTCTATATTCGTTCATCTTGTACCCTGGCAACCAGGGTTGACGGGGACCTGCATAGGGTAGGTTTGACTAGGGTCGATTTGGAGGCTGGAGTCCTTGGCGACAGCCTCAGTTGAAGCGGAGGGGATGATGCGGATGTCAATGCTAGCTGCCGGGTACCTACGTACACGTCTGGATAAACTAGCACGGGTAAGACTCGTATGTGTTCTTGCGTGATAGTGTGTGCCGTTAGACGAGCCTGTGCTTGAAGCGCTTGTATAGCTCTAAAGACGTGAAAGTCTATGTTAGTTTCTGGTGATAGTACAGCTGATTGTGTAGGTAGTCTAGGCACTTGTATCAGCTCTTAAGGTAGGTGTGGATACTGGTACGCAGTCGTGGTAGTAATGGTTTACACGCTTCAACATGTCTCCCATTCACCCCCCTCCCCCCTACCTTCCTAGCTCGGGTTGGTCCACAGACTAAGATCGATACGCGACTCCGGCTTACTTATTCGGCTACATTTCGGCATTGCAACCGTTCTCCATGTATTCTCCTCGAGCAAAATATGATCCATTGTCCATTCATCAGTTTTATCTTGTCAGAATATATGATAGCAGATATAAACATTAAAACATTCATGTCTAGTTTCTTAAACAGCTTCATTAATCATTGATTTTCATGTCGTTATCAAAAAGAACGTTATGTAAAATTATGCGAACTTTCGATGTAATATTCTTGCTATTATTATTTATGTCCTTATTATCATTCGTAAGAGGAGAATATAATCTCTGTACAGCAGGAAACATAATTTACTGATATATTTGACTGTGCTGTTAACGATTAGCTATTAACATAAATGCAATAGATAATTTTATTTTATATATTGCGCGCCGTAATTAGCAAATAATTAACTTTTATAATATGAAATTATATAAATATTATTGCTCTTCCGTCTGTACTTGACAAAATTATTCTCGAAAGTATGCACGCAAAAGTATATTTATAAGTCAATTCTAGTTGATTTTTTAACAGTTATTTTCTCGTGTAATCATGTGTCTATTTTAGATAATTCGTTCTTATTAAAGTATGATAGAATCGTTACTGTCGCCACAAAAATAACAGATTATTATCGACATTTTTTTCTTCAATTTTCCTGATAGCACACAAATTCTTAGATTGCACGAAATATATTACACGAATAAAATGAAATCTGTGCTTTAACTATTGTAAAGGACACGAAGCAACATTATTATTTCGAAAAAAATTGTTGAAATCTACGAAATGAGTTGACTGTACCGATCAACATTGTGAGACACAAATTGGCAATTTTATTATTCATCGCGAGGGACTATCTCTTTTATTACAGCGCCGATCCCTTTTAGCTTCTTAATTTAACACGAAATGGATCGATAGCTTTAGGGTAAATTAGAACGATAACTTCAGTCTGGATGTCAATGGAGCCTTAATAAGCTGCCCACATAATTAACTAATTGCTATATATACGTTGTCGGAATCGGCGTCCGAAGATGCAGGATAGTATGCATAATAAGCGCATTCGATTCTATATCTCTTCCGTCAAAAGTATAATTTTGTTCGTATCTAAGTTAAAACGAAAAACAGATCGACTTGAGAGAAGGCGGAGTAAATAATTAAGTAAATAATTAAGGAATTTTATCTGATAAAATTGATGCAGGAATTCGATAGTCGGCGAAGAAACTTTGAGACCGACTCATGTATAAAGATTCTTATTACGTGACTTCTTCGACGTCTATTGAATGGACACGCAAATGGAGGACAAGATCAGACGACTTTATCAAAAAATCAGTTACAGTAGTAAACATCGTACAATATGAATGCAGAAAAGACTCCTGTGTGCGCGTTTCTTTCATTATATATATTTTAATAATAGACGGATAAACGGAACGCTCGTCATTTATTCATAAAAAATGAGATTTATTAAACGTGTAAAACGTTGAACGCTTGGTGTATAAGATTTGTGATAATATTCATGTAGCTTTGTAAATTAAGTAAGATGAAACTTATGTCTTCTACCTCAAGATAAAGTTTCAATTATAAAAAGTAATTAACACATACTTTAGCGGCCATCGAGTTTTGGTAACTAGCGACCAAAGTATGTTATTTAAACACGTTGAAATTACCTATTCGCTACTACTTGATACTTTTGAAAAATAAATCAAATATTTCTTTTCTTTCTTCATGGCATTTGCAAAAATGTGCACATAGCCGGAATAAATAAATAAATTAATAAGTAATAAGTTTTATCTCCCCTTCTCCTGGAGAAATTATACAAGAATCCGATGTTATGTTAAGCAGTCAGAACCTGAGAGGTCTCGGGTATAAAAAGTACGCATTATGTGAGCTGTCCAATGGGAAGCCACCAGTGATGACGTGCAAAAAAGAACAGCGAGAGAAGCTGTAGGGATTATCGACCACGGAGAAAATCGTCGCTGTTCCTTATGGAACGGGTTCGAGTTTTGCCACAAGATGTTGGCGCTTGATTGCCGATACGCACCAGGCCATATGGTCCGGCGAAGGCGTGTTGCTGCGAAAGAACAGAAGGAATGGAGAAAAGAGAATAAAAATGGCGGGTCGCAACGTAATGCAACGAAAGCAGCTACTCCCACCGGGTTTGATAAGTTTAGAATTCTCTCTCTCGCGAGCCTTTATCGATAGTTTGGCATCTCTTATACTTGTTCCACATATAGACACATCTCAGATGTATGGAACATATGGAAATCGATCATGAAAACAAATATTATTTTTCACATTAATTTCATATTTGATTTTTACGTATTTTTATTTTAATTTCATATTAAAAATTAGTTGATAAAAATATTACTTTAACTCTAAAATGCTATCAATATATTTATAAGTAAATTTTACGTACAACTGAGCGAGATCATTGAGCTTTAAATTATGCTTTCAATGATTAGAAGATTCAATCTGTCATATTAAAAAGCTAGGACATATGAAAATAAGCTTCTAACAATTCTATTCATTTTATTTGAACTCCCTATGGTATAATCAGTATTATAAAAGAGAATTTTATTATATATATATATATATATTATTATAAAAAAGTGATATGATTTCAATTTTTAAACATTTTGTATTATTATTTAATATTATTATATATTTTATTTAAATGTTATGAAGAGACACACAATTTGTATTATATATATTCCATATAATTTCAAAAATAAATTTGATAGTGTTCTTTCTTTTTTTTTAAATTAATAAAATTTAAGTTGTTTAGGTTATTTTTTTATATATAAAAATCTAGATTATAAATGTTTCGTCATTAAAAATGTGAGACGTTTACAAAATTTGTATATCAATTAAGAATGGCTTTGTACATAAAATTTACATATCGATAGCAGAAATAATAAAATAAGTATTTAAAAAATCAGTAATTTTTCCATAATAACTCTGCAATAAATACATATACCAATCTGAAAATATACAAAAATATAATAAGTAAATTTTCATGATCGTATTATTATTCTTTCATTTACATATATATTACAATAAGATCTTATAAATATTTTTGTAATAAATTTATTTTAAAAAATTAGTAACATTGGCATTTTCGGCTACACGTGATAAATTAAATATTTTTTTCTTCTCAACCCGTCTAGAATTTCTCAACCCAATTTTCCAGAAACAGTGATGCAAAAAAATCAGTTTACGGTTATTACGTATTCCATGAAGTTTCAGTATAAATAGCTGGAGTCGCATAATACAACGCACTACTTTTTGGTGTGTTCTCTTAAATCACACTCTTCCGCGACGGGTCCAGACGGGTCTCATTTTGTGAGAGTATTACCGTAACTCAATCTGCTTGTAACGAACGTGTACATAACGATTGCATCTTCCAACGAATGTTTACGAGGTTTATGAAACGACACACGTGCTGACCACCCGTGCTTTAAATATCGAACAAAAACTCGTCATTTTTAATAAGAATCTTTGAGATTATTGATTGAATATCTATGAATAATATCAGCTATAAAAAGAAATAAGTAATTTTTATATTTTTTAATACACAAACATGATAGAGAATATTGAAACATGTATTGAAATAATTTTAAAATTTATATTTAAAATTATAATTATAAAGTATTACTTAGTAATTACAAATAATAATTACTTACAATGATAGAGAAAGAAGAACATTTTTTATAAGTTACTATCGTGAAATTTTTTTAACCGACCGTTTTTGGTAGACAGTATAAAATAAAATGTGGAATTTAGTTTTCTGTTATTATTCGTTCTCAGCGTCATCGACATAAATCATGAATTATAAGATAAATATAAAAGAAGCAAATGTAAAAAAAAAAGAAACACGTTTATTCACATTTTATTTATAAAGTTCACTCGATGCGATACTTCAATTCAAGTTTGTTTAAACTGACGATTTTATGCTATAAAAAATCAGAAATTTCATTAGGCGATACACATTCTTTTAAAGAAATAAATATTCAACAAAATACTCAATCATTTGCGATTTATATGCAATAAAACATAGAAAGTCAGCTTTTCATCATAACGTAAGTTTTTCTTCCTTGAATTTTATGAAATTAGATTGCTAAAATTGTTACTTAAAAAAATAATTAATTTGTATCTTATTTATTAAATTACATATTTTTATATCTTTTCAACTTTGTAGTTTTCAATAAAATATAACAGAAAATTTTCGTTTTATTTAGAAACACAGAACAGGTATTCAATATACCATACACGAAGTTCTTTGCACTCGCGAATTCTTTTAATAGTCTTCCAATATATGCTAAGCAGGTTCTCACAACAATTACATAGTAAAGATACGTACATGTTTGTCGAACATTAGGCGTGGAGCCAAGCAAACACTCCAGTGACGTTACATAGATAGATAGCAACTAATTTACACTGTCAATCCACGGGCAGTAAGCTAAAAAAAATCTGGCTAATGTCCGAACACGAACAGTCCTTACGCAGCACCATGGTCGTTTTATTCCAGTTCGAAGCATTAACTCTGTAATTTTATAACGTCGTAAATAAGACGCGCTTATATTGAGTTACGTGTCAACTCCCCTTCTATCTCGGTATTCTCCGTGGTTTTACAGGAAACCGCGCCGGAGAGTGGGGGTAAAAGAAAAGTGGAAATAAGCGGTTCGTTGGATCTTCAAAGCTTCGACGATTCAGAGGATCCGTTCAATCTGGTTGTTTATCCCTACAGCTTACCTGGACATCTCGTGCGAGTTGTCCGACGTTCCTCTTCGTTCTTTTGCCGCCGCTCCAAATTCAACGACGGAGAGGCTGGAGAAAAAGGATTTTACAGGAATGTCTGATAAGAATAAATTGGGCGCACATTTGGCTTGCGAATTGAATTTCATAATGAGCACAATCGTAATGCACATCAAACCGGGAATACCGCTCTTTCCATTACTCGAATCCGAAATTAACATTAATTTCGGATTGTGTCTTACAACGCAAGGAATTAAGCTGTCATCTGTATGTATCAATAATAATTATTCTTTACCATAACGGTTATATACATAGAGAAATCAACATCGTCGATTTCTCTGAGATACTTATTTCATTGTTTCTTGTTATTCCCTTTTTCATATATTAGATGTACATGTCAAATTCACTATTATTAATTACTAATTTAGATTAAATTGTAATATAAAAGTATTAAAAGTTATCTCAAAATATACCTTATATAATATTCGTGATTAATATTCAAATCGCATGATATATTAAAAATTTGACAGAATTTATCATATATTCTCTTCTTAAGAACCGCTTCACAATGGTTATATGCTTAAGAACAAACGAGAAAGCTAAGTATTAAAATTAAAAAATTATAAATAAAAGAATAATGTTCATATCTTAGAGAGCAAATTTAAATTTAGATAAAAAGATCAAGTTTCTACTTTGAAATAATCGCGTAACTCTTTAATTTAAGTATCATCGAAGCAAAAAAATTTTTGCTGGCAGATGCAAAAATTGCTTTCCAAATACCAAGATGTACAGCTGATGAAATTTATTGCTATGTATCGCAAATAACGATTGTCATTATGAAGGCATCGGACAGCATCTCTCAGATATTCAGATATACATGAAGTATTTAATATCTGTAATTAATATGCGACTATATAGCATTAAAAACGCAAAGTTATAACGACACGCTATGATTATAATTATAATTATAATTATATAACGTCTGTTCAATTTCATATGATTACTCCCTTCTACTATGAATATCCTCATTTAAAAACTCATAGTTAATAGGAATAGAAATTACGGAATTTCTGTTCCCTTTATGGAGAGAGAAGTTCTGATAAAGATATGAGCTAGGAAGACGAGGGCTCTATCTCCCAAGAAAAGTCTCTCGCGCATAGATTTCATGGGGAAAGAAGTCGGATCGGAATTACCAATCCAGCCTGAGGGATTTTGCAGTCCAGACGGAGGGTTTCTACGTATGTAAGTATGATCGTGGGTATGTGTGAGTATGTGTACATGTACGAGCGTGTAACACGCACACGTAGTGTTGGCGGCGCGCGCACCTCGGTTTCTACCTTTACGCCCAAGCTAACTGCTTCGGAATCGACGGGAGGAAAAAGAAAAAGATCGGCCATCATGAATTCCAGCGTGAACTTTTCTTTGCAGAATCGAAGTCGTCGTCGTCGTCGTCATCGTCGTCGTCGTCGTCGTCGTCGTCGTCGTCGTCGTCGACGTCGTGATCGTCGTCTCCGCGCGACGGTTCTGGGAGAGATATCTCTACGTTCCTTTATCCTTTTTATCCGACGAAATAAAGTCGCGGATAACCGAGCGTAATAAACACGCCGACATAATTATCCGGATCCGAGACGCGGATAAGGTTGCCCCGCTGTCCTTTAAAGTACCGCGATGCCTCCGTAGGTAGGGTTACTGTAAATTTTCGTTTCACTTTCGCATTGGAGCTTGTCTTGCAGACCATATTACGTCTGTAGAAAAGCATCGCAAATTTAATCTTCTTGTAGTCTACCTACCAATGCGTAGATACTGTTGAAAATAGAAGAAGATTACGCAAATAAAAGCTACGAAGAAGATCACGTTAATATAATGCAATTTCCTTATTTGCATATCTTCACAGTCGGATTGTATAGATCCGTTTAGATTACTCTAGATCCATTGCGGCGTCGTCGTAACTCTTAATTAACTCAGTCTTAATGTCACGATCGTCTATCGTAAAAATCTGCCTACATTTTTAACCTGCATATTTTAATACATTTATCATGTAATACATTTATCATGTGATAGATTTCTTATTCTGTTATCTTTAAAGCATTTTATCAGCAGATATTACGGAGCTTTACACTCCGAGTAATTTGAATTTTGCTAGCGTAGCCAAATGTCATTCTTCCATAAGATAATTTCATAATGATAAATCAAGTTGACATAATAAATAAAATATTTTTTAACTAATAATATATCTATACATTAACATATTGCAGAATTGC
>Ga0157364_1001261_pt1 | contig 21037 bp, 7 predicted proteins | sample AttsexASBM2_FD_111476 | JGI IMG/M metagenome (GOLD analysis project Ga0157364, IMG submission 111476) | Fungus gardens microbial communities from leaf cutter ant in Ribeirão Preto, State of São Paulo, Brazil - Atta sexdens ASBM2 | ecosystem: Host-associated > Fungi > Mycelium > Unclassified ...
ATTGGAAAATACCGCGGGATATGTACCTCCAAAGTGAAACTGATTTTCTCTCTCTCTCTCTCTCTCTCTCTCTCTCTCTCTCGCTGTGAGAGAAATAAATCTATTTTTCCAGAATTCAAGTAAATTTGATATCTGACGTTGATGCAGTTATGACTGATAGGCCAGTGTTTGTCGTTTGAACACCAAAATATTTCAAATGCTGTAAACGAAGTACAGCTGGCTTTTAAGATTAAACCAGTAGATTGTTTCGTTCAAAATTCCATTATGCACACAAGTTTCATTGTTTAGTACGATATCTATGCGGGATTTTATTTGCGGGGAAATATAATAATTTTGGGTTGTTTGATGTTTAAATGGGAAATTTGTGGTACCGCATTGTGTGAAGGCGTGTTGCGTCATGTGTATACGAAAATATCTGGCCGACAAGGTGGAGATTGTGCCGTGACTAATAAGCGACGAACGCTCGCAGTTCTATGTCAGCGAAGAAATTCGTGAAGAAATCGTTGATTGCGGGTCAGCCGTATAATCGATTTGTCGGTTTCATACTCGCAATTTATTCGCGATTCTACCTATAGGCGTTACAAATATGTATATGCATATTATGCAGAAAATTAATTACAAATGTAAATCGAAGCTGATACAGTTAATATATGATAATTACGAATGTTAATGATAATTATCGCCATATTTGTATCCTTGTAATCTTCATTACGAAAAGTTTTACAAGATGTTTTGTTATTATAGTTTATATTATTATCAGCATTTTATGAAAATCTGTGATTTACATTCGTGTATTGGAAAAAGAATCTGATTGCATCGAATGGAATTCTGGTTGAAAATGAACAAATCAGGATTTTCTGGTTCTTTCATTTCCAACCAGTTTGTCTCAATGCAGGTTTTTTTGAAGAACACCTAACGTTAACGTTCCATCGTATCTCCGAGAAAAGTACATTATCTCTGGGAAAAGAACTCGTCTTTTTCCACAATCCTATCTCGACAGGAATGCTTCAATTTCAAACGTGGATAGCGTTTAAATAGCTTAGCTAGAACGGAGTGACGAAGAAACGTTAATGATACCACCGATATATTTGATTTGCACTTAACATCGTTCAAACAGATCTGCTAAAAGCGAATCGCGATTGAACGCGAAGCCCTTGTCACTTGATAGAAATGAACGTGGCGAGGAGTAAATTGGAACCGCGAAAAACAGGAGATGCGAGAAACAGAGAAAGCGATCGATGTTGCACAATTGAGATAAGACTGAGACATGTATATATCAGTATACGTCGTTAAACGTTACACAAGCAATTGAGAGAACGTCATTGGTTTACAGACATGGCGCGATCATAAGCAGACAATAATAGGAGATTCTTTATTGCTTTACGTTTGCTACTGTCAGCAGAATTGCTGTAAATCCGGAAAAAAAACTAAAAAAAGGGAAAAAAGTCAAGGAATACCGCACGGGTCAAGGAAATTGCAAGCCTAGAGAATTTGTTGAATGTGTCCCGATGACACATAATATGATAACGATTTGTTTAATTCGCATAATTATAATTATTGTAAGGTAAACAAATCGTTATCTTATAAAAATGGGAAAAGTCAAGGAATATCGCACAGGTCAAGGAAATTGCAAGTCTCGAGAATTTGTTGTCCCGATGACATAACATGATAATGATTTATTTTTAGCTCGCATAATTATAATTATTGCAAGTTAAACAATTTGTTATCATGTTCTGTGTCATCGAGACAACAAATTCTTTAGATTTGCAATTTCCTTGACCTATGCGATTTCCTTGGTTTTTCACATTTTTATAATTTTTCAGATTACTACGCGATGCTTAAAAAAGAGTAAGAATGCCGATAAGAGATAATGAAATTATTATTAGGCTATTAATTTCTTTATTATATAATAAATCATCGCGAACTAATAACATAATATTTCTAATAAACGAGCGAAAAATTAGCATTAATATATACCGGAATATATTTATTAGTTCGCAATGATCAATATAAAGTTTATTAGAAAATTATTACAGTTGCAACTGTGTATATTGTTTATGCAACAATTTAAGCGTAATAAATATCATAGCATTAATTAACAAGTTACGCACTTTTTATTTTAGAGACATGTTATTATTGAATGTATGCAACTTGTAACATTAACGTTTATTCAATTCGGAACAAGTTATTGCATAAAGCCTTCCCGGAAGAAACCTTTCGCTTGCGTTATCTCGATCGTATAAACTCCGCGAAATTGCCTGCTTGACGGAAGATTTTTTGCGAAGATATTGCTCTCTTAACCTTCCTAATCGTAAATAGCCGTCGACTTACCGTATCTAACCGTTAAGAAGATAGATGCGTATACGTCAGCCATCTCCTCTAGTGACGTCAGCAACGAGGAAATACTGCGATTGTCGCAACGGCATTGAAGTCGCACTTGTATAAATAAGTGGACGTTAAAAAAAATTGTTCTATTACATAATTCAACTGAATATCACTTTTTTTTTCTCTGAAATTTTACCATAGTACATATCCTAAAGATTTTTTTAAATACGCTGAATATGATACCGTTGTCAAAATCTGCATATATCCGGATATTTGGATATTGGGATGAAATGCCAAGAATGCGATTTTAATCATTTTCAATATTTTTTCATAGCAAAAAAAAATTGTTTTTATACAAAATCAACGACATCAAAAGTGCAATTCAATCAGCTTTGAATTTTAGTCGTCAGAATTGTCGTCAGGATTTTTAGTAAATTGGAACTGAATACGATTGCGATAGCATCGTATTCAGTGAAAAAATATGTATTGTATTACATCACTTTGGAGAGAAAAAAAATGATTTTTTATTGTATTGGGTTGTCCGGAAAATTCGTGCCGCAAAAGATTTAAATTTAATAAATGAAATTAAAAATTTAAATCTTCTGCGTTTCAATTTTCTTTCAAAATCGGCACGAACTTTCCGGACAACCCAATACTATGTATTTGTACAGAAAATTAAAAAGTGGTAACTATATCTTGATGAAAATAAGTCAGTATAGTTATAAACGTTATTTGAAATCTTTTGAATTGTACTTTTGTCATTGATTTTATTTATAGAAACAATTTTTTGCCATAGAAAATGTTACAAATAGCTATTATTTTGTCCCACCCATTTCATCCTCATTTATTTAAAATCTTGACATGTTACGCAAATCCTAACAATAATGTTGTAAAGATTTTTTTAGAGTGAAAAAATTTCATGCTATGCTATGATATTTTAAGAAAATTTAGTGTTCAATCATGTTAACGATGTTTGAACATTACGCAAATCATTATCTTTAGCGATATTTCATACTACAACGATGAAAGATATGATAAAGTTATATTCCTTTATACTGTAGTATATAAGGTTTCTTATTTCTTTTCATTTATTTCCGTTCTATTTACTTAATTCAATACGATTGTTATTTGTCACTGCTAGAAGTTATAATTACGTTGGAACATAGATTGATGGTGATTTAAAATTTAAACGATTCAGAAATAGATCATTCAGAAAGATACGTTCAAAAATAAATTTCTAAAAATATACCTTTCCGAATATTGTGTCAAATCAATCTGATAATGATATTGACTGTTTTATACTAATTTAACTTTGTAATCTTATCATTATTCAATGGTACTACATAACAATAAGATGATTGATCAGTTAGATTTTTGTTAAAGGCGCGCTCACAATATTCGAAATTTAGAAGTTTGATTAGGCATTCCTTATTTCTGAAAATATACTTTCTTGTTTTTGTAGAATTTATTTTGAGATTTCATATTTACAATGCACGCTTAATAGACATTTTTCAATCAATTTATCATTTCGTTTCATTAAACCTTTAAGAGTCTACATTATTATTGATAATACGTTATTCCATTTTCCATGACATTTATCTTGACATTTACATAAATACTACGTATGCTGTAGTAATGTAGCTGTTAGAGTAGTCGATCATAAAGTTACTTAAAAGAGAAATAAGTAAAAAATGCGAGAGAAATAGCAATACATCATGATTATGCGTCTCGTTTAAAAATTGCAAATTCTCAGGTTTTTTCCTGTTATTACCAGTCACGTACAGAAAAATATATCCACCCTAGCTGAAACGAACTTAACCACGCGAACATCTGCGAATGTCGCAAATCAGTCCAACATGTACGATATATACGCAAGAACGCGCATAAACGCGCATGAATGAGTATAAACAAACATGATTCATATAACATGTCGGTATTTCAAAGATATTCGCATGTTGAAAATTGCGCAATGCAGAAACGGTGAGGCGTCGGGATATGAAAAGTTCCACGTATTGTAATTTGGTGAGAGGTGTTTATGTTTGTACCCATATGTGTTTCATGTGTGATATTTACGTCAGTAAAAAGTATATGTTTCCTCAAAAGATAAGAATAGAATAAAATTATATTAGGTATGGAAAAATGTTTCGTCTGAAATGGAAGGGATAGCGCTGACAGCGCAGAAACTCACGAGAGCCTAGGTAGGTATCCTCGAGTATTTTTCAAAAATGTTGCTTGATCGTGTCAGAAGAGATACTTGGGTATTTGAAGAGATGACATTCAAGCGTTCGAAAGTGATGCTGAAATGCCAGAGAAATGATACGCCTAACAGTTCCGTGTTCGATTTGCGTATAGCATATATTAATATGTATTACAACATTAATGTGTACAAAAAAATTAATATCTTACAAAAAAATTAGAAAAATAGAGTGAAAAGAAACGAATGTCAGTGAGTGTTGCAATTATTTTGAACACTTCGTGTACAGTAATAAATTTAATATTATGCAACATTCCAGAGCTTGTTCCACCGCGGTTTGCTTCCCTTTGATTGCGTACCTAATGTGAACGCGCCCTTATACCGCATTTCCGCCAAGTAATTTATAATCCAATTATCTTGCCATTCGCAATACTGTGCTTAATAAGTTGCAACAGTAATTTCTTTTGTTACTTCCACGATTGCTCCATTTTTCTAGTTTTTTTTTTGTTTTTTGCTAAAAAGCTCAACGCTGTCAGTTGCACTGAGCAAACAAAGTTGTTATTTTGCATCGTTTTTGTGTTTTCAGAAATTCGAAAGATGTTTTGAAAGGTAAACTTATATATGTCTGTATTTGAGATTGGGAACTATATAAGAATACTCGTTGCAAGAACTTATGTTGCACTAAAGTTTTGCAGAGTCCGAGATTTGGAGGGAATTGAATTATATTGGGTTAATTTCGGTATGCTTCAGCTGTTTGCATAGTGTTGTCATGACAACAAATTCATCAATATGGAACGGCACCAGAAACCGCAAAGTTCCACGTCAAAATTTGATTTGCATCGAAACAGATGCTCTAATTTATTAATTGCATTAATCGAAAATACGTTTATCCTTTAATTATTTAATTTATTTAGCTTTGACGTCTTTTTTTTATCGAACAGCCAAGTTTTTGCAAAAACGATTTTTCCCGATAATTGCATTTGCGAATCTATTATCGATAGCCTTACTTTATTCATTTAACGTCTTCTGAAAACTCTCTTTAAATGTAGATAACATCAAATAGCAAAAAGCTCTTGGCAAAAATCACTTTAGAATCTTTTCTCTCTTATTATACACACTTAAATAAATATTCATTTCTTTTCTGTCTCAAGATTTGCATAATGAATTTTTTTTCAAGTTTAAGAAAATATTGATATAAAGTGGAATCTTATCTATTTCCCTTTATTTGATTTCTTATTTATCAGATGTATTATCGTCATTTTATAAAATAACAATATTGATGAGGATTATTCAATATTATTGCGGCATTAATACAACAAATATTTGATCAGTTGTTTACCTTCAATCCTGGTCCAATGTGACCAACTGTTCGTAAATGGCAACTGTATCAGTATACAGCTTATAATATTTACAAAGCTTACAAATATTATCTAAAACAGATCACAGTGAAATTTACTTATTATTTAATTATTATCTATTAATTTTAGATAGTAAACTTTCGGTGAACAATATTAACAATTTTTGAAAATTTACGCTATGCGATGTAAAAGGTAACTATACTGATGAAATAATAATTCTCGTTCAGCAGAGAGATTAAATTATGCAATAATATTCTATTATTAAATTGGTTCATTGGTACATGTGATGTGATATTATTTGGAGAATTGATTCCAGATTATTCTCGGATTAGTTTGCCAATATTTTCCTGAAGTAAAAATTTGCATAATACATGATTAAAGATTTAAAAAAAATTTTTTTTTTTTTAAATTGAAGAGAGTAATATTCAAACTGAATGTTTTTATTTCCTATTTACTTATTTTAAATTACAGTCAGTGTGACCTTTTTACAATGATATACAATTTATTTTTCTTGATTTTTTTTACTACATAAAAATAATTTGAAATTTTTTAGATAGACATATGAATTCTTTTTTATGAAAATAATAAAATATTAAATTATGTAAATAATTTAATTATGTAAAAATTGAAATTACTTCAAGGGAATAATATTCAAAATTGAAAGGTATTGAAACATTATGTAATCTACGTTTGTGACGTACTCTCTATTCATAAAATAGAGAGTGAAATAATAGCATCAAATACAAAAGGAAAATTATGTATTTTCGAGGTATTCAAGATGATCGAAAACCTTTCGATTTCAATGTCTGAAACAATCAATGTTCTTCGAAATAACCCGACGTGCTTTATCACTGCTCTCAGCATGCAAAACGATGCATTGTTATCTCACGAATCACCCATTTCCCGATACGCGTAATTTGCGTGAACGCTTGCGCTACGTGCGGCATAGCAGTACTAGCGAATCAATATGATTCACTCTTCGTTTCGACAAGGTCACACGATGGGGAGTATGCTAGCATGTCGCGATGTCTCTCGCATCGAATGATGGCCTAAATTCTAATCGTTCCAATTCTCGTGATGCGAATTACGCTGTATCAGATCGTCTTTGTTTACGGAAAGTTATTATCGTCCCATTTGTTTTCAGCACACTCGGGTTTCTGATGATAAACGATCATTCAGGTCATCTCAACATAATTTTGAAGGCATTCATGCCCCGCTGTTCTCTTTCATTTACCACTAATATATGACGCAATATATGATGATACAAAGATATAATTCTCGCGATAATTTACCGCTTTGTTTCTATGAAAATATCGAAATGAAATAGCGATCTTTATGTTTCGTTAATAATCTTTATCTTTCGAGAATAAAAAAAAATAATGATGCGTTTAAAGAGATATCGATCCCTTTAAATCGATATAATATCATTAATACTATATGTTGAAGATAAATGAAATTTCCGATTGTTAAAACAGTATAACCTAAATTTGACTCCATACCAGATACCTGAATATAATATTTTAGCTCATATCAAATTGCAACAACAGAAACCTGTTTGGCACATCGATTATCGATTTTTTAAGCAGTATTGTTTCACGTCTAAATATCTTTTATTCTTCGGCGTTCGATAATTCTCAAAATAGTACGTTGATTGAGACGAATGATCGCACGTTTCACAAATCTTCCTCTCATAAATTTGCCTCTAAATTTAAAACGACGAAATGACGTCATCTTGAAAGATTGATCTTATTGTTAGACTGATGATTCTCGTATTTTAACTATTACTTTAATGAGTTTAAAGGGGAATGAATTAAACTATTTGTTTCCGCGATACGAATGAGTTGAAAATGTAATAAAATGTTATTTTTAATTTAACTTTTGACCGGATGGGAAATATTTACAACATTAATATTATTAATTAAAGCTCTTTGAATTAACGACATTGCGATGCAGCTGCCTAGAATAAAACGACTAGAATTTTAAATCATTCAGAGCTGAAAGGGAAGCCATTTTAATTCCCCCTGCTTCTGTAATCTCACTCCCTTTTATACATAAAAAGAAAAAGTCATAACAGCAAATGTAAAGAGTGCATTCATGGATACAAAAGCTAAAATTAATATTTGACATTTATTTAAAAAAAGGTAAAAAAATCAGTTCTTCTTTTCCACGACAGCTTGTTAGCAAGAGTTAAATATTCTCGCGAATATTTATTCCAATAAAAATAAATTAGAGTGAAATCAATTTTTACGTACTTTGTGACATTGAATTATAAGTACGGTCTCGTTTAGGAGTGAGATATTCAATTTAAAAGTCGCTTATCATAACTAAAGAGACGAATGCCAAGAGATAACTCGATTCTTCATTTACAGGACTGCTTTGTATAACTGCTCATTTTGGCGTATTGTCTATTTTTAAGAGGGAAAGAGACACGTTTCGTTGAATCTCGAGTCGCGCCGTGTTCAATTCACCGTGAAACGCCGAAGATTTGTGCTACGATTTTGAACTGGCTCCAAGTTTAATCACATCTTACAATAACCACACAGTATGGGTTTATACATCTTATTGTTCGCAACTCGAGACTTGGGCGCGCGCGCAACAATAAACTTGTGTTATCGCACCATACGACACCGAACATTGTCGGTGGAGCACCTACGCTCGAATTACCCGTCGTAATAATGGTAATCACAGACGCGGCGCTTCATTAGTCAAACAATCGATTCATTATCGTGATCGACAGTTCAATAAAACATTACAATTAAAATAAGATATCGATCGATTATCCTACAAATGAAAAAAAGAACCAACGTGGCCGCGAATGAATGAAAAGCTGCGCGACACATGTTACTATATAGAAAGAATGACTTTGCTGAAATATCTAAAAATTTAGCTATCAGGTTATTAAGATCTTTTCAAAATGCTTATGAGCATCAATATTATTAAATTGATTTCAATTTAATTTGTGATATTATACTCTAGCTTCTGTTAGAATTAAGTTTCAAGCTGTCTAAATTTCTTGGAGTGAAATCTCATTCTAAGAGAGTGAAAATATAGCCTCTTTTGAAGAAGAGTGAAAATATTTTACTTCTTAAAAAAGAGTGACAATTTTCTCTTTTTATTTTCATTCCAAAAAATTTAGAAAGACTGAAAATTAAATTCGCAATTTGCGGGATTGGATATGATTATAAATTTGCACCGAATCATTTAAGCACTAAAGATCTAGCTTGATCATTTCAGGATCATTTATACATATTGTAAACTTTTAACTTACGTAAGCTATAAGCAATTAATCATTCACAGTCGAATGAGAGGAGAATAATGGATTTCATTCTTCTTACATTCTATGATAGTTCAATTTTTTTTATAGTTTATAGTTTACGATATAAGTTAACAGTTTACGATATGTATAAATGATCCTTTGGGGCCTTTATTTCCTATTTCTTGTGTATTCATAGTATTATAAGATACTTTGTTGGATTAAAATAATTGTGTAGCACTTAGCACAAGCGTAACCAACTACAAAAAAATTTACTGAATTTACGTCCTACATAATTATTTTAAGTCAACAAAATTATTATTTTATATCTGTATTTAGCTAAATTTTTAAATTATACTTAAGCAAGTCGTCGTTCTTTCTGTGTATATTCTATAGCAAAGTAAAAGAATAATATTCATGTCATATTTCAGATTGAAACTACAATTTCATGTTTGAGTGATAGAAAAAAAAATTTTATATTATTTCAATCGAGAGAACTCGAGCTTTGTAATTGATGGAATAAAATGAATTCAAATGAAAGTTTCCCAAACAAAAGCAACAACGCAATAAGCTCGATAAAAAAAAATCTGCATTACAAGTTTCAACGTTGCAAATTCATCTATACTTACAAATTTAATTTCTCTCGTGAGTCGGCTTTTTCATAATTTTAGAACTTTCTCAAGCTTTCCCTCGAGAGAGAAATCTCATTCAGCAGAAACATTCTTTTGCTTTTGGTACAAAAATAACAATTGTACTTTTTTCATGTTTAATTAACGTACTTTAATTTTCTTTGTTAACTGACCTAGCTTAATCTGTCACTGTGATTATTAGGATGAAAAGAAACTTGTTCAAAACAAAAGTACCAAAGTGAAAGACAAGTGGACGAGGTGGACGGTTTACAAGCCTAATAGACTGAATAGGAAGATAAGGAGAATAAAACAAGGAACAAAAGCGATGGTCAATGTGAAGTCGCCGTATTAATTAAGGGTTAAATACAGTATTTATGTCCTGCGGATAATCAAAGATAGAGATATGATATACGAGGCAATGTTTGACAAAACCGTAAGAGAATTATTTCTATCCGAGCTCGAGTCTCTCGCCGGCAAATTAATCGGCATGGCAGCGTGACATATGTATATATATTTTTACTCCCCCTCGACATGGGACATAAAAACGATTATGTACGACGTGGGCAATTTCCAAACACAGTCGGTCGGGCCGCGACGCGAGTTACGACGCATTGCTAAAATGCGTGTCGGCGCGGCGCGATCGTGGGTGATGCAACAACACCGTCGCATTCTCCGTTCGCGCTGTTTACGCGTACGAGAGCAATGACGATCGAAAGCTTTCGGCCGCGTTTAATCGGCCCCGTCGCGTCTTACGTCACATCCATCTAATTACGAAGTTGGTTTAACACTCGCGCGCGGCGTCGCGTCGTGTTGTTATCTCTCGCTGCGGCGCGATCGACGCCTTTCCTCTATTTTTCTGAGTCAATTGTTGACGTTCTTTCGAGGGCGCCTTTGCCTTGCCCCGCCGATATCAGACGGATGGTCGGTCCGGCCGACAATAACAATGGAAAGTCGTCCGAATGCCAAATCGATGTCACGGATCGTTGAAAGTACGCCTTCGTAAATAAATTCCGACTTATCGCTACGCGCCGGAAACGCGCAAAATCGCGGTGATGTATCGGTGTGTCAGACAGCGAGCAGTCATGCATTTCGGAACTGTCGTATGTGAACGCTGCCGATCGCGATAAACAGATTCTTGTTTCCTTCCCCTTCCCTCCCTCCCCCCCTCCCCTTCCAAGGAACAGACTATTTGCTAGCCGCTAGACGTTGAAAATATAAGCACTTCGATCGGTGAGTAGGAAATGGCTTATGACGGTACCCTTTGGTACCGTCAATATTCTCCGAGCTATTGAATTACCAAGGGCTCTTACTACTTTGACTTTAATATTAGCTACTAAAACCCAATTTTTCGTTGTCTGGTTAACTCTTGTGTTTAAAAGTTAATTGTTTTTGACTTATTTTTAACACTTGACTTTTCATTGTTACTTTATTTTAAGTTAATTTAGTATGTAAAATTGTGAAATATTGTTCCTTTTAATCTTCAAGTAGGTAAATGGGATGCTCAAAAACATCCGAAACAAATTTTATTTTTATAATTATATTTTTTTCACAATATATAGAGTTAAATTTACAATTTTTTATTTATATTCTTATGAGATAGAGGAATGTAAAAATAATGAATTTTAACAATTTTTTTACTTTTCTTTTCCAAAACAAGGTTTTTAAAATAACTATGCGTAGAGTACTGTCCACATATCCATTTAAAGATCAATATGGTTTTGTTATAACGAATTTGATTGGACGCACTCAGTGTGCACTGCATATTAAAGTTATTGTACAGAGATTGATGTAAAAAAGTGTATTTAATGTTTAATATAAATATTGAAACAGATTAAACCGTGAAATCTTCAATTCACTTTATTGTACTGTTAGGTAAAATGTTTATTTTAGAATTCGAAATATTTGTATTTCACTTTTACTCAATAAAATCTTATACAATGGCTTTTAATATACATCAGTGCGTATAGTTTATCTAACCGAATTCGCTATAAAATTCTGAACTGATGAAAACTCTGTTAATTGAAACGAAACGTATTCATATTTTTTGTATTCTATCTTATCGGCTAAATACATATTTTAATTATCTTAACATCTATTTTGTTAAGTCTATTTTGTTTTCATCTCATTTAATTTTGTTATTATTGGTATGTAAACAAACAAATATTAATCTGTTTCTGTTTATTGTGCTTAAATTTAATCTCACTTAACTTTATGATAAAATTGTATTTTTCAAGCTATATTATATGATTTATATTATTCACCAAACTAATGATTTTGTATAATGATAATTTTAAAAGCTATTCACTACAAAAAATTGATTCAGTGAAACTATAGAAGAATACAATTTTTACATTATCATTAAATTAAGTCTCATCACAAATTAACCAGCAAATGAAAAAATGGACCGAAGAAAATAGAAAGTACCGCCACGAGATTCATAAATATTTTAGAATGGTAGACAGTAATCTGAAAGATTATCCTGCTTGAACTTGATTCGAATCTTGTGGAGTTCATGCTGCGGCATTTTATTGGAGATCTCCCTCATATTGCATAAATATTTGTCGTCTTCGGTTAAATCTATCACGATAAATGTAGATAAAATTGGTTTCGAAGTTTTACTGTTATGTATCAGTGATTTCCATGTTCCAAAGTTTTTATAATGCAAATATAAGCTCTATTTTCCAAATGGAATTCCAATTGTAGATCCTCGAGTAACACAGTGGCTACTTTTGGTGAGATAAATCTCGTTTCGTTTCCATATCTGAATATGAAAAGAGAATAATCTTAGACGGTTTCAAAGGTCGAATTAGGAGAAACAGATATGGAAGATAAGCTCAGTTAGAATATTTATGTAGAAAGTTCCTTGCATGTCAATGTTATTTTATAATTTCTTTGATTTTATAACTTCTTTGATCTTATATAATATTTAGAGATTTTTTGATTTTTTGTTTTTATCTTTAGCTTTAATAATATTAATATATATTAAATATGTGATGATGTCAGATGGATAAATTTGTTTTAAATTAATCCACTTTGGAATAAAATGTAAGAAATGATTGTTATATAAGGTGTACTGAAATTCACGAATCAAAATGATACAGTAAGTTTTATAAAAAGTTTTAAAAAAAATTAAATAAAAAAGTTGCTTGTAAATTTTTATTTTAAGCAGTAGTTTATTAAATAATAAGGATTTAAATACAGCCAATTACAGATTACGTTTAAACACTGAAGTGAGAGTTCACTTAACTAGTGCCGCACGTAATTCATGGACAAGTGACCGTGCAAATGTAATTTGTAATTAGTTATATTTAAATCTTTATATCACAAAAACTACTGCTTGAAATAAACATACATACATAACTTTTTTAATTTTTTGAAAACTTTCTTGCTGTAGCATTTTGATTTGTAAATTTCAGGATATTCTGTTAGTGCGCCTTTAAATTGATTACTGTATTCTAATTTTAGAAGTGAAAAGAGTGCACTGAAAAATAATTAATGCTCGTAATATTACTCTCAAAATCTGAATCAGATAAATCACTGATATCAGTGTCACTAGTTAATCAGGGACTATCCACTGATTCAGATTTAGAGAATAGATAATATGTATAGTATACATAAATTCAAAAAGTAAAAAGGATGTATAATTATTAGGTGTGGGAAAAAGTTCGTGGTGTTTTTCCCGTTAAATGTAATGTTTAACATATAAATTCGAAGGTTTCTATTTTTCTTCTGTAAATTCTTTCTGTCTTTGATAGGGTTTTACACACATTGTGGCGAAGTTTATGTTGCAAATATTATTATCATTTTTTGTCCGTTAGGAATGAATGATAAGAATACTTGTTATAATTTGATAAATTTATTCGAGTGTATACGGTTTAGCTACTTGTGTGTCAGAGTAAGTACGTGAATTATGACACCCAGAGAAAGATTTCTTCGATTTAAAGAAATGTTTCTTTGCTATATATGATTAAAGAAAAAAATTTCTTTGATTTCAACGTTATTTCTTTGATTTAAACATTATTTTTTGAAATCAAATAAAAAAATTAATTTGAAGAAATTATATTTTATTCAAATCAAAGAAATTTTTTCTTTAACCGTATATAGCAAAGAAACATTTTTTTAATTCGAAGAAATCTTTTTTTGGATGCAGTCTTTGAAATGTCGATCGGATATAAAAGACTTGCGTCAGATGGTCGATCATTGTCAACAATTCCCTTAACACGGGAGAAAGAACGATATTTATCTTGAGAATCTCGTTTATGAGTTTTCTAAGCATTCTTGCAATACTTTACGTAATGCGAAAAGTATATTAAAGACACCCTGATTGTGTTTTTTGTCACGCCGATACTGTGAAGTTACAGAATAAATTGCGAAAATTAACATTTTCCAGCCGAAATTGATATTTTGTTACTGAAAACCAATTAATAGTTGTAATATTACATTAGATAATATCGTATAGAACGAATTTCCATAAACCGATATGTTTAACGCCACTGTAAACAGAAATTGGAAATCGAATTTATAATTCACAAATTGCCTGCAAAAGCGTCTATAATTTCGTTGACATGAAAATTCACGGGGTTATAATTTCCAAGCGCTACACTTAAATTATTTGCAGTGATAGCCAATTGCGTTTGCTTGCCGCCAATGACTTTTCGTGACATTTTCAGCTCGCTTGCTCTCGACTCATCCACCGTGTGTGATCTCTTTGATTTGATCGAAATCGCATGCGGAACAATTAATTATTTTTATTAATAAAGTGCGACCGATAATATCCCGAATAAAACACGCAGAAATACCGCATAATGTTTCATAACAAACATCGAAATAATTAAAACCAAATTGTCGATTTCCTGCTCGAACTTTGATATTTATTGGATTTGTGTGAAAAATACTACAACATTAATCAATTTTGTCGCGAATTAATTTTTTTAATTAAAAAAATCATTGATTTGAGAAAAACCTTTTCTCTAACGGTCACTTTTTTTACGAAAAATTTACATATATTAAATTAATATTTTCCACAGAAAAATTATTAATTAATATATTACATATATTAAAATTTAACTTAAATTTATTTTAATATAAAATCCTTTGCTACTTATATTTGTTCACAATTTTGATAAAAAAGAATCTTTCTCCTTCCAATCTTTTAAAATACGTGTCTTTAAAAACTTAATAATGCTTTATTTTATATTATTTTATTAATATAAAAAGTTATTTTAGAATTTTAGAATTTATTATTTATAATATCTGCTCGTTTTATTAAAAATATACTTTTTTAAAACTGATCATTAATAAATAATTTTTATATCGATTCAGTTCACTTCACACGTTTATATCTGAAAACTGTTATTAATTGAGATCTTGAAATTACTACAACATTCTACAGTCTACAGTGTTCAACAGTTCAAGTTGAATTACCGATTATCTGTACGTCAAATTGACGATAATTACAGCTATTTCTCGCGCATTTGCGTTGATCGGTTCTTGTGTTTACCGACAACATCAAAGAGTGTTTTAGTCGCGGATAAATTCTCGGCATTCGTGTGCAGTTGAGTGTCGTAACACGCATTGAAATGCGAACCAACTATAGCGATACGTTTTTTTTTTTAAATGATCAATGGAAAGCGAGGAAAGCTGATTTGATGGGAAAAACGACATAGCTTCCGATATGCTCTGATAACTCGTAAAATAATTCAACAAATTAATGTGACATATCCAATAACATGATTGGATGTTTTACGTAATCCCGCAAAAAAATTCCATTGCTGTTGAAACTGGTGACCCAGTCGATCGTCGTGAAACCAGGCCATCATTTTTTTATCCCCATCTATTTTTAAACCCGCAATTTAACAACGGAAAATGCAAAAAAAGTACATCAAATGATGGAATTGGATTGATTTTAAAGGGAAATATGTATTTTCTCTAACGATAATATTTTTCCTACGAAAAATTTATATATATTTAATATTTTCCATAAAAAAATTTATTTTAACATAAAATCTTGTGCAGTTTATTTCATGATTTTGATTAAAAAAAAATCTCACGCAATTTAGTAAAACACGTATTTTTCTTGAGTATAATAACGCTTTACATTAACAGAAAAAAGCTGTAAAACTTGATCCCATTTGTATCGCGATATCTACACAACAAAAATGTATTCATATATGAACTATTCAGCAGCAGCGAGAGAATTGTTGTTTGTTTAAACGCAGGCAAACAGTTATTAATAATTTGTAATTCGCATTAGCCTCGTTACCCAGTTGCAGAATCGATAGTCAATAATCGATAAAACTCCGATTGTTTGGTAAAATTTAATACTATCAGTATTTTCTGAGTTTTTATGGAACTATGTCCCAAATAGAACAGGTATCCACGTGGAAGAGGGCTTTGATGTTTTATTCTCGCTTCAAAGTGCTTCACTTGTTGCGATACGCTTAGAACGATTTTGCTGAAGTATCTAAAAATTTAGGTAAATACAGATTTGAAAATAACTTCGTTGGACCATTAAAATCATGTAGAAAACTGAAGCATGATGACCAATGTTACAAAAAAATGTTGACATTCTAGCAATTTGAACATCTTACATGTTAGATCATCTAACAAAATTTATTTTTAGTTTTATATTTAGCTACAATAAATTTTTAGATATTTTACTTTCTAAATTTCTTGGAGTGAAATCTCATTCCAAAAAAATTAACTGCTACTATTGAAAAGAGTGATAAATTTTTACTTTTTTTTTTTTAAATGAGATTTATTCCAAAGGAAAAAATCTCACTTTTTTTGGAATAAGATTCAGAAAATCTGTCACTCTTCAAAAATTTTCAAATTTTTTACTCTTTTTCAATAGTGGCAGTATTTTAATTTTTTTTTTGGAAAATTTTCACTTCAAAAAATTTAAAGAGCATCAAAACCGGTTTTTTCGTATATACATTTTACATTTGATTAAAAAAATCTTCAATGAATTTTACAAAAGAAAATTTGCTTCCTAAAAAAAAAATGTAACTTGTAACATTTACACGAGGTTATCTTTTTGTAACAATGCGTGAAACTAGTTTCATGAAGACAACCGCGATTACATTGATGAAATAGAATTGAAGTTTGAAACTAGTTTGAAAAGGGCACTTCTGAGATCACTTCGCTGTTCTTCCTAAATGTCGTCGATAATACAATTGCAGTCTACACGCGGATTACCTTGGATTATACCTATCGTTTTACCTTTCAGCGAAAATTTGATTGGTTGCAATCAAATTGCGATTGAAAGGCTTCGTTCCAAGTCAATTCTTTTTAACCTCGTACGTTCTTAATCTCTTAAAGAATATTTTATCTCTCACGGAATTGTTATGGTTCCTCATAACTTCACAATGTTTAATCTTCGTTCCTTTGAATTTGGGACGATTTGGAAAGTTCTCCAATTTGTGGCTTCCTTATTTCACGTATAATTGCCTCGCATATAAATACCTTGGCAATCGTATTTCCACATGCGAGACTTGCAAAGTTAAAGAAAATATCTAATTGCGCAAGAAGATTAACTGTTAAGTACTTATAGATTTATGATGATATATGATAACTATCATGTTGCGAGAAAATACATACAAAGTACGTGTATTAAGCGTATGTATATTACTGAAGAAAAGCATCAGCGCTCACGTTGAAAGGTTACCCAATATAATCGAAGAACTTGTAACAGCAGGTTTTCGAATCTTTTCAATTTACATCGCGTCAAAGTTGATAGAATTCGCGTCTTTTATTGTAAGAAAAATAAGTTTCGGCTCTATATTGTGATATTAGAATAGGATGATTGAACTTCGCTTCCAAAGATCAATTTTCTTTCACGAGATATTCACATACCGCATTTTTGAAATTTTTTATTACTTAATTTTATTTCCAATAATTGAACACTATATATAAATATATTTTATTTATGTACGTCAAATTGTGTAGAAAAATATGTAAAATTATATTTTATATAATTTAAATGGAAAAGATTAAATCGAGAAGATTAGAAAAACATTTCTCATCAATTTTTTTTTTATTTGGTTTAACTATTTTCAAATGTCATCAAATCGAATATTATGTATCAATTTATAAAAACTTTAATTTTAACAATTAATTAAATTTAAAAATGATTAAACCGACATGAATAGAAGCATTGAAAAATCATAAAAAGAAACATTTGTCTCTCGGTCGAACTTAGTAGAGAACACACAGTAGAGAAAGATCATAATTTTTCCAAAGAAGAAGCTTCACGTTTATGCTATGTCATTCATCTTTTAAATGCATGATATCAGTTTGTTCCCAGAAATTATTATATCCATTGGAACGATCATGGGAGAAGTAGAATCGTCGTTGTTGCCGACGTCATTCCCGGTTTCTCGACGATGATAACAGACAAACGAGGCACGAGCGCGAGCATGGCTTATCACCTTGTTATCGTTATCGCGTCGAGTTATGAATGGGCGGGATCGCGCCGTGTTACGACTGTTTAACTTGAGGGTAACGTCTTTCATAACGTATGAAGAAGCATCTTGCTACGAAATTGGAAAAAAGAAATAATACCGATCGCAGTGTTATCGACCGATAATTGCATTCGCTTTTATTTATTATTATTTTAAAGGATCACGATTTATCTAGCCATTTTTCACATGCACGAATTACACTCACTTAATCTCTTTACGACACGTACAGATAATGCAATTATATATGGAATGCAGATAAAAGTATAATAAAATAATTAGCTCGAATATCGAATTTATAAAGTCGATTACGCCTTAATGAAAATATAATTAAAGTCGATTATCCGCGGTAATTTATCCTCAATTTTCAATGATAAATTTTCGTACATCGGTTCCCTCGAATCGATTAAAAGTTCGAGATTGCAGACAGATTGGAAAAAGATTTGTTATTACTGATACATTTGTTGTGATCTAAATCAATTTATTGATTTTATGATTTAAATGATTTTTATGATTTAAAACAAATAAATATCTACTTGAAATGTCAAAAATTTCACGATGGAAAAATTGTTGAAGATTCAACATTATAGTAGATGTTGCGTTATTTTTTTTTTCATTAGCGGATAAAGCTTAAAAAATAATAACAATTTTTTTTCTTCGGGATTTTTTCTTCGTGCTTCTTCATTTTTTGTCGCGCGATGTTTCACGCTACTTTCGCAACTCGATATTCAAAATTTACTTTTGAGATGAATAGAGATTCAAACGAGAAATCCGAAGACGAAGAGGATGAGAATTCGAGAATACATTGCGCTCACCGCAACATAGAATCTGTTGCCGTCAAGATAACTTGTAGCGTTAAAATATTATTAGCTATAATTCAACTCTTGCTACGAGAGAAGTAGTATACGCATTACAACTGACATACAGTGTGGTACGAGTCGGGTTCGTAGCAACAAATTTGCTGGAACGAGCTAAGAATTAAAGGCTAGCAGGCTCGGTATAGCACAGTGAAGTATTCGTGCACTTTACCAGCAATTACGTATTTATTTGAATCCGCGGGGGAAGTTGTTGCTATGATTTCTTGAATCCGACGTTATTTGCGACGGAGATAGTAATGTTATTAACGTTATGCCGCAGTGTTATGTCATTGTGGTATACCGCGAATTTGCGTTAATCATATCGCGACATTCTTGCGAATGCTCAGAGATGCTAAATAAAATTTTTCCATTATGAAATATAAGTATTCTACCGCATCTTTTTTTTTTCTCGTTAATTTGTTGTCATTATTCTGCGCTGTAGCACGCAAATTTTACTGAGAAAACGAATACTTATGTTATCGTTATTTAAAATGTTAATTTTTAACATACAATTTATGTATAGCATATGATTCTATATAATAATATAAAGTTTTAATATTATATTTTTATATTGTATGTATATTGTATTTTTTTCATATTTCCTTTAATGACGAAATTTTCTTTTAAAGTGAAAATTTCGTTCGTCAGTAGGTACGTGATTAATTTAGCGAATTGATTTTTAATAAATAATTACAGCGTCAAAATACGGAATAAACGGTCACTATTCATAGCTTATGATGTGATTGCGCTTTTCAATTAATTTTTTATTTACTTGGAAGTTGCAAACTGATTGAAGGTTTGCATTATACTCTCTAATTTCGCGCGATGTTTATGTCACGTCTGCGGTGGCCATTATCATGCGATATTGCTTGTCGGTGCAATTAACGTAATTCGAGAAGGAAATACCGCAATACGACCGAGGCAATAATCGCGGTTGCGAACGTGGCAGTAAAGTGAACTTTTGCTCAGTGAACGAATATATATACGTAGGCTACGTATTCGAAACTTGTCTGCTGTTTCATTTCAAGTGCGTCTCATGAGTGTCGTCTTCTCTGTTCGTTGCGATTAGCAAGAGAGACTGTCGACGCAGGAAGTGTAGTTGTAATAAAAACATGAAGGCTCACGATGTGGTGAACAATTACGGCCTACGTCGGCGCAAATGTTACGTCGTAAAGGGTCTTCTCTTAATCGGTCCATTTGCGGTTTAATGCACCCGCATGACGCGAAGCTCGAAAAAGAACTTATATACGATTGGCTGAAATACAGAGCGCGATTTTTTTTTACGAGAAAGATTTAACTTCGAGGTTACAGTCTAATGTGAGTTTAATGTTTTCTGGATTACTCTCAGGATATTTCTACTTATTTCTTTTCGAATAAATTGTCGAGAAGCTTTTCTTTATAATTTTTAACTTCATGAACCTTTATATAACTTCAGTCCAATTCTACCAATATAAGTTTAATTTTAATCTCGGTTTACAATTTATCTTCTTTTAATTATAAGAATTAGAAAAAGAGGAATAGTAAATGAAATAAAAAAAAGATAAATCGAGATGAAGTTAATCTTACATTGGAAAACCGGAAAGGCCGTAGTGAACTGAGGTGTATTCAGTTCCGCCAACGTAAGATTAACTTTAATCTTGATTCAATTTATTCTTTTTCTAGTTCTTGGGAAGTAAACAATAATATAAACAATAAATTAAACCAAGATTAAATTAATTAATCTACACTGATGAGAACGAGTATTACCGGCAACACGCGTTTTAATGCAGCAATCTTATTCGCGCTGTTATGGTATTTAACCTTAAATGTATTCAGAAATTTCTTTTAATCGCATAACATGAAAAAATAATTCTTGTTATTCTTTACTGAATTGTAAGCAAGATACACACACACACACACACACACACACACACACACACACACACACACACACACACACACACACACACACACACACAAGCG
>Ga0157364_1001262_pt1 | contig 21033 bp, 15 predicted proteins | sample AttsexASBM2_FD_111476 | JGI IMG/M metagenome (GOLD analysis project Ga0157364, IMG submission 111476) | Fungus gardens microbial communities from leaf cutter ant in Ribeirão Preto, State of São Paulo, Brazil - Atta sexdens ASBM2 | ecosystem: Host-associated > Fungi > Mycelium > Unclassified ...
TTTGTCAACATATATGCTGCGTTCGATTTTGTACATTCATGCGCTATAACTTTCATTCTATCTTTATGGTTCATTATATGCACGAAAAGAAGATGAGATAAAACAGTGAGCGTCCAAAACGAATGCACCTATAAATCGATGATGTTATTTACCTTGTAATGCCTTGTATTGTAATACTGTGAAAATTGGGAGTGCATTGATTAATAAGAGTATGTTATTTCATTTTCTGTTGGTTCTTCCCAGATGGGCGTTAATAAATAATTATTCAAAGAAAAGTTGCAAAAGACAATATTTAAAAAATAATATTTAAAAAAAAATAAGCTCAAGGATATAATTAAATAAAAATATGAGAAGGGTGTAGATGATAAAAAAATGTGACTAATTAATAACAGGATAAATAGGTTAAATATGTCCGTTTAAGTTAAAAATGTAAGCAAAACTTGATTTCGATAATTCTTACAATAATAATGCTTTGATAATTTAAAATAAAATTAAAATTGAGCCAAAAGTCGACTTTGTAAAGATTCTTTCTTTTCGCGATATCAATTGAAGTGTCAAGTATATGAAATTCGAGCTCTTATTTTTATGATCGTCATTATAATATCACGGTAATTTTGTTCTGTAATCGATGTGCTTGTGCTCGATAACGTGAAGTATATTAATGCATCTACATCAATTTTATCATTAGAGTCGCAATTTCGAGAATGGAATATTTGTTTTTCCAGCCATGTGGATCCTCACCTTTCGAACTACTGTTTAGTTGTCACTTCGGGCACGCAGTCGCACCCATCGACCCTCTGTGCTGCGCAGAACGTTCTGAAAGCTCATCCGAACTCGTCGGCGAAAACCGGCTCGTCCTCAAAGGAGCACCATCATCGGGGCGTTCCGGAAGGTCTGCACTGCGTACGGCAGACCAAACTGACGCTTCACAGGATGAGATACGACACTACGTACAACTTTACCCTATATGTGGTCGGTCTTCGTTGTACACATTAATATTAACACATTAATACATTAATAAAATCGATCGTTTGGAAAACCACACGTATTATATGCTCAGTTAATAAAAGGCGATAGACACTCTTCCGTTTAGTTTTTGCACCGTGTTCGTCTTCACGCGAAAATTATGATTTTATAACAATGTGTAAAGATTATTAATTTCCGCAATTCCCTTGCGATATTTACATTCTCCATAAAGATTTAAGTACAGATTTAGTTGTGTCACGCTGAATACTTTGCGCGCGCGTAGATTGTTTATAATTGTCATTAAATAATCAAAATGATACACTGATTCGACAGGTAAACACTCGGAACAATGTCTCCAATCGGGTTGCCATCGACGCTATCAAATTCAAGAAGACACCGGAGCTGACTTTGCGAACTGGTCGTTATACCACGGCTAATCTGCGGAAGACCGATGGTTTCGTCAATTTCCGTTATCGTCCGCCGGACAACACTTCAAGTACCTTTCACATACTTCCCTGCGGTGGAGGCATCGTGAAGGCGAAATTAAACGGACAAGGAATACTGCGGGTAAAAATCGTCGAGTGTTTACAGAAAGCGATCGGATACGTCGACCGCAAATTCGCGAAAGAATCTATTTAACAATTGACGCTGTCGCAAGCGGACTGGCCGTCCTATCATTAATAATCGGAATGCTTTTGCAACAGCGTCCATATACGCGTATAAGTGTGTAAATGTGTCTCGTGTGATCAGCAGGAAAAAGAGGTGGTCGGATATGCCTCATTACGTGTACCTCCTTTACCTCCCGGTAAGATGTATACTCTGCGTATATCGACCACACCGCAGGAGCTGGTTCGAGTATCCACCATAAAAGTGTTGGCTACGCAGGAGTCGTCCACCATTTATCCGCAAGTATGTTGGACTGTGCAAACTAATATTTTCTTTAGAATAACAACTGTGAATGATTCCGTTATGCTCTGTTCTTTCGATACTTTTTCAGTGTAGAAGTAATAATGTTTCTTTACTTCAAAAGTAACAGAACTTAAAATACATGATTTTCAAATTAATATTATGAGAATTAAGTAAGCATTATCCTATCAATCATTAAAAGTGAATTAACTTTATTTCATAAAAAATCGTCAAAATTATTACAACTTAAAAAAGATCTTTTAAGAATTGCAAAATGAAAATGACAAAGGTAATGATCATATTAAGAAAATATTCTTCTATTATTTGATTTGTCATTAATTTTCCATCAAAAAAATAAAAACTAATTCTTTCCTTTTTCTAGGAAATTTAATTTTTATTATTAAATAAGAGAAATTCTGTTATTATTGACATCAATATTATTCAATTGTTATTATTTAATTTGCTAGTCAATGTAATATATGATATTACTATTTTAGTTCTATTTTATGATTCTTCAAGATTGAAAAAGATTTTGACGCGAGTTTGTAAAATTAGATATGTAATAAATTTATATTGAAAGATTTAAGCGCTAAGAACCACTAGTTGTCACTTCTTTTTATTATTTTTTAGTTGTGTCACTTTTAAAGTAAGAGAGTGATATATTTCTTAAAAATGGAGATAAGTCAGTTTCACTTGATATTCACAGCCGCATAAAATTACCATCAATCATCTTTCCCGGTTATCGATGAATCTCGAAAATCATAAATTTGTTCGAAAAGCGAATTGGACGTCGCATTTTTTGACATAGATACCATCCAAAAATCCACCGCGAGAGTACCGATCTCTCAGAACATGTCACGAAGTGACGATAGGCGTGGACCCAGCCGGCGACGCAAAGTACTGCATCCTAGTGAAGGAACTGCGGAGTTCATCGTCCTTAGCGAGTGTTACGACCGTGCCGGATCAGTGCGGACTTCACCGGCGCAGACGATCCGAGTACACATTCGAGGTTTGCGAGGAGAAACAAAACCTACCGAAGGACCGGGCGCTGCCGTTCACTCTTAAGAGGCTACAACCTGGCAAAGCTTACCTCTTGCAGGTCACAGCGCAGTTGAAGGGCCAGTCCTTATCCTATCCGCTGCTGGGTGTACGCACACGACGTTCTTGCACCACGTAATCCGCATGATTCCTATTAAACGAACTATAAGATCGATGAGACGATAGTCTGTGAGAGCACTGTTGGTGACTTTTAGATCTATCTGTCTTCTCATCAAATAATATATACCATAAAAGAAACGTCCACAAGATTTAGAGAATTGGACGTGCATATCATTTATCTTAACAATGACGTGAATTTTATTCAAGTAGAACAAAGAATCATCGTTACATCAAAATGGCATCAAAATAGCTTCAGAATAATTATTTAGAGTCTTTTCGATTACGATTCATTTTAATGTCATTTTGACGTTATCGTAACCTATTGTTCTACTTGGACAGAGATCTATCGAAGTACATATATGCAAACCGTGTCGACGTTAGTATTTTGTATAAAAATTTTGGTGTTCTAAAATTTTATTTAAATAAGTACAAACGATGACCATTTAAAACAGATTTCGCTCGATAAACATTTTTTTTGTTATTTTCGCATATGATAATTTTATCTCGCTATTAAGTTTATTTGCCAACCAATCTCGCGGGAGCGCAGATCATTGTAAAAATAATACGTACGACGAGAAGTTACTTCCGGATTTAAGGATTATGTTCAATCGCAGAGGCACAGTCATCTAGTCTAGATTTTATGACGTTCAACCATACAAATATACACACACACACACACACACACACACACACATACGACGCAATAAACGCGGAGTGACCACAAGCGTACATACATATATTTTAATATTTGTATAACATGTATGTATACATTCTTTATATAGTTATAAGTTTTTTATACGTATTCCTTTTACCCTCTAAATAAATATTTTTACCATTTTTACGGCTATCTGTAGTTGTGAATAGAGATAAACTTGAAATTCAGAAAATGAATAAATAAAAATTTAGACAGACAAATAAGCAATTGTTGCTCGCGCGAATCTAGCGTGCGCAACTTTCTCATTTGTAGTAAAAACTATAAGAATCCTTCCTTGTTTTATATGTTGGATTGTACAATAACAAAAATATAATTACTTTTGCCATGCTGCAACGAGTTAAGATCAGAGTTCCACTTCGATGAGTCTGCGGAGCCTTTCTCCGGGTGAATTCGGTGGTTCCGCCTTCAGCAATAAGGCTGCTTTAGCGAGATGAACTTGCTTATCCTCGCCAGGACACATTGCGAGTTCTCGCAGGGTGACCGCCGTGTAAAGCGCTAGACGAGCGCCGTACGGATCCAATCGGCTTACCGTGTCCATGATGCGTTTACACAATTCCGACTTTCGTGGATCGGTTGCCGGCAATAGCTGTATCAGAGAGTGACTCACGGATATGCAATGCTGATGGCCGGGATGCAGCAACACCGTAAGCCTAAACAATTCGTTGAGTTTTCAAGTAATACAAATTTAGTCAATTCTAACAAAATAATCTAAAAATTTAGATAGATACATATCTGGAAATAATTTTGTTAGAATTGTTAGATCATCAAAATAAACTATGTAGAAAACTCAATAATGATGTTGCAAAAAGTTTTGATCTCAATAATTAATTTGAGTGTCTTACATAATTATTTTGACAAAATATTTTCAGATCTACATATATTTAGCTAAATTTTTAGATACTTAAGAAAAACTGTTCTTTCATATAGCGCAAAAGACAAAATTTTTTTTTTCAATCTTTTTCTGATATATTTAAAAATTTAGCTGGATATATATATGAAAATAATTTTGTTAAATCGTTAAAATAATTACGTAAAACGCTTAAACATAATGCTACAAAAATTTTGACTTTCTAATAATCTGCTTTTTAATAATTAACATCCTACATAATTATTTTGATGATCCAATAAAATTATTTGTTTGATTTATATCTAGCTTTTTTAATTTTATAAAATTTTTTCCATATATGGATACAACTTTCTAATATTTTACAGTTTAGTTATCATTTATTAATTAACGCGATAGGAATTAATGTTAATGAAAGTCACGGAAAAATCAAATGGAAAGGTATAATATTATACCGTGAAAGAAGTTCGGATAGAGTATATTCAGTTGCCTGCTTCATGACTTCTACAACCTCTTCCTCCAGTCTGTCGATCAGCTCTGCAACCTCCGCAGATGTTATTGTTCCTGGACACGCGTCACAAGACCAATTGGTATTTGGGTTTAAAGGATCGTTTGGCAACATGAGTCCGTTTTTACAAGGACAATTAAGGGTGCCTAAATGCGTGCCCAATTCTATGGGATCAGCGCAACGTTTGCATCGGCAAGCGAAGTATTTTGTGGTAAGGAGATGTTCCCGCCTAGCTCTAGTAGACCAAAGCGCATGCGTGTACATAGTGCTCAAATGTTGTCCTCTGGAAATATCAATTGTGTGAAATGCATGATGACAATAATATATATATATTTTCACAAAATAGTTTTGATGAAAATTTTTCTTAGAATTCCTCATATCATCTGTCAAAACTTCTATAAATTTTAGAATTTTTTTACAATTTCTGCATAATCTTATCTTTCTTCATAAAAAATTTTTTAGATTTTTTATACAAATTGAAACTTTTCAGAAGTGCTAAGAAAGTCTATATTTTTTAAAAAGAATTCTTTATATATTTAAATTTTGAAGATATTTTATTTTATAATTTTTTAAGAAAACTTACGAAATTTTAAATCTTACGAAATCTATCTAAGATATTTTTTTTAGAAATCTTCATAAAGTATAAAAAAATTCTTTTACCAGAGAGATGAATAATTTTTGATAAGATTGATTAATTATAATATACGTACTTTTTAATTGATGTGACCGCGTATACCATAATTCGCGGCCTGCCTTTGTTATCGATGTGAAAGCTGTGTCGCGTGTTCGCGATACAGGAATGCTCCAGAAGAGATGCATGTTCGTAAATTGCCACCGAGCCTTCTGGCGGTGCAGTTTCTAACGCATTTACATCAATCAGGCCACAAATCATCGGTAGAACATTCTTACAATCGGATGCCATCAACAAAAGTGACCCCAAACGCTGACTCACACTCGACACTTCGTCGTGAGCTTCTGTGCCGGGTCCTCGCGATTCCACGTGATTTTGCAGATTAGCCAAAGACGTCCATCGGCGCGATTTCATGCGCCACAATATCAGTAGACGAATTATCAGAAGTACCTCGCATCTGTAGGCGTGAAATTATTGCGTAAATGAATTTAATGAGAAACGTCTTTAAAAGCATTTTTAACTTTCTGCGATATAACTGTGACTCAAGTCACGATTAATCTATAACACGATTAGGCATTCGTATCCTTTTTTTAACACTAAAAACAGCTAAATAATGATTTCTGTCCTTTTCTTTTAATAACACAACTTTATAAATGCTTTCTAAAGATTAAGTATATATGTAAGAAAGTATATATGTAAGAATCACTTAATTATTTTCATAATGTAAAAATGATGAAAATTTGCACGAAATTGTTTTGTTTATGTTACCTTCAATATAATGAAGAAAGTGGCTTCCGATTTTGCCTATTTGATTCTCAATTTAATTGTCACCAATGACAACTTGATGGCAATACTCAGGCAACAATTGCCTTCACAAATAGATCGTGGTAATTTTTATGGTTACAAATATACTACAACATTTCTATTCGTTTTCGTAGACTATATATTGTCTGCATAATGTCTTTATAGTAGTACTAATAGTAGTACTAAGTTTACTGACGATACTATTAATTAAACATTAGAAATATATTGGGCCAAAAATAATTCAATATAGAGTTAATATTATCCAGTAAATGAAAATGAATTTAAATGAATTAAAAATTTAACTCTATTTGATTCTGAATGCGTATTTTAGTAACAATCATAGTATATTTTCACTTCTTTTTAGATTTAATTGAATTAAAAATTACATTTCTTATTCAGAATTTTGAACTTAGCAGTATTTATGATAAAACTTTATATTCACGATAAAAATGCACTTAAAAAAACTGAAATTCTTTTTTATATTGAAAAATGCTTCATGCAATTCAAATGAATGAATAAAAATACATTGGAAAAGGATTCATTTCAACGTTCGCAAATGCGTATTTTTGAAAATTTAAATCCATTTCAATTCATTTCAATTCATTCTTGTTTACTAAATTGTTCCAATAAATTTTACTATTAAGAAAATTATTATAATTATCAGTGATAACATAACATGATGGCAATTGAAAAGAAATTTATGCGATTATTTCTTTTCTTATATGCAAACGATTATTTCCTTTCTTATATGCTAAGAAAATACTTGGCTATCTAGGCTATCTCTTTGTTAAATCATCATTACATCTTGCTAATTTAGCTTCGAAGTAGACACTTTATTATCCAATCTGTGCTAGGTGAAGTATGCAATACCTAGGAACAATTCTAGCTCGCGCAAGGAGAGCGCACTCCAGCTGATGCCTCTTCTTATCTAACAACCCCTCGCAATCGGACCTGCACACCGGCCAACAACATTCACTGCATCTCGCATCGACATTGTCGCATCGTTCGCTACATCCAACACAGACCCGTTGATTCGTGTGAGTCGATGGTCCCCAGACCAAAGGTGTCTCCGCAAGGATCACGTCTCCCGGTGCTAGATCTCTAGTCGCCAACAAGTGCCGTCCGAGTACAGAATCGCGACTTATTTCCCAGCCGCTGCACATGGACCTGTGACGCGGCCAATCTTGAGACTGGTGCGACTTGTCGCAGTAAAACTCGCGTCTGCAGCTGCCGCACTTCAACGTAGCATTTTTGCCGCATATCGGACATATACCGTATTTCAGGTCACCATCCATGACTAGTTAAGATCATTGCCTAGGTTGAATTTAATTATTAAAACTTGACCATTCAAGCTTCTGATCGATAATTTAATTAATTGAGCTAAGAAGAACAGAAAAGAGACTGTGAGAAATGCATACTTTGCACCATGGAAGTTTTTTCTTCAATGTGATACTTACAGTTTATTAATTCAGGAGTTAAGAATGAAGTAATATTAAACGCGCGATCAATATACTATTTATTATTTTTCATTAAATTTATTGAATTCCCCCCAGCGAAATAATTAGGTCAGACTTCATCGCAAGAACATCGTTCACTGGCCGCTAACTTTATCGTACTGAACAAATCGGCATTTGCGAACGCGGCGGCACGTTTAATTATAGGTCGGACGACCGTGTTACTATTCTCGTAAAACGAAAGGAACGAAGATTTTTCTACTGTGCGCGTATGACGCACATGGATCGCAAGATGTGCTAGCGAGAAGATCAACACATCCAATGAATTTATGGATTTGATACCATTCTATATATGATTAAATCTAAATGTAAAAATATTGCCTAAATTACAAGAAATATATACATACGGAAAGAACTACTTTGTTGACATATTAAAAAATTTATATAAGTGGATATAGATCTGAAAATGATTTTTTTTTGGACTATCAAAATAATTTGTAGGAAATTCAAAGAGTAATGCTGCAAAAAGTTTTGATATTCTGCTAACAATCAACTTGAGTGTCCTATAGAATTATTTTGATAGACAAACAAAATTATTTTCAAATCTGTATTTATTTGAATTTTTAGATGCTTTAGCAAAACATTCTTTTTCGTATAGAAAAGTCTTATATATGATACAGATCATTATTAAGTGTCAAATACAGTTATGAAAACAGCATTTAAAATCTGAAGTTATGAAATTCAGAACATATGCATACAATATGCAACTAAGCCTCTGCTGCTTTGTGATTAGTAGAGAAAGGTTTAAAGATTAAAATTTTTTTTACTACAGGGTTCAAAGTTCAAGATTTTTTTATTATTTTAAAATTTAGAACTTCACTATTAAATTCGTAATGTCATATTGTATTCAATTTAAGTTATTTAATCATTTCTACATCGCCACTTGTACTTACAATATGTTAATTTAACTAAAACAATAGAATTAAATAATTTAACTTAAAAAATGTATTAAATTTGATTTAAATTTAGTTTATTATTTATTAAGTGCATCATACGTTAATATGGATTTTGATTTAAACACAGAAATAGATTATTTCATATTTTGACACATATGAAAGTTAAATAATAACATGTTATTTAACTCAAGGAACTAGGTTATTATTGTTCCCTATCTAACAATATATGTAATGCATATTTTTAATTTTTTAATAGAAAAAATTAAATCATTTTATATATAAATTTTTTCTAAATAGATTGAATCGATTATCAACATCAACATCTCAAGAGAAATCAGTATGAAAGGTGAAAATAATGAAGATGATGTAGATAATATTTCGATTTATTATTAAACGTGCCTACATGATACAAATCAGGGAACAACACAATCTCGTTATCACTTTATGACGTAGTAAATATGTTTTGTCCTTTGCGTGTACGTGATGAAAGTCTAATAATTATTACACCTTATCTATAGGAGATGGGATTAATTTAACGATGTTCAGATTCGGTACACAGACTATCACAAAGTTGATTGCTGGTTCGGGTTCGTACATGGGTGTTTCTAAAATGATCACAGCCGCGAGCTGAACGACATAAAAAGTAACACGTCCAAAAGCATCTTTTTACTTCCATATCACTATGCCTGTGATTTTTTACGATATTCTCTACGGATTATTTCTCCTTGGAAAACGCCGTCGATATCAATAACTCGCGATACGCATGAAATGTGATTTAAATCCGTCATATTTTTCCTACGCTTATCTCACTTTATTTCTGCTTGTTTATCTTGCGCGAACATCGACTTTTAATTCCATCATGAACATCAATACGCTAGAATTAGGAAAATTAGTGCTATCATGCTCGACTCGATATTAGAATATATCAACATATATTTGAGATGTGAATGTCGATCACATATCAAAATTTATAGAACAGCTCGAAGCAAATCCTCAGAATCCACAGAGTCCAATTATTTTAATCGAAAACATTCCGCGGCTCATACGAGGCTCGATCCTTTAAATTCTCGACGTCGTCTTCCTTTCGTTACTGAATCACAGAGAGTCGATCCCAATTCCATCTTGCCAAGATAAAAAATACGAAGTTAATGCCGCGTTAACGCAATTTAGAATGCACCCTGTACGCGTAGCATCATTTAAGAATCATTTAAGAAATACGAGTCGCTCAATGACCATGAGAATACTATTCTTTTTTTCCATTTTTTTTCTTTCTTTCTCTCTCGCTCTCTCTTTACACCTTATTATACAAATACAACGAGACACCGTGTAATTCTTATATCTTCTTCACATATTAAGAATATATTCCTAGGTACTCTGCGAGGACGCGCGACCGTCCGTAAAGCAATCCGTCGACCCTCGCGGGGCGGCGGCACGCAAATAAATGTGCTTAAAGCAAACTTAATTAAGTGATAATTGGCGAACGCGAAATTCCAGCCGAGAGATAATTGTTGCACGAAAGAATTCGCGTGCCGGCGTCGCACGGGACCATCTGAACGGACATTTACGCCTCGCACGTCATCGTCGTATCTCGATTTCGGTTTATCACTCTCTAACTGCGCTATGAATATATTTATATATATATATATTTATTTATTTATATATATAGAATGCATTACGAACTCACCACGCGGCTCACAGCCGCGTGTGACAGACACCAAAGCACATGCAAAATAACTCAAATGTAAAACAACAGTGTGCGATTTCTCGTCAGCTCATCTCTTCATCCCCTTCCCCCTCTTTACCATAAATAGAATAAATTATACCTCTTTATGTACAAATGGTACTTCCTCTTGAGTGTTTGTGCTTACGTAGGCCTGCACTCTCGCCGCGCGTTTAGCGTTAAGAATCAATTATGTCGATAACGCTAAATCGCGCTAAATTTTATGCCTTACTTCTATCAGTCTACTCTTTTCAGCTAAATTTCTTGTGGTTCATATTTCCTCTTTTTTACGTTAGAGAAAAAATGAGAAGAAATGAACAGTGCAAGAAGTTCAACTAAAATGAACAGATCTCATAATACATTACTATGGAAATGTCGAGAAAGAATTCTGATAAGCTTTGATGCGATCGGTGCCAAAATCAATGGCGCAACGGACCTTAATTGTGCTTTTTTTATGTTATTAAAGAAAAAGACTTGCGAGAAGCAAAATAAAGGAAAACGTAGCGCTAAACGCACGATGAGCTATTGTTCTTAAATTTACAATACTTGTCCGTTTCTAACTTGTGCAGATCTTTCGCGACGATTGTTTGACAGAACGGCGATGATCGAACTTTGCCTTTTCCATTGTATCAAAATATATCAAAACGCGAAACTAGAACAACCGATGGGGTTTTCTATTTTCTCAAATTGCAGAGCAATATCGGTTGTCGTAGTTTCGATATACGAATATTATTCTGCGCAACAATAAAAATCTGCGGGATGCATTAAAACTTTCCTGAATGTATTTAAGTATACAGGATGTCTGGTAATAACCACATAATCTTTCGAGAGCAGGTAGAACAGATTAAACTGAGTCGAAAACTCTTCCACTGTTTTGCAATGTTTGCAATTTTTTTTTTAGTTACCAATGAGCAGAATCGTCTAAAGTCGAAGTATAAAACAACTTTAAAATATCTTTAATGGGCTTTCTACAATAAATCATTATATTTAAGCTTTAAGCCTTAAACCGTGAAAATTTGATCAATCACAGTTGAATGTGAGAAGAATAATTGACTGATTGATCAATTTCTTACGGCTTAAGACTTAAAGCTTAGATAATGACTTATTGTAGAAAGAAACTAAAAAAAATTGCGAAAATTGCAAAACAATAGAGAACTTTTCAACTTAGTTTAGTCTGCTCTCTATCTGCTCACAAGAGATTATATAATCATTATCGGACCCGGTATACAAAATGTTCGTGAATTAGTGATACAATCGGGAAGGGAGTTATGCTGTACAAAAAAATAAGTCGAAAACGTAAAAAATTTTTTATAAGCTTTGTTTTCGAGAAAAAGAATTGATAGGAAGCAAGAAGTGACTACGCGTTTCTCTCGAATAATCAACTTATGATTTGTGATTCCAAGTTCTTTCCTCGAAAACAAAGTCTCGTATAGAAAAATTTTATTCTACGTTTTCGATATTTTTTGATATAAAATCTTTCCGGTTATACTATCAGTTCACAAATTATTTTGTATAAGGAAATCCTAAAATGACAGAATTATCAACATTACTAGTTAAAAAACTTTTCAAATTGATTATGCAGATTGCAAATTCTTTTACACAATTAAAATATTCACAGAAAAGATGATCGATTTAACAAGAAGACCGAAAAAATTAAAAAGTTACAATACTAAATATACCCAATTTTTTAACCTTTTTCGATTTTCTTGTTAAAAATTTAACCAATTCAGAGAACTATCCAACCTGTAGTATCGGTAACTTTGTCACTTTAGCACCTCTATAAGCTGATTTTCTTAAAATTACAGAACATAAACTAAAATTCTTTGCCTCTTCCTTTCTTATATGAAATATTTAGAAGTTATCTCAATAAAATATATATAACAATCACGAAGAGAAAATACAAGATGCATTCTGAGAATATCTTGGGCCCTATAGTGAAAATATATGTGGCGACAATTACGTGAGTCTGAAAAATATTTTCCAAGATACCTCTTTTACATGTAATATCTCAAGGATATTATACATGATTTCTCAACACGATGAGATCCCGCGGATTTTTTTTCGCCGTGCGGAATTAACATCGATTTGTCCTACGATGGCCTGCGTTTAGTAAAAATAAAACACGTGTGCCTCGAACACCACGCGCATCCGCTAAAAAATTAATAATATTCATTCACTGCTTTAGCAAACAACGCCGAAATACGCGGTTCTACAGCGCTACAAAACGAGAACGCCTGAACGCTTTTGCCTCGGTGATTATGCAATATGTAAAATAGATCATTTGTGTTTGCTTATTCCGCGGGGAGAGAACGCTCTAGTAACGTTACATTGCGACATGCGAATGTACGGTCATCGTCGGGAAACGCTCGCCGTCCGTTCACACGAGATATATTTCATTGTTATATATGGCACTGGATATCAGCGTGATATTGCCTGTAGTACTATCCTCGCATAAATGCATCTCGTACTTGGTACAAAAAATCGAGGATCTTCTAGTCTTCTTGCATGTTTAAAAATGCGATCTCACGATGGGCGTACACTTCGACAGTATCGAGAGAAGAACGCCTTTCTCTTTCCACTCCTCTTTTTCAGTTAGTTCAGTTCTTTTTCTCACACTATCGTCGGTACTTAAAGAATGTTCGCCCAATTTCCTGAAGCGCACAACTCTGGTAGTCCGCGTCTTATATATTTATGTAACTATTATCTTTTCTTGTAAACAAAGGCCACGTAAATGCAAAAACCTACTGCAATACTAAGAGTACACGTAAAGAATATATCCCTCGAATGTCTCGACGAATTAAATGACATTCGCGGACAAAAGTACGTTGGTTCTGCCATTATTTATTATTCAACTGACACCAAATAGCCGTTTAAAACGTGAGACATTACAAGAGAATCGACATTCGATCATTAACGAGCGTTTGCTGAACTCTGTTTTAGCGCATCACTGTAACTGATTATCTGGACGTATTCCTATCAACGCGTCAATTTTTCAAACGGACATTTCCTGAAACTATGCTCTTCGTTTAAATCTTAAAACTAGTTACTAACACTTAGGCCTCACTAAGACAATTCGGCCTGTTGTTATGAGATCGACATTAGGGGAATGAATGTCCCGTTTGCGCTTTATCTCATCGCGGGAGACACTCGCATGAATCGGATTGCGATCTGCAATATAACAAAGACGAAACTAAGAATATATGTAAAAATGTATCAACATGCGATATTTACTTAATCGTTTGTCAACAAGAACTAACGCGCAATTTAAGTCATGGTAACAATTTATAATTTATAACAAAGTTACAAAAAAAAATAATAAGTTAAAATCAACCAAGAAATATTCAATAAGTTAAAATCAACCAAGAAATATTCAATACAAATAAGAAGACCATATTCTTAATAAATTCTTATTAAATTGTTTAATTTAATTTGTGAAATTACATACTCCAGCTAAAGTTTAGAACCGACAAATAATCGGCGCACATTTTATTGGCAATTATAAGATCCACGCAAAAAATATTACTAATCAACATCCACTTTGACCGAATATGGTCTTTTTTGTTTATCTGTATTAAAAAAAATGTTTTTTTCAAAATAGAATTTAAATAATTGTAGTCCATTCATTTGAACAATTCGAACAAATTTGAAGTAATGGAAATTTTGTACTATTAAAGTATTATTAATTCATTATGTAATCTCAGTCTGTTAAATAAAAGATGTCTTAATATAAACTTTCCGATTTGGATCAATGTTGAATCAGATCAGTGGCTGATCACAGAATCACGCGCGTATTGTCGCATCACCACATTCAATGTATATAAAGAGTGCCAATTTTTTGATTCGATACAATTTCTTTAAAAGAGTGTCACACGCGTCAATTGATCATTGTCTAAAAACATGGAATATGGCAGTTTGACATTAAAACGGAATTATCAAGTTTTCCACAAAGAACTGATGTCATATCGATCTCGATATTAACTGGATGGACAAATGACAAAAAATTTCAAAAATTTCTTTTTGAAAATTATATAAAAGCAGGACTAATGACGTCTAACCCGCTGACTGCCATGCTCGCGCATGTATCTTACAACATATTTTCTGAGACAAAAGAATATAATTAGTGTGCAAAGAGTTAACGACAATTCGCTAATTTTGCCTCCAACTAAGTAAGCGATTTTACAATGAAAGCGAAAGTAGGCTTTATACATACATTGCATAGAATGGCAGTGAACGCGTCAAGATACTTTTAAAAGTTTCAAGAGAGATGTCTGGTACTCTCTTTTTCCGTAGCTACGCTACATCCGTTTTAGCACAAGCTCTCCATTCGATTGCAAAATGGAAACAACAAATTCTAAATAAATATTCTATCCTACAGTCGATAGTCTCGTGCGAGATTCCAGCCTCTTTTTTTATATCGTGCATACATTAAATAGAACTAAGAATCCAAATTTCCTTAAATGCGGGTTTCAAATACGGCCTTACAGCAAGAATCGGCATGTAAACATCGGTTAAATTGAAAATGTCACGATCCATATAATCGTACTACATTCTAAGCAATTCCAAAAACAATGTGTACGGTGTTCCACACATATCTTTTTTTTCTTTTAGTGTCTCTTAATGGTTCCATTTTAAATTATATTATTATGTAATCTTTTAGGTTTTGTCATTTCTCTTACAATGCTTAAATGTTAAGTTGAGAAAATAATTTTTTTTTGTTTATATAACAAGCAAAATGTTCAACTCGTTTCTTCATAAATATTCAATTTTCCATAAGTCTTCTTTACGGGGCTCAATGGTTTCAGCAGAAACACTTAATTTGCACGTAAGTTTTATTTTATTTTTTTTATTTTAGGTTCGTTCTTTTTCCCATTAGCGCGCGCGAAATGCATGATTCACTATTTACTCGAAAAAAAGTTTTCACTGGGTCCAGAACCATTGTACGTTAATTGTTATTTATTGTATTACGTCGAATGCTGAGCATGTTGTAACGCTAAGAGCATCCGTGGGAATCATCGGCTAGAAAGCACAAAGAATACTCTCTAATATTCTTCAAAACGTTTTATAGTACGCTGAAACGTTTCTAGCTTGCTTTGGTTTCTTTCCAGTCAATTTCTCGATGTCACGCATACGAGAATCATTGCCAATTACAATCAGCAATCTTTTCCTCAAGTAACAGCCTCTGTTCGTTTTGTGTTCCTTTCTTCACGTTATTAAGCGAGGACTGTGCAAACCTTCTACCTGAGTATCGATTTGAGGACAATGTTGTGTATCAGGCGGTCCCCAATCGTGCAAATTTCCACTGTTAGCTAATCTGTGCGTAAGTCGATGTGCTATTGAGAAACCTCCGCTACCTTCCAACTGTGTTAGAACTATGATAACTTGTCTGAAATAAATGTATCAATGTAAAATTTGTTTATGCTGATCAGAAACAAAGTTTAATTAATTGTATCTTACCTGTGAAGGGGAGGAACACTATCGGCAGTTCTGAGTTGTCCTCTCGTGGACACGACATTATAGCTTTCATGGCAGTCGCATTTTACATGAATCCATTTATTTACATGACGATTTTCAACCATTACCACTAATCCGGCCCATCCTTTAGTTAAATAATATGCAGTCATGCCTTCTCTGCCCTGTTAGAGTTAAATATTCATATTGTTAGAGATTTAATATTTATATTGTTAGAGTAAGTTTATGTAAATTTTATATCAATATAAATGTAGATGTCAGTATAAATTTTAGAGATAACTGCTTTACGAATTATTCAAAATACGATGTAATGACTTACTTCGTGCCGTTGTCCTTTAGCTAATGTTAGACTTATGATAGCATCGGCTAAGACAAAAGCAGGTGGTGATATTTGCTCAACGAGAAGTCTCTTTGAGCTATGTATAGCGAGAACGTATTCCGGATAACTAGATGTATCTTCCATTCCGGTGTGCCAATGATTAAAGGCTAGGCACACAACGATATACAAATCTCTTTCCAACATCTTGTGACAGCCGACAAAACCGCGTACTTGTCGTTTACTGTGTTCCACTAATCTACCAACTTCCGGAGCAGCCGGAGATCTCGTGCGAAAAACTACTACGCATAAGTCCAATTGAGATCGCTGCGATTTTTCTGAATTTCTAAAAAATAATATAATTATTAATATATTACATAATATGTTCATGTGTGCGAATCAGTTTAATTGCCTCACCTTTGACCCTCTTGGAACAATGTAAATTCCGTTTCGGTGGGTTCTAATACCGTCAAAAGGACGCACGATAAATGTCTGAGGGATGACAACGGAGGGAGAGTGCCGCGCAATCTCACTTCACTCCATCCAACTCTCGTCTTACAGATGTCAATGCAATCGAAATATTTTAAAACATCGTCAAAGGATATCCAAAAGACGCCATCTGAAGCACCGTGCGGCATAAGCATCTCTCGTAATTGCGGAGTCCATATAGGGCTGTCGTCTGACCAATCCCCTTTCCAACTATAATGACCCCAAGGATTGCGTAGTCGTAATAACCGTATTCCCTGCGTAATAATTACGTGACAGGTATACTTGTTTCAAATCAGATCAAATAAAGTGTCAAGCCAAGTGTGTACATCTCTAGCACTTACTTGTACATCACGGACATCGAGGACAGAATATGCATGTCTGAAATAGATGTTTTAAGAACAATCAATAAAAAAAAATAAAAGAAACGAAAATCGAATTTAGATACCATGAAATAATTAAGTTTTCAATTTACCTTGGCCTTAATCCTTTGCGCTGATATTCCTCCTCGTCAACTTTCATATTACCACCTCCACAGCTAGCACCCATTAAAAACATAGCCTGCCTCGAGGACAAGAGTTGTGCCCATATTAGGTCCCTATCGAGTTCGTCTTCGCTTGGCAATGCTGAAGGTTGTAAAGGCACGCTCTCACACGGGGCACCAGTTAATGTCGCTAGACCTTCTATAGCACGGCCGGATACTAAGGCCTCGTAACAGCCATGTATTTTAGCAACTGCTTTTTCAATTAGCGGTACCCAAAGCTGTTTTCTTTTTGCCTTCAATATAAGACGTATATGTTACTAATAATACATATGTGTCTAGATATAATAAATAATATAACGTATCTTTGTGTAGCATACAGACATATATACCTGAGAGTACACTAAGTGGCCTCTCTTATCACAGGGTAATAGATCATCAACGAGTACCGTCGTCCATTTTCCATCTTTACATAATCTAACTTGATAAGCACCTTCGGGACATGTCTCTTTCATGACCAAAACTCTTCTCACGAGCTCGTCACTCTCGGCCAAAACAGCCAAAGCCGACAATAACCAACAATTTCCTAAGACACCTTGCGAGATATCAGAAGGTAGGGGTGTCCTAAAGACAGCCCAAGGCAGTTTAGAATCGACACTTGAATCCACGTTAATTTGATGTGGTCTTCTCCACTGGACGACGTGATTATCTTTCGTATCCGTGGGATTATAGTACAGGGATTTCGGAGCAGGCGGGAACGAATCATCGACGAACGGTTCGTTTGTCTATAAGATAAATGAATGAACTGTTAAATCTCATTAATAATTTAGCATTACATATACCTACAATATGGTCTAGATTTATGCTTTTTACCTCCTTGCAATATCGTACAATACGCTCCCACTTCTCCAGCGCGTCTCTTTCCTCCAACTGTCTAAGATTCTCCATCACTACGCTCTCTTGCCGCTGTATTCTAAGAGTACTAGTGCCCGACTCGAGAAGCCTAGGTATCCCTCTCTCTCCAGATGCTTGGGACAACGACTTCGAACTTTGGCACATTTCGCAAATAGCAGTTGTACTCTTGTTTTCATATGTGCACAGTTTACATTGCCACTAAGTGAGCGAAAAAAAAACCGTTAGAGATAAAAATTTTTTAATTTGCTTTGCAAACGGTCAGTAAGTAAAAAATAAAAAAATAAGAGAACGAATTAAAAATTGAGGCAAGAGCGACCCAAGCAAGAATTATTACGCTCTCGCCAATAATAAAATTTATTTTTTAGAATTTCAAAGAAAAAGATACAAATACTAACTTGAATATATGAAGGATCTCTAGTCCTCGAGTGCCTTTTATCACCTGCTGCTGACGAACCGTTTCTTCTTACAGAATTTCTGTGTCTCGGAGTAACTGCTTTGGAATTCGTCGGGGTTGAACAGAGTCTCGGGCTTGGACTCCGTTGGCCAAAGGCTCTATTGTCTTTCGGGACCTCTAGAAAGTCTGCTAACGTCTTGCAGGCGTTGCAGTTTTGCGTAGAAAGTGGATTCCTCAGCGTGCACGAAGGGCACACCCAACTCTCTCCCTTTCGTAGAGTGGCATCTTCTAAATGCATAATGCTTTTCAGCTTCGAACCGCAGCAAGCCTCGCACGTCGTTCTCGACGCGGCGTTTAATAGAGTGCACTTTTTGCACGTCCATACCGGTGACGGTGGATCAATTTGATCATCCAGATCGGATTCCGCCGTAGCCAGAGTGGCCGCTTTCGGTGGTATGTATCTTACACTATCTCTTGATACCACGATCGGAGATTGTGCATGCGTCGGATAGTTACTCGTATCCTTTGTGACAGTTATCAAACTAGGCTGTGTTAACGACGGGGGTGATCTTGACGAACCACAAATGTCGCAACCACTGGACCACAGTGGGTTATATGCATAAGAACATTTTCTGCAGGTCCACATGCGCTTTAATGGGCTCACGTTCGATACTTCTCCCACCGGACTGGTTGCCTCGCTGTGCGCCTTTGTCGGTACCAGGCCTAACTTACTGCTCTGTTTCTTTGGCAATGGGGGCGGTATGTCGGGATCCGTAATCCCGATGTAGGAATACTTTGGTCTCGAGTTGAAGCCAATGGAATGAGGCGGCACGGCGGGCGGTTCCTCGTCGTTCAAACTCCTACGGTTAACAGTCTTCTTCTGTGTCACATTCGTGACCGAGTCGGCATCCGAGAAGGATCTCCTGTAAGACAGAGGTCCGGCAGACGATAATGCGCGTGGTACCCAAGCTGGTACACTGATAACCACTCCGCTACAAGGCGCGGGACTTCTAGGGGCGTCGCACGCCTCGCATTGCTCCAAACCGGGCGCATTGTCCAGGGTGCAATTGTCACAGCTCCATAAGCCATCATCCTGGCGTGCTTCCGGTACCACTAGGCTCGTAGGTCGTTGTACCATGTGTTCCGATAATTTTTGAACAACAGAACCATTCGACAGTGAACGACTGACTTTAGACTTAACCCGCTCATACATAGAAGGACTATGTCGTTTTGGAGAACGTTGAGAGGTATCGCTATTATCTGTGAACGGAAGCGTAGTAGACTCCATTGTTCCAATTGACGGTAAGATCCAGTCTTTATGATGCCCTCTTCCTCTGTCGCTTCGACTTATGCTCGTCAACTGTGCCATGCCTGGAAAAATTTTGAAGCAACAAATTTCAATGATTTGGAATATTTTATTAACAATTTCTACAATGATCGTTTTATGTGACACTCACCTGTATTATTAATTTTAACATTGTTACCGGAGTCACTCTTGCTAACACTCCCATCTAGGACATTGGCCAAAAGTCCAGATGTGATTTTAAGACGATTCTCTTTATGCAGATTAATTTTTTTACTCTTACGTGCGCCAATCTGCTTTCCGTCGTTTTGAGCTATTGACGCATTAGCATCGCAAGCAGCGCAGATCAATGAGCTGCAATTATTGTCCAATAGACATCGAATACAAGTCCACTGTGTAGCTAAAGAAGGTAAGGATGAAAAACGCTTCAGCGATTTCCTATCGGATGAGTTACCATCCAACGAACAACAATGAGAATTCTTCCTTATATCAGCTGCAGACAAGTGTCTCTCAAAACTGCAATTTTATAGGAATACATATAAGTAAGAATATACAGAATGTTTATTCTCAATGAAGATAAAATTTATATATCAGAATAAGAAAATATACTTTGAAAATTGTTTCTAAATTATTTGACATCTGAAAAAAAATTAATAAAAAAAATCTCAATCAATGTTTATTGCAAACTGCATTTTCACAAGCAATATCAGCTGTTAATGTAGTATTAATTTAAGTCTGCAATCTATTTTAAATTTGAGATTTCTTCAAGATAGGTATACTCAATATAAAAGAAAGTTTAAAGAAATATAAAAGAAAGTTAAAAGAAAGTTTTATTTAAACTCAAATACCGATTCAATTCTTTCAATCAACATAAACATGACACAAGGGAATCGATATCATATTTTGTGATAAAAATACGGTATCTTGACAAACAACTCGTGCGTACTCATATCGAGCGATAGGATTGTCTTGGAGCACATGCAAAAAAAAACACATAGGGAAAAAAA
>Ga0157364_1001263_pt1 | contig 21029 bp, 7 predicted proteins | sample AttsexASBM2_FD_111476 | JGI IMG/M metagenome (GOLD analysis project Ga0157364, IMG submission 111476) | Fungus gardens microbial communities from leaf cutter ant in Ribeirão Preto, State of São Paulo, Brazil - Atta sexdens ASBM2 | ecosystem: Host-associated > Fungi > Mycelium > Unclassified ...
AATTCTAAATTTTGAGTTTACTTCAAGATCATCAAATTAAAATAAATTCGATTTGTTCATAATATAAAAATCGCTTCGATTAATTTTATAATATTCTTCAAAAAAAATTAATTTTTGTTTTAAATAATAATGATCATTTTTTTTTAATTTGTAACACAATTATATTTTAAGAATATTATCAAAGAAATATTCTTTTTAAAGATAATCGTTACTTAAAAGAAAGAAAATAAATTGAGTAATCACTTTTTTAGCAATAAAATTTTTCTGTATATTATCAAGTATACAGTTTATGACGGCTTATAATAAATTTTTGTGATAAAATAATTAAACAATTAATCAATACGTAACTTATTTGATTTTAATTCATAAGATTCAAAAATAGATAAAAATCTGAATATATCTTCTGAACGAATTAACATTAAATACTTCAGATATTGAAGTTTCTATAACTTTCGCATACCATAACAACTCTTTTGAAGATAATATATCTTCTTTTCTGTATTTTTTTATCCAGCCGTCGCAGGTCCTGATATTTATGCGTCTCCATCATCACAATCTATCGCCTCCTCTTGCTTTCTCCATTACGCTTTATTCTACGATAAATCCTCTTTTTCGGTTTCTTCTCCGTGTAGAACTCCCCCTATGTGTGAAATCGCGAATCCTTTCTTTCCATGCTTCCCCATTGCGACCTACCTCCCCGATACGGCTAATTTGACAAGCAATAATAGCAATTCAGGGGCTGCGTAGGTGGAGCACGATTGCCTTCCCGAACGTTACATGTTTTATAGACTTTCGGATGGTTCGTCGATGCGACGAGTATATTTGTTATTCTAGAACTTGACACAAAAATGTCGTGGACTTTTCAACGTACATGAAATTCAACTTGAAAGTTGATTTCTTTCAACGATTATATTCTTTTTATATTGCCATAGGCATATTATTTCATAAACTCTTTTATTATAAATTTTATTATAAATTTTGAAAGCAAGAGATTCTCTCTTTTAAGTTTTATATTAATAAGTTTTAAATTATGAATTTTTTAAAAGATTTATACTAAAAATATTTTAAAAGATGTAAATCTTCCTTACGTTACAAAAACTACTATTAAAAATATTTGCATACTGTAAGATTCATATCAGGTAAAAAATTTTTCGCATGAATATGTATAAATATACATAAACACGCATAAACATGTATAATTATATATAAAATATGTCCATACTTGTTAATACATTCTTCTTTCTTTCGTAAAATTGGTTTTTAGTATATTAGAAATAATAATAATAATGTGAAAACATAAAAAATAAAGGGATTTTCGCATTATTTGTTTTAGAAAAAAATAAGTTTAAAAAAATATTTAAAAAATTGCTTATACATAATTATGCATAATTATGCATAATTTTATATAAAAAAATTATTTATATATAATTATATATAAATAATTTTTTTACATTTTTTTCAAACTTGATTTTTTCTAAAACAAATAGTGCGAAAATTACCTTTATAATTATTTTTAATGTTAATTTTCACATTACATTATTATTTCTATTACACCAAAAAATAATTTTATAAAAAAAAAAGAATGTATGAACATGTATGAACATATTTCATATATAATTATACATTTATGAATATTTATGCGTGTTTGTATGTTTGTACATATTTATATATATTTATGCATGAAAAATTTTTTATCGGGTAGCGATATATTCCATGTGCCACAGAGTTTTGCTACCATCAACTGGTTACCGCTATTTTACTCACGCATTAAAATCTCTTCCTCTCTTTCTCTCGAAACATATGGAATTTATCATTAATTTGCTATTATGATATGGTTACATACAAAATTTTGCGAAGATCAATGAATAGAAAGGTTGTAATGGGATATCGCAGAATCTCGCAGAGATCGAGAAAGAGGTCTGCCAAAAATAACCCGGTTTCAATTTCCGCTACTGCGTTCATGATTGACAATCGCCAGCCGAGAACATCGTAATGGTAGGCGATCGAGGACATAAATCTAGGTTAACGCTAGGAAAACTACGAGTTTTTGTGAGAGGCTTCTCCTTCCGACGTTCGTTATACATTATCTCGTCTCTCAAGTTTCTTTAATTTGACTGGTCAGCGACGATGAATATTTAAATTTTAAAAAAAGTGATAACATCCAAATGAAAAAAAAGGCAAAAAAAAGGAAAAAACAAATATATAATAAAAATAAAAAACCGTTTACACGCCCATGAAATTTCGTGCGTTTTTTTTAGATCTTCGAGAGACATGCGTATTCGCAAAATAAGTAGAGGATTACATTTTTCTATAAATACGCGGAACTTTTTGCTCGAGTGCTGTCGAGTGTATGTCTCGTGTGCGGAAAAATCCACATTGCAATTTCTTAGAAGTACACTCCGGTTCTCTGCATCGAGCATTCTCTATGATTTTACGTAGCATTTGGCTTGTGAATGCATGATTAGATATTAAATCCACGTTCTAAAAGATTAAAGACTACCTGGAAAGATTTAATAGCTATAAGTTCAAATGGCACTCGAACCAAACGATTCAGATGTTTAACGTCAGAATTAAGAACTGAAATGTCAATTTTTAAGAGTGGAGTATCCTGCGCCAAAAGATTCTATAGTCAAACTGCTCAACTTGCGAAAGATTAAATTTAAAAGTTAATAGATATATATAAATTGGACATTGATCTAACTACTCACTTACCAAAATAATAAATAGTATTCTATATATGAATCATTAATTATTCACTGTTAAATATTAAAGAAGCAATGGCAACATAAACTCTTAAGTTAAATAATGTTTTATTATTTTTAATTTTCATGCGTATCAAAATTTAAATTAATTTATTTCTAAGTCAGTTTTCAAGCAAATAATGTTCACATTAATTTATGCACTTACTAAATAATTAAATACATTTAAATTAAATTTGATATATTTTCTTGGGTTAAATTGTTTAACTTTATTGTTTTAATTAAATTAACGACATATTATATGACAAATAAGAGCAATGGCAACCTAGAAATGATTAGAAACTACCCCAACAGCACAAACTTATATTGTTACAACGTGTAATATTGCAGCAATATTGCTGCAACTTTTGTTTGCTGTTAAGATATTCAAATTGGATATAATTTGATAATATAAATTTAACAGTGTTTTTTATAAACTGACAATATCATTTAATATATTCTATGTAAAGTGAAGCTTTGAAGAAGCCTTGCAATTATCAAATATCAACAAATGGATTCTATTGACTCACAAAATCAATATTTCAATCCATCTTATGTGAATGTACGTCAAGCAGATCGTTAATAAAGAACTTCTTATCGCTCAAAACACTTCAGTAATTACGGAATTATTATGTAATTACGATCTTTTTTCTTTTCGTAATTGATCTTATTTCAAGTTCGAACGAGCCTTGACTCTTTAATTAGAGGATAATTAATTTCAGTACTGTGCAAACAATAGCTTCCGCGGCACCGACAAATCCTAACAGGTTACTGTCTAGAGTTGCTATTATTCGTTTGTGCAAAACTGAGAATAATCCGACATAATTGTATATATTCTCCTTCGACTTGACATTTTCTATATTCTCCTTCGACTTGACATTTTCTGCATACCGCCCGATGTGTTACGTAATATCGTAGACTTCGTATCGTCATTACTTATTAAAAAAAAAAAAGATAAAAAGAAGAATAAATAAGAATCTTACATAAAATTAATTTTTATGAATATGCTATTTTTATGAACATATTACTTTAAACCTTTTTTTGTTTAACGTGTTTGTGCTAATAATGATTATTAAGTATAATATATCTGTTAATAACAATTTTTTATTTCGTAATCGTATAAAATATTCTGATATTTTTAAACGCTATTCTTTCTACGATTATTTCTACGATTATAGGGTAACTCCGACATATACGTCGCACTTATCAAAAATTTAATTTATTAAATATTATTTACTATGTTTAAAATAAACGAATTATATCAGTAAAAACTTTGTACTGTCTACTATTACGAAAAAAATATTAGAAATCTGAAATATTTATATTTCGTATTAAAAAATGAACTTTTTTAATCCTTGCATTTTTGTCATATATCCCATAGGGGTGGATATATGGTTACTCATAAGGGAAGAAAGGATATGTACGGCTCATGAAAAATTTACAAATAATGCATATAAATAAGACATAAAATGACACAATAACTTATAAATATGTTTATAAAGTTTTATTAAGGAATAAAATAAGGAATAAGATGATAAATTTATATATGAAGTAGATGTAGAATAAGTAATAATTACAATATTCTCACATGTATTACAAGTGTTATGACATGAGGTACATATTTCATGTAATACATTTATTGCATTTAGTGCATTGAATTCAATGCGTATTTTGTATGCTTTGGGCATAAATCCCTGCTAAAAATGCTGTGTCCCAAACAGAGGGGTATACAAGGGATATACAACTAAACAAAGAATACAAGAACAAAAAATATTTATATTTTGTTATACAACATGCTTTACTATTCCTCTACACTCATGTATCACGAAATAATCAGTCTTTTGCACGTACAATAATCATTTTATTAGATTATAATTTATAATTTAATTTATAATTTATAATTTTAAATTTATAAATTTATAATTTATAATTTTAGTAGATTATAATTTATGATGCTAACACAGTGACAAATCGATTCAACTCACAATAATTTCATTAATATTAATTAATATTAATTCATTAATATTAGTAAGAAATTGAAATCGTAATATTATACGTAACACTATACTAATATAACATAAAAGCATATAATAGAGAGAGAGTAGTTGTGGGAAAATTATTCCCACTCCTTCTATTTTTTCTGATTTCTGCGGCGTAAATCTCAGCGCGGCGTATTTATTACCCTATAAAAAATATATAACGAATGAAAAAATATATATAGAAAGTTATATAATAACTAGTTGCTCTTTTTCAACAAGATCTTTTATCTTTTTTTTTTTCATTGTTTCACTGCGCATTGCATTGTAATATATTTATTATTATTATTATATTATCACATTTTTTTATCTATTTTATCTATTTTATCTTTGTGATCGTCGTTAGTTTAAAATAAACGTTTATAATTTTTAACGATCTACCGATTTAAAAAATTTTTTTATTTATATATTTATTATTTAATTTTGAGGAAGACTTCGTAGGTTGAAAAAAAATATTTCTTTAATATTTTATAATAGTTTACTTTTTGACCAACATCCATTAATTGCTCATTTGGTCTTTTTCTATTGTATCATATTATGTTTAAAAAAAACAAGTTTTATTATGTCTAAACACACGTGGCATCAAGTAATCGCAGTAATAAGTTAGAACGCGTCCGTGAACTATGTCGGGTGTCTTGGAAACTATATGTTCGCACAGATAAATAAGAAAAATACACGTCTACCGGATACCAGGTCTGAAGGGGTTAATACCCCACCGCCGCACGCCGCAAACGTTGGCGAATGCTATAATCGACTGCGCTGTAATTTGCGGGGCGAGACGGCGTAACTAAGTAAGTCAACGATGTCTTTCGCAACGCTCAGTCTCATCTTTCGAGTTCTTCAAGTCACGTCATTATTTTAAAGACACGGCGAAATACCAAGATGAAATAATTAATTGCCATTTAATTATACGAAATCCCAATGCAATTCCATATTATACTGTGTCATTAACGGATAGATAGGTGCGTTCTGTAATCGTGAGACTATCTATAACACAACGCATTTGAAAAGCCTTTATTTTTATACATTGATCGTGTAATACAAAAGTGCGAGGATAATTGAATTGATCGAGTATTACAATGCAATTTGGAGGAGGTGGCTGTATGGAAATGTGAATCACATTATCATGTTATTCATTTTATTACGGTGATATATTATCAGCATAAAAAAATCGGAGAAACTTCTTTCCTAGAAAATATATGTAATAAAAAAAATAACAAGCATCAAAAATAACAAGTCAATCTATTGTTAGTTAATTTTAATTTCCCTCCGTATAATCTGGGTATTTTTTAGCACAAGCGAAATTTCACTTTCAAACTTCTTCAAAATAAAGAAAAAGTTCTCTCTCCTAAAATATCTTGTTATAAAACTATTCAGTAATAAAGATGTTGAAAAGTATTCTGAATTTTTCCTTTTTTGAAAGTCTAGAACAATAAAAAGATTGCAAACGGAAGGAGTAAAATATGATTGCAAACGGAGAATTAAATCTAATTTAATCACAAGAACAGTTGTTAAAAAATATTAAAAATTACAAACTCACGACAACTAGCGGTTTGTTGCAACACTTGCCGCAAAGAAAACGCCGGCTAGAGATCCAACGTGACCTGCAAGGACGTTCAATGATTCCGCGACATCCTATAATGCGTGCTTCGATAACAAAGCTAATTCTTATCTTATTTTCTAGGAAAAATAGCTCAATCGATCACCGCAGGAATGTGAATTAGAATTGTAATATCGCATATGCAGAGTGTTCTAAAATAACGGAATCATCTCTAGTGAGCAGATAGATCAAATGCAACTTTTTTTCGACACGCGAATCGATTCTTAAAACATTATATTAAAAATTCACTGTTTAGTGTTGTTTGCAAAAACTTAAAGCGCATCTTGCTAGCGGAAACAAGGCAATATCAATATATAATTGCCCGTTTCTGAACCATGAAGTAACTAGACTGCATCTGATCAGCGAAAGCGATTTCTCATTCGCACATTTTTATTTTTATTTTTTTTTAACAGTCCAGAACTTTCTCCTATCATGAAATTTAAGAATAATAAACTGAATATAATAATTAGATGATAATTTTAAAAAAAGATTTGTAAGCTAGAAAAATTCTGGATTAAGTAGGCATGCAAGAAATACTGACTTACTTCTTCCATCGAGATACAGAGTTGATTTAATGGCATTTTTGTTGTTTGCACAATCGCGTCTTCGCATTACTCGACGTATGTAATGTACGTAGGTTGCTATCGACTAGCTTTCATCGGTGACGTAAGTTCCGGCATTTACTCGTTTTCAGGAAGGAAAAACTCTCACCTTTTCAAGTGTAAATTATTTCGAAACGTGAATGAATGAAATGATCCACGAGACATCTCAAGATTTGTGAATTTTGTAAATTATCAGATTCTTCCAGAAATATAATAATCATAACTAAAATAAAATGAATAAAATGATTAATGTCATTTTTAATTTTAATTGCATCTTGTTCCTTCTTCATTCTTAATTTCTATACTATTCAAACATGTGTGTTTTGCTTATACAATTTTTCTCATAAATCTATCTTTGATTATTGCGCAATTGGATATAATAAATGATATTAACTTCTGTCGTTTCATTCAAATTAATGAAAGTGAAAAAAGAGATATTTAAATGAAGTTGAATGAAAAATTCACTCGATAATTAACGGAGGCTTTTGCAACAAGCGTAATAAAAAGTATCTCGATAAACCTAGTTCTCAGAGTAATATTCTGGAAAGTGATGCGTGGGTATAAAGAGAGAAAAGATCTCAAGAAAAATTGCCAGGCGTGCAATACTGTAGCAAAAGTAACAATGTTCTCTGTAAAAGCGCACGAAAAACTAATCAAACAACTTCTTATTATAGAACTATATTTTTTTGTACAAATAATAAATCAATAATACATTGCGTGTTAAAAAACATAGATATAAATATTAGCATTCAAATTTTTGATTGGCAAAGATAAAAATAGTGACCCATCCTAAATTGTGGAAACATTGCACAATAATGACATTATAAATTAAAATTACAAATTTTATGCAAGATTTGATCATATGATTATTAATGTTTTCTTTTCGATAGTTTACAATATCTTATCAGAAGCTATTTGAAGAAACATTTAAATAAGAATTCATTCGTTCAGTCGACGAGATAAATGATAATCGTATATATATATACATTATTAATGCTCCAGATGCTTAAGATTATTCATAATTATTATAATTTATGACTATAAATAAATAATTGTGAGCACGATTGTTTAATCTTACATAATTAGTAAAAAATGCTGCTAAATAGACATTTAAAGACAATTAAAGAGGATGGAAATTCCTACAAACCGATAAATAGTATATATTATATATTTAATCATTATGAGAAAAATAATAAATTAACATGGTGGAAGGTGGAGAACTTTATTATCTTTTTTTAGTTAATTATACGCAATAAATAATGTATGATAATATCCAGTCATTTCCGATAATGCTGTTTTTAATAAGACAAACGTTCATTAACAAAAACATTATTTTAGTGCTAATCGATATTATTTATTATACATACATTTCCTTTAATTGCTTTCATAAGAAACTCTTGCAAATAAAATCGAAGTCTCCTCTTGCCCGCTTTGTCGAAATATTATTATTTGTACTAATTATGTATATTTATATTAGTAGAACACATCAAATATCCTTTGACAAATAGTTTTAAATAAGAAATTATTTAATTTCGTAATTGGAAAGAAAACGATTCTATCTTATGTGATACTCAAATGAAAACTATTGTATATAAATGTGTTTTTTTACGTATTTGTTTCCAGTTAAATATTTTTTTTATTTTGTTTTAGAAAATCAAATTTAACATTATATTCAAAATAAAATAACTCTTTAAATAATTTTTTTAATTTAATTGTCACTAAATATCAAGAAGATGAAAAAGTGAAATGTAACAAAACAGTATAACATACAGTGCAGCAATTAAAATTAATTTTTGCGTCTTAATTTTTTAAATAAAAATAAATTTATTTATATTATACACTCTACTGGAGAGTAGCCTAATAATTTATAGACTAATTCTTCATAAATTTTTTCTAACTCACTGTGTTTTCGTAAAAGGAGTTTTTTGGGCTTCAAATTCGAAAATCATTATCGTCTCGCTAGTGCATACAAACACAAACTTCAGTTTTCACTGGCGAAAGGAATAGAGAAAGCCGACGCTTTGACTTCTTGTCGTGCTTGACAAGAGGACACAGTAATTAGATGAACTACGACGGACATCTATTGCAAGCGTTGTTCCATCATCTCGACGAATCGTCAGATTAGCGATAAAAAAAAAAAGACAGATTGTCATAAATATTTCTTCATCACTTCGCTATCGATTGCACGGCTACAAAATAGTTTTTATTTCTTGCGCAGATATCTGAAGTGCAAATCCCAACTGCTCAGAAATTTCTGAGAAATGTATTATGGCATGGTCTCTCTTTTCGATTTTCTTGGCGACGGAAACTTATTCGTATAAGCATGATATGGATTAATGAAATAGAATGCTTGATGGAGGTCGACCAGTATCTTGCCTGTGTTGCCGGTTCCCTTCTACAAGAACAGATCAGCAAGTGCAAATCAATGATCATTCTTTGACATATTCCTCGAGCTGTTAATCCTGTTCTGAAAGAATAAAAATGAACTTCCATCGATATCGAATTCATCAATAATCGCTATTTCTCAAGAAATATTTTCTTACTGAGTAATATATGTATAAAACAGAAAAAAATATTTAAATTTTTAAATATTTTTTAGATGTTATATGCGAGCTTATACATTTAAAAATATATATATTATTTAGAAAAAAATGTATTTTTTAATACATTTTTAATACATTTAAATTACTTATCTAATTAAATTTTTTGTCTAATGTAACATCAGAAAATATTGAAATTATTTAAATAATAATTGAAAGATTTCTTCTCATTTCCAGTTTCTTGTTTCAGAGTTAATGCGATTTGGAATTTAGAATTTAGGTCACTCATTTCTTTATTGCGCTTCGATCGATTCCACCATAATAATTGGTATCCAGATGTAACCGTGTTCAGAGATAATTAATGCTGTTTCGTATTGAAAGAAGAGATTTGCGAAACGACATCCTCTTCTTCGTTTTTGTGCATAATGAAGGTGTCTTGTAATTCTCTCTCGTTGTTAATCATATTGCATTTTGTATTATATAATTTGCGTGCAGAAGAAATACATCGTGTACTGCAATATAACGCCACACAGCAAGTTGTTACAATGTTTTAATTAAAAGAAAATAATTTGGAACAAAAGAAACTCGGTTCTGTGTGTTTCTTATCTGTGCGTGAATTGACACAATCTTTAGGGATTAAATAGATGACATTTTAAGGTGTAACATTAGCATTTCGTATATTCAGAATTCGCGAATACGTCTCTCATTCGACAATTAAATAATTATATTCACATGTCCTTTTATTACATGCAACGAGATATATACAATATTTATTTATACTCATCGCATAGTCATATTATATGCGCGGTATTACATGAATGGACGTATATAACGTGCATATCGACTTCTTAAATATCTATATATAACATATGTAAATCCCTATTGTAACATATGCAAAGGTTTTTACATAACTTATTTTAATTTATATTTCTACGCTATACAAATTATCGATTGTTAGGAAATTATCTATCAATCTCGCCGAATACGACGTCCAGCGTGCCAATGATGGCGACTATGTCGGCGAGGAAGTGCTTGGGTCCGATGTACTGTAGACACGCTAAATGAGCGAAGCCTGGCGCTTTGATCTTGCACCGATACGGTTTGCTGCTGCCATCACTAACGAGATAAACGCCGAACTCGCCCTTCGGTGCCTCGATGGCAGTGTACGTCGCTCCCGGTGGCACTTGGAAACCTTGGGTGAACAACTTGAAGTGATGGATAAGTGCCTCCATGCTATTCTTCATCTCCTCCCGCCGCGGTGGCACAATCTTGGCGTCATCACATCGTACTTCTCCCTCTGGCATCTGATTCAAGCACTGGTGAATGATACGCAACGATTGTCGCATCTCCTCGACACGGCATAGATATCTGAAAACAAGAGGTATTGCGAATGTTATAAATAATATTTAAGAATTACATATATTGTATAATGCCATTTTTTATTCATTCAGATTTTTAGAATTTTTTGTGTATTACTGATATAGAATGATATAATACATTAAGTATAACACTATTCATATTCAGTTAGAATATTCAAATTTTTTTCTTTTGATTTCTAATTTTCTTGTTTAAAGATTGTTATTTTTTTTCTAATTCTTATGAAACTATTCTGTAATTTTTAATGACTATACGATATTGTTAAATTATCATTGTTAGTAGATTTTGTATATAATAAAAAAGTTGCGCAACGATAATGTAATGATATCGCTACAATCATTAAGAGTTATAGAATAGACCTCTTAAAATTAAAAAAAGATAAAAAGTAAATCAAACTGAATTAAAATTAATCTGCATTGATAGAAACAGATATTAATAATCTTGTTTTCCTATATTTGTTATTTTAATACCTTTTTTTAATTATATAATTCAATTCTCTCGACCTACCTGTCATAGCAATCGCCGTTTGTGCCAATTGGAACGTCGAAATCCACTAAGTGGTAAGCGTCGTAAGGTGCAACTTTTCTCAGATCCCATTTTATTCCAGAACCTCGTAACATCACACCGCTAAAGCCCCAATTTAGCGCGTCCTCTGCAGTCACAGTACCGATATTGATTGTGCGCTGCCGCCAGATTCTATTGTCTGTCAATAGATCTTCTATCTCGTCCAATCGTGCAGAATACTTAGAGGCCCAATCATATATGTCATCCATCAGACCCAATGGTAGATCCAAGGAGACACCACCAGGCCTTATATAAGCTGCATGCATACGGGCGCCACTCACACGCTCATAAAACTCCATCATCTTCTCTCGCTCCTCGAATAGCCAAAAGAAAGGCGTAAGAGCGCCGATATCCAATGCGTGTGTTCCAACACCCATAATGTGGTTCAAAATCCTCGTAATCTCCGCGAAAAGAACTGCAAGCAGAGAATTCTATCAGAGAGCCTTGAATTACAGATTTGTAAAAATATAAATCAGACTCGGACAGTTTTAAATCACATTATTAATTATGATGACAATTATATTATCTATCAGCTAAATTTTAAATTGTAAGTTATATTAATATTGAGAATATCCTGATTAGAATATTTGAAACGTTTATTAGAATTAGCTTATTTTTGTTTTTAATAGTTCAGCATTAAAGATCTTGCTCGATTCTTAGCCTTACATCTTATTGTTTTAATTTTAAAATTATTTAAGCCTTTTTACTATATATTTGAATCTTTTATAAAAGAATATATTTATTCCAACATATTCCATAAATATTTTCTGTAGATAATTAGTTTACACTTCAAAAAAAATTTAAAGTAAAATAGAAATGTGTTTGATACTTTTGATGAAAGCAAGAAATAATTCTAATAGAAAAATAAAAACAGATTTCATGTTATTCTAACAGAACAAGATTCACGCATGGCTTTTACCTCGAATGTACTTCGCGCGCAGAGGTACGTCTATATTCAGCAGTTTCTCAATCGCCATGGAGAAGCACTGCTCGTTGCACATCATAGAGACATAGTCCAAGCGATCGAAATAAGGTAATGCCTGCATGTAGGTCTTATATTCAATCAATTTCTCTGTGCCGCGATGCAGGAGACCAATATGCGGATCGGCGCTGACCACAATTTCGCCGTCTAACTCCAGGATCAGCCGGAGGACACCGTGAGCAGCTGGATGCTGTGGGCCAAAGTTAATCTTCAAATTTTGTATAGTTTGTTCCGCCAGGGGAGGAGTAGCCAGGACGGACTCATTCTGCGGCGGTGTCCAATCGATCTTCTCCGTGGTGTACAGAACCGGTGTGTTGAACTGCTGGAAGAATTCCCCGTCCGGATTCCATTGATGACCATTACGATGTTGGCTGCGAAACATGTATTGTCAATAGAGTCCATCACATCGTATGGCGAATAGGTTATATCATTATATAACACGCACATGCGATTAATAACAGAGCTACGTTTAAGCGCAATTAATTTGACTTACACATTAGTGATTGCTGATGCATTATTCGGCGCCAGCAACCTGCCAGTGCCGAAAAATCCTGCGTTTTTACGCAAGATCGAACCCAACACTCTGGCCGCCATAATGCTCACATTGCTCACATCTCGCATCACATCAATGCGATCAATGCAACAGCGGCAGCTCAGTCGGTATAAGGTTTGATTTTGTCAACCACTTTTTATCCTCTTTATGATAAAAAAAAATTCAATTATTTTATTATATAATTTTCCTTAACTAATTAGTTTCCCCAAGCAAAACAACAGGTACAATAATGTCAAGACAAATCGTGATTGATCGAAAGTGACTTTTAATAATCACTTTAAGCTATTTCTACTGTATCATTTTGATGTCATGATGATAATATAGATCATAATGATATCTATTTTAATTTTTATTATTGAACATGATATATTTTTTTTATTTAAAATGAAATAAATATATGTTTGAAATTTAACGAAAGCGAACAATGCAGCAATATAAAAATAAATATTTTTTAATTCTATTATATATGTATATGATCCACTTAATTGAATGAAATCTTAAGATTAGATTTATAAGACGATTTTAAAATTGAAGTTACAAAGATTTGCCTGTTACCCAAGAAATAAAAGTCAATAGAAACAAAAATCAATATCAATTATAAAACAATTAAATTTTGTAACAATAAGAATCATCTTTTTGACTTTCTTTCGACTTGATGTGTTCCTTGGATAAATCTTCAGCGTTTTATCACGTAATAATAATGTGATTCTTTTATCTCGAATATAAAAATAGATTGTAAGGGATTAAATGGGATCTTTTAGGTGTAATCAAATCAATTGTTTTTAAAAGTCAATATTTCGCATCACGATACTATTTTTCAAAAACAACATACAAGATATAAAATTTATATAAACAAATTATAATTTCAGACATACAGTATTTGTACCCGGTAAAACATTTTTCATGCATAAATATGTATAAATATGTATAAATATACATAAATACGCATATTTATAAACATGTATATTTATAAACATGTATATCTAGCAAACGAGAATGAAGTAAAATGGATTGAAATTTTTTTCTATCTATGCGTATTTTAAATAGCGAATACTTTTTTTTAATTCAATTGGATTCAATTGGATGCAATTGGATTGAAAAACTGCATTTCCTATTCAAAATTTTAAATTGAACAGTATTCACAATTATGTGTTTTTGCACAGAAAAAACTAATATTATTTTTAGACTGAAAGGCATAGAAATATAGTATGCTCCATGCAATTCCTATAAATGAATAAAAATGTATTCAGGATTGAAAAGCATTCATTTTAACATTTGAGAATCAATATTTCTGAAAATCTGAATCCATTTCAATTCATTTCAATCTATTTTCGTTTTCTATAAATTATATATGAAATATGTATATTTCTTCAAACTTAATTTTTTCTAAAATAAATAGTGCGAAAATTATCTTTTTAATTATTTTTAATGTTTTCATATTATTATTATTTCTATTACACTAAAAAATAATTTTACAAAAGAAAAAAGATGTATGAACACGTATGGACATATTTCATATATAATTATACATGTTTAGAAATATTTATACGTGTTTATGTATGTTTATACATATTTATACATTCATGCATGAAAAATTTTTTACCAGGTATAATTATATAAATTTATGCATTTGTATTTTTTTGTATATCCATATATTAATAATTTATATATTTTATTTGCTATAAATAGAAGATCGATGATCTTTTTCTCTATTCACATGTCTCGTTTTAAGCATTCACTTTCCCGAATTTAAATCATTTAAGTTTCGAGCGCGTGGATCTTGACCTTTTACTGCTGATTCTATTTCCGCCTAAACTTGAAATTCCGCTTCGCTCATTCGCAAAACGAGAAATCGTGGTGACTATCGTCCCGTCGTTTCTCGTGGATATTTCAAACCAAGCTTGGAGGAGCGCCATGGAATTTCCGTACTTTCCGAGGATTCATTTCGTACTGTCCGAGGGCGTACAGTACGTCAGTTAACGCACTACTTTAGAATTACTTATAGGATACAATTTTAAGCACGCCTATATTCTCTTACTCGTCGTAAAGACGAATAAATAACGCCCGTTTCTACTAATGTAGATTATATATAAACTAAAAAAGTGAAATTGAGTTCAATATCAATACTAATATAATGTTTTGTTCGCAAATTAGTATGCTGATTGTTTCGAAGAAGATCGGGGCAATTTTTATAATTGCTTACTGTCTTTTATATTTTTGCCTGTTTGGCGATTGCTAAAAGACACAAAGACATTTCGTCTCAATTGATCGCAATATTTCGATATTATTTATGCAAATTTCTTTTTTGATTAGAAATTATTGTGATAAAGTTAAGAGAGATTTATTTATAACGATAGCGATAGCCATATAATAAAAATTTTTGATAATTATACAATTAGTTATAAATTAATCTCTTTTAACTTTATCATAAGTAATTACTAATCAGGAAATTTGCATGAATAATGTCAAGGTATTGCGATCAATTGAAACGAAATGTACTTGTCTTTCAGGAATTGCCAAACAGGCAGAAACACAAAAAAGACAGTAAGTAATTGAATATGAAAATTGCCTCGGCTTTTTTCGAAACGATCAACATATTAATTTGCAAACAAAGCATTATATTATTGAGTATTGATGTTGAGCTCAATTTTACTTTTTTAGTTTAACGTTTTTTTTCGATTCGTCTTATTCTTTTATTAAATAATTTTTATTTTCTTTCACAAGCTTTATTTAACGTAATGATTTTTATTTTTATTTGATTTTACTATTTGTTAAATTAATTTTATCACACAAATATATCTTAAATATTTATTTATATATTAACGTTATTATTATTTTAAAAGTTGAGGAAGTGTTTTGAGAGACTTTCATTCGCGAATCTTATGCGAATCATCCGTACTCATTAAACTCATACTTGCGTAGATGTACAGGAACCTCGAATTTCCTCACGGGCAAAGCGATTGCAAAAGTTTGACGCAAGTCACGGTATTGAGGCTGCTATTTCGAGGATAGCGATGGTGTATGGATCATTGTTGCACCAACATTCTGCACATCGCGGGATCATCGCACAACTCTTGCAAGCATGCAGCTGCCCTCATCAGACATAGACGAATTAGCGTTCCAATTTGATTTCTCTTTATTTCTCTTTATTGTACATTGAACGTATATATCATCGTATATGCAAAGATACAAAAAAATCAATCATTTCGCGATCATTGAAAGAAATCCTCTTCAGCTATGCGGGACGACGAGTATAACTTTGCTGTATATAACTTTGAGAGATAACGTAATATTTCCAGATTGACGATGCGAGAATGTTCGAAAATGTTAGCGAAAAGCGCACACTGAAAAAAAAGTCTGGTAATAGCTACCAAATGTATTTTGTTTAGCAGTACTAGTGCAGTTTAGCAGTAATATTTAGAAAATATTGCTAAACATAATAATAGTAATCAATCGTTCGGAAATAATTAAAAAGGTAAAATAAACGTTTAGATATTTGGTTTTGATTATATTAATTGAACACATTTGATTGAAATTATTTCACTAAAGCTTTAGTAAACTATTATCTAAAATCGATTATTACTAGACTTTTTTCAGTGCAGAATCTCGGCCATTCACGCGTTTGAGCAACGGAAATAACGCGTCTTGCATTACTTCTATCTAATGGTCTTCCCAACATAGAAAGTAGAGAGAAAGACATACATACAAAACGTACATTTGGTGACTAGAATTATAACGAGTACAGGCAAAATATATATATGTATTACTGTCTAAGCTTATATCACTTTTTATGCATCGTACAAAAGAAGAATACTAATTGCAAGTAGAAACAAGAGGTCATTGCTTCGACAACATCGTTATTATACTCGTTGAACTGACGTAAACTCACAATATCATACTTTGTGCAAATATTTTATCTTCCACGTCTCCAACAATCTTTAAAAAATTGACTTCAACTTCGATACTATCGATTCCGATGTAGTTTCTAGCGAGATAATACTCATCTTTTTTATTTCAAATCTATAATTTTGATGAGATTGAAGCTCTGAAAAACAAAACAGCACTGATCAATATTAAATTAAAATTTTATAATACCTTCTTCATGTAGCTTTAAATAATAAAAAAAATTTTTATTTATTAAGACTAAAATTTTTTTATATAATATTGATTGTACAAAGGCTGCTTAAAATTATTTTCGAGCATAAAGTTCGGGAATATAAGAATCTCGCAATTACCGAAAATCCAAGGAAGTACTCCGACATATAATATCATCTCTCCTCTCAAACTTTAACTCTCGGCTAGTAGTAGTCATAGAGGAGATAACGATGCAATGACTGCGGTAGTTGCAGTTTCCTGACAATTTTTGGTAGCTTGGTACCGCAGAGTTTGCGGACTATTAATCTCGCTTGATGAGTCAACGGCAGCGGAGTTTTAGCTGCCTCCATCACCAGAGCCTTCTGTGCGTCCGTCAAACTGCTGGACCGTCGTATCATACAGGGATCAAAGCTCTCCGCCGCTTCCAATAATGCGCGTAGCAATCGCGGCTTATCGGCCGTATTCTGCAAAGAATTGAGGATACCGTGTGGATCGCGAAATTGTGTCTTGATCACTACTCGGGCACCGTATTTCAGCAGCAATGCCACTATCTCCACCGATGGGTTCTCGTTAGAAGCGACGTATTCGGCGAGTACCGGCCTTAACGCCGGTCCATCGTCGCTGCGTATCACTAGGTTGGGGTCGGCGCCACGTTCCAGCAACATAGACAGGATCTCTAGCCGGTTCGGGATGTTGTCCGCGCATGCCACGTGTAATGGGGAACCAATGATTGGCGAAGTGGCGTTCACATCCGCGCCTGGAAAATCGCAAACAAAAAACTGCATTCTTTTTTCTTTATCTGAGATTTTATTTGATTAAACAATATTAATTCAATGAAACAATATTGAATAAAGAATTTCTTAAGATCGTAAATATGAATACGCAACATATAGAGAATAAAAGCTGGATTAAATTATTACCACTACTCTTACAGAAATCTAATACTTAATCATCAATCCTTTTAGTATACACGATGATTTTTCTTTCATTACACATTTCATATTCTGGATTAATTGTCATCATTTTTATAAGTACACAAAAATTATTAAGTGAATCATACAATACTTTAATTAATATTTTTAAAAAGTGAGATATAGAGTATTGTAAATTGTATATAATTAATTTCTTGATTCTATTAGTATTATATGTATATACCATTTCAAAAAAAACACTTAAGATATGTAATCTAATCGTGTGTATACTTTGAAATACTAATTAAAAGTATTGAAACAATTTAACATTAAAAATAAGTAATTAATTACTATCTTTCAGTAAATCTTTTTATTAAATTGACTAATTAACTAACTTAAATTGGTCAGTATTTAGATTTCCGTAAGGACATTGAAATATTTAGATAAAATTTATAGTTATGAATAAATTCAGATATAATTTCCAAGTGCAATGCTAGATCAAACTTATGAAAATAAAAACAATAATCCATGGACAATCAAATTAATATTATTATTACATTACAATCAAATTAATATTAAATCAACGTTATCAAGAACAATTTTTGGCCAACATGATCGCAAGGTCAATCACAAGGAAAAAAAAGTCTTACGACGCGGATAGATTTAATACCGGACGCGCATGAATTGGCCTTCGGATGCCGCGCAATTTCGGCCGTATGCCAGCGTTATCGGTCCGAGATACCGCGACTCACCCGCTTCGAGCAGCATTTCGACGATCGACGGGTCACCCTTGAGTATGGCCAAATCCAGGGCCGTCGGTTTCTGGTAGTCCGGCCCGAGATCCAACCGGGCGCCTTGCTTAAGCAAGAGATTGATTACCGCCGGATCGCCGCCGAGAATCGCGTAATGCAGCACTGTTCGGTAATCGTGCCTGGCGTCCGCCGTCGCGTTCACATCTGCACCGTAACTCAGCAGCAGAAGCACCGAAGAAATGCCCTGCGACATTCACGGTTGAGAAATCAGCTCTCCGTGAGTTTGCGAAAATGCAAACGTAACATGTAATTATAGTTACTGTATGTTGAGCATAGTAATGAATTTTAAGAAATTTGAGTGACGCAATTGTTTCGAAAAGAGAGTAAAGTAATTGTAATCAATATGGCATAGCATTTAATATGACCTACTTGTTTGTAGGCAGTTACATTAAATCATAAATTAAGGAAATAAATCTTCATTACATTCATTGTAAATATTAAAAATGTGAAGCAGTTCTTCTTAAACAATTACTATAACAATTATAATTCGAAATTGGACCGATGAGAATAAAGTTTAATTAATGATCAAGAGAGAATCTTGTAAGAGAGAACCTCTCTTGAGGGTTGCTTACGATGTTGATCAAAATATCCTTGCCGAACATTAAATTCATAATTTCGAATTTCTACATTACTCGGATGTCGGCGATCTGAAAATCTCACGATACAATTGTGTAGCTTTCATGTAATCACGCTCATATTTTCCCAATATCAGAAGTATATCGACAGGGTTGGGTAATAGTAACTAGTTAAAACATCAAGAGTTAAAAAAAAAGTTAAAAAGTTAATAACTTTTAACTTAGTTAATTTTAAATGTATTAATTTTTAACTTAATTTAGTTACTTTTAAACTTTAATTTATTAACTTTTTTTTAAATTAAAAATTTTTCTATATCTCTTAATGCAAATTTTTTTTTCTATAAAGTCAAACATTAGAGAATTAATTTAGAAAAAGTTCAATGATGTTTTATGATGAGAGATCTATAATAAGAGTAACACCATAAGGTAGCCAATTTTTATTATATGATTTGCTAAATTTTGTCAATTCTTATATTTAAATCACATTAATTTTAGGTATCATAATTTATTTTAATAAATAATTATATTTTAGTAATATAAATATGAAATGAGATTAGATGAAGAATTGTAGAACAGTACTGCACATCTCCTCATTTTCTAAATTTTTATGTATATTTTTTGTAACAAATATCTCGTATAGTCGAAATATAATCGATGTAATCGTAACATGCATGAGCAGATGTTTCAGAAGTTAAAGAAAGAAAAATAATGCAAATATATACCCTTCTCTCTCGCAAGTTTTGACAAAAACGGCTTATGATGTGATTCTTATTATATATATATACATATACATATACATATATAATCGCGCTCGACGAATTAGCATTGCCTGTAGCCGCATCCGTTCCCGAGCATCGCAATCCGGCCGCATCGCGCCACGAACCTGTATTTTATGCATTAAGTATGCATATTTGTAATGCTATAATCTTATTGTTGCAAAAATGAAAACAAAATTACAATTTTGTTCTACAGTTATCATCTTTATTGATAATCAAACTCGAGCAATAATATAAAAATTAGTTTCAAATAAAAATTGAGTATTATTTAGCTTTAAATATAATATACATGTCTACGAAATTACTAATAAATCATAAAATTAATATTTTCTTATCAGTTCCTTATTCTTAATTACTTTTTCTATTTCGAATATAATCACTATTTTTCAATGTTGGATTCACAATTAATGAAATTCATAATCCTTTATTATATACTAAGTCATACAGAGTACACCTATGTAGTAAATGAAAATTGATTAAAATGGACTGAAATTTTATTATTTTTAATAGCATATTTTAAATAATGAAAACTTTTTGGATTCAATTGAATTTAACCCAAATTCAATGAGATTCAATTGAATTCAATTAGATTCAACCGGATAAAATTGAATTGAAAAACTGCAACATTTCCTAAAATTTTGAATTGAGCAGTATTCATGATGTGTGTGTGTGTGCGCGCGCGCGCGCGCGCGCGCGCGCGTGTGTGTGTGTGTGTGTGTGTGTGTATGTTGTGTTGCACAGAAAAAAACTGATATTATTTTTACTGATATTATTTTTAAAAGGCTTAGAAATATGTTTCATGCAATTTCTATAAATGAATAAAAATGTTCCAGATTAAACGAGATTCATTTTAACATTTGCGAATGCG
>Ga0157364_1001264_pt1 | contig 21023 bp, 13 predicted proteins | sample AttsexASBM2_FD_111476 | JGI IMG/M metagenome (GOLD analysis project Ga0157364, IMG submission 111476) | Fungus gardens microbial communities from leaf cutter ant in Ribeirão Preto, State of São Paulo, Brazil - Atta sexdens ASBM2 | ecosystem: Host-associated > Fungi > Mycelium > Unclassified ...
ACATCATGAGTATGCATACTTATTTCTAGAATATTTGTGTAAGAAAAAAATCAACAATTTAATAATATCAAATTTCTACCGGATATCTCTCCGGATAATAGTAATATCCGGCTATCCGGTCGAATAGTAAAAAAGTACTGGATAATACCGGATACTTTCCGGTGCATCCCTACTAAATATCAATAAGAGCTTATAGTTAGTGTACAAATATTATAGGTTTAAATATTGTATAAAAGATAGCTATGTGTTTCGTAGGTATCTAAATCAATTGCCAACATTTCGTGAACATTGCAGTTCACTTCATCAAGGCAAAGAGCAGCTTGATAGGATAGCATCAGGTTACCTCTTGCACTGATGAAGTGAACTGCAATATTCACGAAACGTTGGCATTCCAACAATGGACGGAGATAATAGATACGGAGATAATCCGTTAAACGCATAGCTCATTTATAGGAAGTAACCATGAGAGCCTCAAAATTAACAAAAGATAATTATATCAATATCAATATCTTCATTTCATAATCATATCATCATCATGTATATTTGCCTTTATCATTATTTATAAATTAGATTTTTATATTATAAAAAGATAGTGTTTGTAAAAATGCACGCGTATAAATTTTTCGCTTGGATCAATTTAACCTATGTCTACAAATTAAATATACAAGGAGAAAGTATACGTATGTACGATTTCTAGTAAGATTTTGACAAAATTGCTTGTGGTCAGATTCTGTTATAAGGTCTCTAAGTAGGTCGCTCTAATCTTTACAATTCTAATTCGGAATTCAGATCCCGAGACCGCAGAGAAACGTGAGAATAATCCGCAGTCTGCAGCGTCAGAATCATCGAAATTACAATCGGTCTCAATCGGAAAATTAACCGTGACAGAACACGTGGCATTCTGCAGCAGCGAAGATTCCAACGGAGTGCAACGGCAGTTGCAACGTGTCGCATGCGCTACGCATTTCTTCACGTCCGGCACGTGGTATCTCCCGCTCGTGGAGGGTTCTGTTAACGCGTGTCGTGCTGTATCGCGTACAATGTATCCGTGAACGTATTCAATATTCTATGTATCTTGTTCGATATTTTCCGTGGAATCTTCGCCTCGCTCATGGATGCGATGAATGAGCTGCTAAATACGTAACGGAATAAGTTTACTCTGACTAGATATTTTCGAATTCAAAATAAATTTATGTTGAGGGATAAGAAGAATATATAGGATGTAAAGATAAATGCAATAATAGCAATCTATTTTTAAAAAGTAGTACACTGGAACGTGTACTTCGTAATAGCGAATCTCGAAATAACAAAATCCCTTCCATGTTTAGTGGTGTGAGTGGAGTAGCGGTAAAACCGCGTCTCCAATACAACCCTGAATTTTATGATTTATAAGAAAATCTCACGAATTCAGATCTTAATAAAACTTTGTATACTTATAGCTTACATAAATAAATGAATTTAAAAAGTATCATTAGCGGTAAATGCTTTTAAGAGATGAAATCGTCCTTTATATGTAGGTTTAACTTCTTTCGTCTTTATATCTCAAAAATTGTTGGATAGAAAAAGATTATAATACAAAAATTTTATAATAAAATTATCTTTATTTACGTCAATAATATTTTTTAAAAATAACTTTTTAAATATGAATTTTGCAAAAATTATTTCTTAAAAATGTTGGTATAAAAATTTCATTTATAAATATTATTATTGAGTTCGTGCCGAACGACTAACCTATATAATTTAATAAATGTATACTAAAATTTAAATCTTCTGCGTTTAAATTTTCCTTTAACATCGGCACGAATTTTCCGGACAATCCGATAGTATAAAAGTTTCATCAAAATCAGAATTTGATACTTCGCGAGGTTCTTTTGTTAAAAGTGAAATGAGAACGACTTCATTATTATATTCATCACGTGTTATTACGAGATTCCAGTAGTGTATTATTCGTATTTTGAAATACAATATTTGACAGGATTATTCTCTATCGAAAGTAGGACAATCTTGTCAAGTATTTGATCTGATCGCATTATATACAAGTCACAGTGGAAGTTATCAATGGAAACTCACAACAGTAATTTAAAAAAATCTACTATTTTATTTATCTATTACGATAAAACATTCTTTTTGTCAAACGTAAATTTTTATGCCCCGCCAAGATATTTGCGCAACTGACGTATGTGAATTTTATGTAGGCAGGTGTATTTTATTCTTGCCCGTTCGTTCACTTTCGTGACTTTTACCACCGCTCTGTCAGGTGAACAGAAATATCAGCGGCACAGTTTGTTTCTTCAACCACCACGTCTCGCCGCGTGCTTGCGTATCCACGCGTGCGTGTAACGCGAGTGAAATTGCACGGAGAGAGAAAAATTGCGCGTCCATCGAGTTTCGTATTGCTCGAACGGGTATCCAGTAAATGGAATGCTAACGTTCGAGTTCATTCGGCGCTTATCGTGCGCCGCGCACACAAAAATGAATCTATGTGCATCGTGAAATATTATATCGTAAGATACTACACTCTTGAGTCTTTGAGTACTGGAGCATCTTTATGGATCTTGAAATGCAAAATCGTGGCTTTTCTGCCGCGCGAGCAATTTTTCGAGTTTGCACACGAATGTGTTATATAAAATATCGAATAAAAATTCGTATCTTAACAAATTATAATTACTTGTTTTTCATTCCTTTAATTTACACCTAATAAATAATAAGTTAGAGAGAGAGAGAGAGAGAGAGAGAGAGAGAGAGGGAGAGAGAGAGATTGTTAAGACACGAATTTTTACCCGATATTTTCAGTACAATAACAACTTTTTTGGTTCGCATTCGCCCATGTATTATTTATTCGCGAGAATTATTAAAAACAAATAACGAAAAAAGGTAATGAGCCTTGCATAGCATAACGAGTGTTGCCGGCTTTCAATGACATTTGCCAGGTTTTGTTACGTAAGCAAATGGAAAACTATAGGTGCGCTAATGTATTCATCGAAAAGCGTCTGCTATCATGAAAATTGATGCAGCCTGATGTGCACAAGCGAATAACAAAATTGCGACAGATGTTTTTGGTTAACAATAGAGGCAAAGAGAGTAGTGTTCGTAATATGACAATTTTCAAATAACATGTTGTCTATCGTAATATTTGAAATGATCATATTACGTACATTGTATTGTTTAACTGTTTCCAATTTTGTCGAGCATGTTATTACAAGTTAAAACGGTTAATTATACGTATAATGGATATGGCATAAAAGATATTTTCAGAAAAGATATTTTCAGAATGTTTTGTCTCTTAAAAACCTTTATATTCTTCTCTCTTCATTAAGAAACAAAGCTCAAATTAAATTTATAACGACAAATAACACTTGCGTATATGACTTGAATTTTTTTTGTACTTTTAGATATAAGTCTTATAAAGGATGACTCTTAAATACATTGGCAAATACTCATTTGCTGCAAGTATCTCAAAAGAAGATATATAGTCACGAGATACTTGTTTTCTTGGACGAATATCGGATCATTCAAGAGTATACTTGATTTATCGCCAATATTTATGTTACATGTGTCATATCTATCTGTCATTTTTCTATAATAAATTCATTCTTAAATATTGCAAAAAGATTGTTGTTTACATTAAACGATAATTCAGAAAAGCCGAGATCTCACGCCTACACGTATCCTGTCTCGAAGACAACAACGGGAAGAGGAAAGAAAAAAAAAAGAATAAATTAAGATCAACTTTCATATTCCCAGTACTTACCGATTTTCGCGATGCTGGCGAAGAAGATCCAAATCCCGATGAGAAAGGGCGTTTCGACGCGCGTGAACTCTACGCTGACGATACGATATTCCGGTTTCGGCGAATGTTCGTTGCCACTCGAAGAGTCGCCGACTGCGATGTCGTCGCCAGAGCGCACCGAGGCGAGCTGCGATTCCTTAGGGATATTCCGTTGTCCGGCATCGTCGTTGCTGGCCGACGAGAGGCTGCGCAAGGTATCATCGTTCGGCAAGGCCGAGCGGATCACCGGGCCCATGGGCCCGAAGCCTAGGCCCGGATAAGCGCCGTATGGATCGCCGTGGAAGTCACCGGCGTCGATCTGTGGTCCGTGCGACGCGGGATGCTTCTCTGCCGGGATCCGTTCCGCGGATCCCAGGTCGTGGAAAGGCGCGAAATTGGCGCGGCCGCATCCCGGATAACAGAGGACCACGAGGAGGAGCGCAGGGATGATCATCGGGGCGAGGCGACCCATGGCGCACCACCCGACGTGGCGCGACGACGACGACGACGACGATGCTTCTGCCGTGGACGATCCACGCTGTCGTCCGCGTTCGTCCGTCGCCGGTGAGTCACTACTTTTATTCGTTGTACCATCAGAAGAGGACCGCCACGACGACGAGCACGTTCGCACGTGCTGCGAAGCTCCCCGCGATTGAGACTCCCCTGATCTCTTTGTAGCAGCAATAGGGGCGGTTTATTCGATGACGTCCTACCCTCCGAGTGCAATCAGACACCGTCAAGTCTCTATAACGTTATCGTCCCACGGGTCACGTACTACAGCATACACCGATCTACGATGATTGAGCGATTTCGAAAGCCTTCTTCTGTCAGGAAAATTCCTCTCTTGCACATTCCCCTCTCTGTTTATACGAACGTTTTCTCAGTGATAATTATCTAATTCTTTTCTTACGGTTTCGCGTATCTGAATTTCGCTAAAGCAGCTTCGATGTTCATCTTTGTAATGACATCGTACAAATGTAACATTCTCGAGGAAAACAAAGGCAAATTGTTTCAATGTGGACATCAACCGGCTTGGCGTGAGAACTGGATGGACCCAGTTCCAAGTCCGGAATGATCCGGCTACTATGATCCGAAATGAGGGATAACAAGTGTCGCGGTAATAAATCGCTAAAACGTCAAACCAATAATTAAACGTGACTCATACCGCTTTGGCGTCGAGACGTGGCGCGCTACAATGACAGCTGCTGCTGGAGGCCCATGTCCCTCGCGTGAAGTATCGAGAGATGCTGCCGGAATATCTTTCTGTTAGGAATGCTCGCTGTATTCGCCCTTCGTACGGGGACCGAATGAAAACACAGCTACGATCGTATCCCAGGATAGGAGTCGCGGATAGCCACTTTCCGATTCGGAGTAGGGAATTGGATTGCTCTCTCTCTTTCTCTCTCTCTCTCTCTCTCTCTCTCTCTCACACCTGTCTGTGGCTCAGCCCATGCAAATAGAAAATCTATGCAACTGCACAGGGGAATGACTTCCGGTTTTGTGCGAGTTGGCTTTACTGATCGCACGACGCGTCCCTTAACGCGGCGACGACGGGGACGTTGACGAGTGCGTTGCTCGTCGCGCGACGCTGCTCGTCTTGCGCGCCGCTCGCGAATACCGCGACGCTCTCAAGTCTTTATAGAGTCACCCGGCGGTGAACGCGAGGTCTGATCGACGCGCGGCTGCGGCGACCCGTGGACGATGACGTGGTGGAGGGACAGGAAGCGCGACGATAACGGGCGCGCCGCATTATAAAATACGGGCGGACGACTCATCGAAGTGGACGTACGTCGCACCTTCGCCGGCGTGCCTCTATCGACCGACCGACGGCGACGGCGACGGCGACGACGACGGAACGACCGATACGGCAGCACTGCACGGCCGCGTACTGACGCGCACTACTGTCGTCGTCGTCGACGATGGTGGCGGCGACGGTGACGACGCCGATAACGCTGAGCAACGGGGAAGCGCTGCCAAAAACGTGCGTAGGCGTCGTCGGCACTGCTCTCGTCGTCGGCGACGATAATGGATGTATGTTAGATCTACTGTCCCTTTTTCTTTCCTTCATCTATCTCCGTCATCCCTCTACGTAAGTCTCGCTTCCCACCACGACAGAAGCTTCCAGCCAGCTGATCGTCGATGAAACCCGCGCAGGCGTCGCGACGTCCCCGATATAACCTACCCTCGGTTGGCAGCGGCGTCGAGCGGCACATCATCGCACACATTTCGTTTTACGCCGATGCACCGTTCTTGCGGAAGTTCTCCCGCTAGAAATACTCCCGCTCGACGTTATTACGCGGCTCGTTTGCGGTCGAGCTTTGTCGAGCGGATATCGCACTGCTGCTCCGAAGGTTCTCAGCGTACCGTTGTTCTCGTGCATCGTTCAATTCTCGCCCCAACATCCTCGTGGGAGGGTAGCTTACGAATAGCCGTTTTGCCGGTGATGGGTCTCTCTACATGAACGAGCACTTGCGGCTTCCGTTCCATTTTTACAGAGCAACGCGGGCGCCGCGATACCGGCATTACCGGCATCACCGGCGTCTCGACGTCTCGGCGACAGCTACGCGAAGCCCTCCCTGACGCCGATCTTAAATCGGAGGGACGCGTCAATCACGTCGTTCGCGGAGTCTCGGAGAGGCCTTGACCTTGTTCGACGGATGGATATGCCGGCATCGCTCGATGCCGGGCGGATTCGCCGGATTTCGGTGTATGCGCGAGAGATCGTTCGGCGTCGTTACGGCGCGACGGTGACGGTGACATGTGTATCAATTGTCGCTGGGAATTATCCAGAATTATATTATCGCAGCGACGCGAATTTGAGATGCAGAGACAGTGGAAGTACCATTTTTCCTCCTCTGTCATTATCACCGACGCCGACACAGCGAATTTCTAATCGGGTCGCGCTTTTTGCCGCAACGCGCGACGGTAGGCAATACATTCGTGCGACGTGCGCGGCGGGAAATGCGGTTAGATAAGGATTTATTGCGGCCTACTTGCATAATAAAAAATTATCGGGACGTAGCTTCTGCCTGACAAATGATTCTCACAAGGCCGGTTTTGCTGTTTGTGGAATAGAGAACGATAGAGAGGCGCGCACGATCGCCCTTCGCCTAACCCTCGCTACTTTAATTCTCGCGCTTATCTTTTACTCCATACGTACCTCTCGACAACCGCCCCTTGTATTTATCAAGATCCATTCTAGCGACTCTACGGAAGTTCCTTAGCGCCGTATATTGTCGCGTGGTGACTGCAAATCCACCCGGACGTAAAAATCGTTGGCCTGATCGCTGCATTTACAAATGCCGGTGCATACCTACACGTATTTAAAGAGAGAACTCACGCATGCAGTTCAAAGCATTCCAGCAATGTTGCAGCAATGTTGTAATAGTCGCGTACATTCCGCGTTCAACAGAATGTTTCTTTTTGTAACTGTTGCACAGAAAGAATGATTTTGCCACAATCTCTATAAATTTAACTAGATACAAATCCCACATCTAAAAATGGCTCGCAATTTAAAAAAGGTTGTATATATTACTGACATATACAAGAGAATTTTTGAAGACTTGAGAATTTTGTTCTATGTCCAATCAATACATTTGAAAAAAATTGTTGTATGGTACATGAAATATCCTAGAAATACTCTGTGCTGCATGGCTCGTCTTTTCTTCCGTAGCGATGAACGATTAATTAATCTACCTGTCTATCCAGTTAATCTACCTCTCAAAGTCATGTGCGATCTGATCGGTGCATCATCGCGTGTCGACAAATCTGCTATTTCGTTGGATCAATAAAAGGATTCACATTCGACCAGAAAGCTGGAATCAAAACAGCTGTTATTTGTATACGCTAACATATGGGGGATTGCTTGTTTGCTCAATGATAAGGTACGATTAGCAGCGAAATGATAAGAAATGATCCGCTTCTTTACGTGGAATTTCGTGTGCGATGAGGTAGTTCGTAGTGCACATACAATAGTTTGATTTAGGACATCACATTACCGCGTTACCCAATGGGGCAATTACAGTGAAACGATAAAAATTATGTAAATCGCTTGAAAGAAAATATTATTCCATTTGACTGAATATCTCTCCATTCTGACGCTCGTCGCTTACCGCCATTGATAAATTAAAGATTTAAGACAAATTAGGTCGATTTCTCCTTTATAAATATTTCATGCCATTTCACGAGCGAGACCATTATCTCTCATAAATTTCTTTATATTCACTTGGCGTTAACTATACAAACAAGATTTTATATTTTATTTCATTTGTCAAAACGTCATAAATCCATGTGCACTTCTGCGATTTGACCTCTTCATCAAATTTTCATTGTAAAGAAATCATTCTCATGTCCATCGCGGAATTTATTATTAATAAAAGCAGAAACAAATTAACGGGTAAAGAAGATAACGTTTTATTAACGTTCTGTTTTCTTTCTGTTTTTCTGTCTCGCCATCTATCCATCTTGTCCCTCGTTGATTTGCCGTTCATGTTCTAGCGGTTATCGATTTTTCGTTACGCCACGCGCAACCTTGGATTGTCGCGTTTTTCGACTTCGTACCGAGAGCACATAATCGCGACATTATTTTCGCGTCGTAGAAAAAAAAACAAGCGCTCTCCCCTTCTATCACAAGTACACAAAGGAGAAACGATATGAAGCAAAAAGTGTACGGCCGGACGGACAACAAGGTGAAGCTTGACAGACCGCGATCGTTCGAAATTAATCTGTGATTCTCGCGTATACCGTATACCGAATCAATCCGTCTGTATTTTGGCAATTATACCGAGCCCGTAATTTCATCGTCATTAATATTTCTGACAAGCGCCGGTCGAATGGTGTTCTAATGAAGGAGGTAGCATTGATCCAAGTCACATCGGTCGGCCAGACGCAGCCCGGATTCCGAATTCACCCTCGTGCCGTCGCGCGTCGCACGCTGCGTGACGATTGTACGCGGCATTACAGCGGCTTATCCTGAAATTAGCCTGCTGGATATCGTTCCCGAACCTGGGCGGCGTTATAACCGCCCCGTCCGGATAGAGCCGAGCAGCACAAGAGCAGAGACAAGTAAGGCAAGGGTTGCTCGCAAACAACCCTGCCGGGAATGGCTGCTTGTTGCACCGGGGCACGCAATCGTATAACATATGACATTCCCCGTGCTCCATAATTTAAAAGGCATTCTGGAACTACATCGACAAGCATCTCGGCATATGGCCGAGAAATATGAACGCTGTGGATTTTTAATCAGATCCGCCTGGGTACATATATTAACGATTGTATCTCTCGATGATCGCCGTACGCGATTAGAAACTCGAATATCATTTAAGCTGAAATAGATAGTTGCGAGAATAGTATCGGTATATTTCTGGCGAAAATACAAATTGAAGTGTAAGCCGAATGTGGGGAGAAAGTAACAGAAGCGTAAAACGAAGCTTCTAGAAGGTGAGACAATAATACGTAAAAGAAACGTTTATGTTTCTTTTACGTTTCGTTGTCTCAATTTTCGCCTCCTAGAAGCTTCGCTTACGCTTCTGTTATTTTTCCCTTACATTTGACTTTCCCCTCCAACTTTTATTTTCGCCAGGAATCGCGCAAGTGAAATAACAATAGACATATATCCACGTAATCGCCAACAATCCCTCTTGCGTACAAGCTACGTCTCAGTTATATAATATGAGCATAACTGTTACGTGTGTACTTTTCATACACGTGACATATTTGGAGTACTAAAAAACAAAAACTTTAAGTGAGTAGGTGGGATGGCCACAGAACCTCAGGCATAGTTTTCTTTAAAATCTTGTTGGAAAAATAAAATAAAAAGTATCGACTAAAAGTTTTAAAATTCATTATTTTTATACTTCTCTATCTTATAAAGGTGTAACTAATGTAAAAATTTAACTATAACGTGATATACTAGTAAACAGTGCATCTATAAAATTAAAATTTATTATTGAATGTGTATTTAAGCAACCCACTGACTACTGACTTAAGTACTTTTAAATCATCTACTTAAATTTTTTAAAGATTAAAAAATGACATGCATCTGTAATATTGGCGATTGTATATCCTTATCGGTGATTTTTCATTCCAAGGCTCAAAAATAGTTTATTAAATATGTATTTCTAATTCTGCAACGAAATACAGAATGTAAAGATAAATATAAAACTTGCAGTAAGGTCAGAGATACAAAGTTGTCAGATCTGCGATATTTATTACATTTTTGAATTATATCGAATCCAACGGAGGAGAGGGGGGGGAGGGGAGGGAATGTAACAGCGATGACTTTTCCACCATATATTTCCGCTGCCTATATTTCTATTCTCGAAAAAGGATTTAATAAAGTCGCAAAAGTACGTCAAATCGAAATTTTGCTTGTCTTATTTCTCGTCTCTATTACCGGCGAAATTGGAGAGGGTTGGCTTATATCCCCTGGCGAACAACATAGCGCGGATATGCTGCTACGTTATTTAGAAGGTATACCGCGCACGACGATGTGCTCGTACATCGCTCGATGATTTGAAAGAGGTATAACGACGTTCGCTCGGCTCGGTCAGCGCTGCGTTAACGCCAAGGGGGCTGTTCCATCGCCCCTCGTCTGCTTTCCGTTCCCCAGCGTGGAAAGTAGTGAACGAGGGTGCGCGAAGAGATTCCACGAGGGTGGCATTGAAGCCATGACGAGGGAAAAGTGGTGAGAGGAGAGCGGAGAGCGTTGAAAGTAACGATACTTGCACGAATTCTCGCGTTCTCGATATTGTCGACGTCGAGGCGACGAAGCGTTGCCGAAATTTTCGTATGTCGTTGATTGGCGACGTTGGAAAAATATCGACGAGCCGTCTATTCATTGTATATTAATGAGTCTATCTCAGATATTGACGTTATTTATATAATTTTCAAAGCTTTGCGCTGAGATGGAGATAGATAAGACAGTCAGACACTAGCGGGTACTTTTATTTATTTAGACACGGTAAAAAGTGTAAGTTCGTTTATTCATTCAATCGCAATTCCTGTCTTTCATTGGGATTAATGAATATTACGCAAGTCATGGCAGCAGCCGTTCTGATCACGTATATTCGCTAGAATTTATTAAGACGCCGATTATAAGAGATATTATTAATAAAAAGTTTACTTTTTGTTATGTAATATTCATAAAACGTACAAAATGCGCTATATCGAATTACAATTACCAATTACATAATCGACAATGTAATTTTTTTTCTTTCGTTTCTTCTTTTCAGAAAGAAGACTGATGATGTCAGTTGATATCTGAAATCCATGAGCGTATCAAAAATCTTTTTTCAAAGAAGAAGAGAGTGTCAATTTTATTATTTTATATCTAGACAGTAATAGAATATTAAAAAATTCATTAACAAAAAATTGTTGTTTTAGGTGTGAAATAAAAAAATTGATACTCCCTTTTTAAATATTTTATAATGTCTCATTCTCGTTCCTGCACGGAGAGAATTTTCTTTTAAAATTTATCCTGAAAATATAGTTCTGATACAATACAATATTTTAAAGATTTTTACTGTGCACTTCAGTAAAGTTAATCAAATTTATTTTATATTTTATTGTAGTTTTATTAATGAACGAGAGAGATTTACATATAAATTCTCCGAAATATAATGTTATCCCACGAATAATGACATTTTCAGGAATAAACTCTAAGAAAAAATTCTCTCCGTGCGATTTTGAATAGGAAAATTATTAAATTTTATAAATCATAACTTATACTTTTTTTTCCTAGAAAGAAAGTATAGGTAAAACTAAACGATGTATAGTTATTAAAAGCAAAATGTGTAATTGTAAATAAAGTATTCAATATTTTAGCGCATATTCGGATATTGTCCATTAATTAACATTAATTAATTAAAAATTACATAGTCATACAACAAGAAGAAAAAAGAATTTTAATAATATTGGAATAACAACAAAAAATTATTCAGCGTTAAAAGTATAGTTGTATTTTTTATAATTAAAAATGAAAAAATAAATAAAACATTTCAGGAGTTTGAATCCTTCAAATTCCCTTCTGGATACGTCCATATCGAAATCACTAGTATGACGAATGGAAAAACCAGCAGAAATTGATTTTATGATGAATTGATCGGCATAGTTATCGCGCGACGGTAACTCTGCGAAAACCCAAATGGATCATAATTAAGATGTTAAACAGATGCCAAGCGCCGATGGGTATATTAATTAACTGCTATTCATTCGCGCGATCGTGCACCCATGAATCCGAAATGAGATCGTTCTGCCGTTAATTTTCCTTACCCCGTTATTCATTTCTATCTCCGAGAACATCATGGGTGCGGAATGAAAGGAGAAATTGGTCTTGCAGGGCTCGCGAACTTTTCCTCGCGATTAGCCGTCGTCTTCTCTTTTCCCGATGAGGTTTCTTTTACGTTCGTCGTCCACAGTCAGGTGCATTTTAGCGAGGCCCGCCGCGCACACCGCGCTGAAACACACCATCCATCTTCCTGCGTCTCACCAGAGACCTTTCAGGTTTATTGCGGCGTAAACAAGACCTCGCGAAAGGATCGTTTGCTCACCGCACGCCGTCAAAGGTACAACGTAACCATACTATTTTCGCTTGCTCGCGTCGACGGGATTTACTTACGACGGAACGTTTATCGCGCGGAAATTTACAGTTTGACGTATCACAGGTAATTCGATCAGGTGGCGAGGCATGAGTATGTAATTAGTTTATTCGGAAACGGATACGATATGTGAAATGTCCGGCATGAATTTAAATTCCGCGACGTAAATGTGTCGCGTGGACCTGCGATAGCGACACAAGTATTCATTCGGCGATGCTATTTAATGGACATGTGCAGGTATGTTATAGTATAGACGCAATGATGATTAAAGTTATTTATATTCCCGGCGAGGAGTCGGAATATAAATTGGGACGTGGCGAATGACGAGGATTTACAGTCGAGTTTATTTTGCGGAGAACGTGCGAATGATGGGCGATAAGGCCGATGAAAGGTCACTGAACCGAGAGGCGGTGAAAAGTTTTGAAGATTATTTCGAATTAGTTTTAATTCGCCATAATTGGTCGCGGACGTTGGGACTGAAAGCGGCCGGAGGAGAAGGGTCGAAAATTCGTTTTAATTAAAATTGATAATCCTGGGAGAGAATGGATATTACGTAAGTCGTCGGCTAGCTGCATTGGGAATCGAACAAGTTCCCCTTCGGAAGTTATTTGGGATTGCGAGTTACGTTCAGCTCCGCCGGAGTTGTGCCTTCTAATGGCGACGTCATGCAATCGGCGCACAGACACACTTCTCGGACCACGCCGACGCACTTACGCAAGCACAATTGTGTTGTTACGATACGCCCCTGTTCATTCTACTTTCTTGTATTATGTCGGAGTCGGCGACAGCGATAAATAATCGTGGATATCCGTATCCCCTTGTACATGATACTCTTCATATAAGTTATGTCCACACATATTTCTGGAGGATAAAAGCTGAACAATATCTATGCCGTAGACAACTCTCGTTCATTGTGTCACAGTGTTACGTTAACTGTTGTACGAGAAATAGTAACAGGAATAGTAACAGGAAGACAATACTGTTAGGCAAATGGATGAACAAACTCCAGATTAATCGGAATTCTTTCGTTTAAACTTTCATTTTTATTTATTTCTTAAAATAGACTAAATGTAGGTATATAAATTTACAAAGACATGTATGATAGGTATAAATCTATACAAGAGTGATCAATACTTATAAGAGATGTATAAAAAGTAATCTAATTATACACTATTAAATATTAAATAATGATATAAAATAATTAATTGTCAAAGTAATAGCGATTCGTTGTAATTTATTTGTCAAGACAAAACTTGGTAGAAGAGACGTTTCGGATAAGGAACGGAGTAGTATTGTCTCAGCTCGAATATACACATATATATATATATAGTTATTCAAGTAAAACAAAGCAGTACAGAACAGCTAGACCTGCAAATAGACAAACGGATATCCAGATAGGTGGTCTGATAGAATATCGATAGCGGTATATCTCGAAAAAGGAGGAAGGGAACACATCGTGACAAGACCGCCCGCCTCGTAGCAGGAGTGCGTTCATCCTGCGAATGCACACAAAACACACATGCAAGGACGGAAGGGAGAACAACGCCGCGACGCGGAGCGTCGGGCGGAGAGGGGGGAGGGGGAAGGGCGGGGGTGTCGCGGGGGCGCCGCGCCGGAGGAAGAAAGGGGAGAGACTGGCCTATCGGGACCGACTCGGAGTTGTTCGGAATCTATCGGTGGACCAGATTTTACTCGTACGTACGCACATTCACCCCCGCAGCACGACGACGTTGGGGGTGCGTGTCTCTCCGTCCGTGTAAGTGTGAGTACGGCCGCTCTTGTACGTACACACGTCGCTAAGACACGTTTAACGACGCGGAGACGCAGGCGCGGTTTCGCGCGGTCACGCTCGCGCACTCGCCGCGCGCGTCGCCGGCGCCGTCGTCGTTTTCGCGAGGAAATTGATTCTGCGCGAAACGCAAACGGGGGTTCCAGCAGCGACGGAGCCAGCCGTGCACCACCAGAGAGAAGCCGGGCTCGGCGAGCCACGCATACTCTTCCGTCGGGGAATCATTCCCGTAATCGAGTCACGCAGAAATCCACGTTCGTACACACAACGCTATTCAGCCCACGTATCGCACACGCGGAGGATTATGCTTCTACCGTCGTCACTTTCCGTGTGTATCCTTTTACACAGACGTCGTGCTGGCTGTTGCTGTTGATGCTACTGCTGCTGTTGACGAGGCAACAGAGAGAGAGAGAGAGAGAGAGAGAGAGAGAGAGAGAGAGAGAGAGAAAGAAAAAGAGAACGAGCGGAGAGGAGCCTCTCCAACGACATGCGAAGAGACGCGTCCGACGCGACGACGACGGACAACGAGCGAGGATCGCAGACAGCCCTAGTGAGACACGTCGACGGCGACGAGCGACAGAAGTATCCATGGAACTGAAAATCCTCCTGTGGTTTCACATCGTGGGTGAGTTGCCCTTCCAATGCGGCGCCTTCCGCACCGCCCTTGCCTCCCTTATATATGCGTACATGCACACGTACATGTCGTCGGCACGCATAACACGCAGAATCTCTCCCGTTGCATCTGGTACATGGTACATCTGATGTCATCGACAGCATGCATGCGCTTCGAGATATCCTCCTTGCTTCTCGCAGTTCTCCTCAATTCGCGTGTCCTCCCGCTATGCGCTGTCTTCCCGCTGGCTAGCTGGCTAGCCGCCTCGCACGTTCATTGCCCCGATAAACGGCATCCTATGGTATAGATCCATCCTTGCGACTTGTATGCCAAAACGGGTTGCTGCACTCGGTAGCTATCAGCCAACGTGGTCCGCACAGAGAGCCGTTTTACTCCTTTCAAGGACGAGATGGACCACTTTCGCGCGGCCGCATCAACGGCACGAGCTTGTAACTGCAAAATATGAAAATATAAGCTAAGTTAACAATAGACAAATATTTCATTCGAAAACGAACGCTTTCATTGACACATTTGAGTAAACATGTGCGTTTACGTGTGCAAACCGACGATATAAATTTTACATGCAAACGTACGTATATTCGACTTTTCGGTTAAGCTATTACGTTAAATCCAATGAATTTATTATGTTAACATGGATTAAATTAAATTGCCGATATTAAGCGAAATTAAATTATCGCATTATCGCATCGAAGCGCATGGCGCCAAACTATAAAAATTTCAAGTTAAAGCGTACGACTATACATTATCATCGTTAATTTAGCGCCACCGTAAAATTCATGCTTGAGTGCTCCGGGTCAGACGCTTTTTCACGATATCAGAAACTTTCTCCATTACGGATATTAGCATAAAGTACATGCATAGACGATGCGGTACGCGCGAGGACTGCGAAGCTGTCGTAAGAATTATAACATAATACGCAAATGTCGTAGAAAGAATCGAGAACGTCTGTCGGGATCCTCGGGATTTCCAGCTCACGAAATGGATTTCGTCTTGACGATGGGCGTTGCTACTCGGAGAACAAAACGCAAAAACTGTTAGCGAAGACGAGAGGCAAGACGTCTCGGGAAGAGGATCCTTTTCGCCGCGAGCATTGAACCAGCCGGCGTTGTATCCGAGAGAGAAATGTCGGACGTTGGCGTCGGGTCGTTGCACCATTCGCCATAAAACGTACGGGCGTTCCCCGTAATAGGGCATTAACAAATTTAACGAATTCCCATCACGGTGGTATATAATCGCATTAATGACATTCTGGCGAATGCGATTTTATAGTGCGCGGCGGAGAGCCCTCCGTCGCGCCGGATAAATTTCGCGCTCCACTATGATCTGGCCTCATCAAACTTCCTCTGTTATTGATGTTTTCTTTCTTAATATTAACGGAGTCGACGAACAATCGATATATATATATACTGATCATTATTATTCAAGACTACTTTTGCGTTTACAAATGGAGACTTCCTGCTCGCCGTCAATCTTCGTCAATCTTCCTTTTCTTTCGTATAATATACTGTCTTAAAATATATATATATATACATATATATACTGAAATCTCTTAATAGTTCGTGAAGCTCTGAACGTAATAACAAAGTTGTCTCCGCTTCACTTCTAAATCATGAAATTCAGGGTCCTATTAAAGGTTTTACCGCTACTCATGCTACTCACATGCGTCTAGCGCGTGATGGAAGGGATTTTATACGCTAATACGAGGATTTAATCTATACATATATGTTATATATATGTATAATCTATCTATCTATCTATCTATCTATCTATCTATATATATATATATATAGATATATATATATATATTTATATCTATACATATACTGTATATATATATTTAGAACAGTTTTGTCAGATAAGCTCTTTTTTAATGAAAATTTTGTTTAATATTAAAGTGATTGTGAGAAGATGATTTGTATATGACAAAAATATCACGAAAAAATATCATTTTACTCAATAAATTATTCAAACAGCAAGTTAAAATTCTATTGATATATACGAGGATAGTTTGATAAGTTAATGACTTTTTTAACTTTTTTTAAAATAAAAATTCGAACTATTTTTCAATATAGTCTCCTTTTAAAGAATCAATGACTTATCAAACTGCCCACATATATCTCAGAATAATTCTATCAAATAAGCTGTTTTGTTTAATACGCAAATGATTGTAAAAAAAAATAATTTATTTAAATTATTTACGTATCGAGGAAATATCTTTGTCATTTCATTTAACAATACGAAAATTTATTAATAAGACAGCAAGTTAAAATTATATTGATATATGTATATATATACATACACACACACATATATATATATATATATATATATATATACATACACACATATGTATTTCAAAATAATTCTGCCAAATAAGCTCTTTCCTAGTGAGAATTTTGTTCAATATTCAAATTTTCGCTGTCATGTACAAATTATTGCGAGAAGAACATAACTTGTACATGATGTTGAGGAAATATATTCTTGTTGTTTCATTTAACAATATATAAATTATCAATCAAGTTAAAATTATCGAGATCGTTGACATATTGATAATAAATGATCATCTCTCGTATGTGACGTATACTAATTATATATTGAAATTGGCGAATTAAGACTTTGCGCGAAAATAATTTCAACTCCTACATTTCTTCGTCGCAATAAAAATGGATAGCAGGGATGTGATATCGAGAAATAAACTCTCGCTGGAATTATACCGTTTTCAATTCCTCTAACAAATAATAACGTTTGATAAATGAAGTGTTAAAATGTATACTCCATGCGATCGTCTACGTCATGGAAACCTGCACATCTGACGTTAACAAACATCTCGCTTGAAAACGAGCACCGTGCTTCAAATTGAACGGATTCCGAAACCCGATATTAAGCGCGAGATATCTCGTCTGCATTAGTACGATATTTTTACAAGCGGGACTCTACTGTGTAAAAAGCGAGTTATAATCCTTTTTTCTCCCTTTCCGAAAAAAAAAAAAGAACGAAACTTCGCCTATCTACGCATTTATAACGCAGATAACGATGCGCGTCGGCGGCAATTGTTTCATTATTACGGCATACTCACTTTATCAATTTGTGCCAAAAATAGCAGAAAACAGATAACATTTCCGTATGTGAAATCTCGAATCAAAGTCTCACGATGCGTGCTCATTCTCGTCGGTAATTTTCGTCCGATTGTGCGAGCGAGTCTTTTGCCGGCACACAAAAGATAAGCTTCCTATTGGAGCGTATAGGGATGCGAAGCGTCGAAGCGCACGACGATACGGGTCTCCTGTGTCTCTTTCTCTTTCCCACTCCGCAAATGCGATTCGTCGCTTCGCTCGTCAGCTAATTAAGCCGATCGCTCTACCGAACGTCATATCCGTTCTGGAGATCCGTCCGTGCGATTGTCCGATCGGGCGAAATCGCATTCATTGCGCGAGAGCCGTCCGTTAAACCGAGCGTATCGCCATTAGTGTAAGCGAATTAAGCTGAACTCGCTCTCATATCGGCATCGAATATTCCGAATCGAGCCGCTGTCTCTCGAGCAGATTGATATTACCTACTTCGCCACTAGGTACACTAAGCAAATGGAAATTATTGCGAAGTGTTATTTGCGCATCCACTTCTCTTTTTCTCTTTTTCTTCTCTTTTTTTGTGATTGTGAGAGAATACATCGTTCGATATACTGCGAAAAACTTGGATAGCTCGAAATAAATTCGAACTCGTTAATATGGCCATCGTCCTCATTCGAGAGTGCTACATAAGTGCGTTTACGAGGAGCGTCGTGCGTGCTTATCTGTTTCTTTCGCACGACGGCACGTTCGTTACATTTGCCGTCACGACGACGACGACAACGACGACAACGACGACGACGGTCTTGGGCGGGTTGTCACCTCAACCCTTTTCTTCCTCGTCAGTCGTCGCTACGCTCGCCGCAAATCCACTTTTTATTAACGACTAACGACCAGCCGCGAGAGAGTGCCCTCGTGGTTTTGTTACTAAATACCCCGTAAGCCCCGCCAAGTGCCTCTAAACGGGGTAGAGGAACATTATGTCCCTTTTCCCCCGCCATCGTCTCACCCTTTAATGCGCTGAGGCAATATTTTCCTACGATACTCCTCCGAAATTCTTCGTCCAATCCATGAAACTGCGAGCCGACGTTATATCGATCCTATGGAAAGAAACGCTAAGAATTTTTCCTTGGCGTGGAAACTTGGGTAAAAATGTCGCATTGAAATCGTTGCGTACTGCATGAATCATTTACACAGAAACTTTAATACTACAGACTTTCTTTACATAAACAGAATCTCTAACTTAAGAGTTTGCTGACCATAAAGTTTGTTTCTTGATTGAATACGGTAACAAGTCATGATGATGCGTTATACAACTCTAGTTTTATATTCTTATTTTCAAGCTATATTTATAATATATGATTAAGGATGACTTGACATACATAATATTTGACAAAAAATATTAGCAAAAAATATCAGTCGAACAATCAGCCAAAATAAGCTAATTGAGTAATGTTAAGATTATTTTAAAAATTTTGATAACATTAGCCCATAATTACGTCCCTACACAAAACAAACTACACAAATAAAACAAATAATTTGACTTATAATGGTTTTATATTATAAAATGGATATTTGCTGCAGTTTTAGGTCAATAATTTTTAAACGAGTGGGTGGATCTAAATAAATTTTTGTACGAATATTTATAATTGTTTTTAGTATGTGTATAAAAAAATTTGATTAAATTCTTAATGTTACTTTATTATCAAATTTGCAATTAAATAGGTATTATAAAACGTAATTTTACGTAAAAATTAAGAATAAATTAAAAAATTAAATAACTTTTAAACTAATAAAGAATTGTTAACTTAAATTTTACATAAATACTTATACATAAAAATAGAACGATCTATGAAAATTTTATATTTTTGGTGTTGTTTTTAGACAACACACAGCGTTGGCTAAAAATATTAGTCACTTATATTTTTTTCGTTTATTTTTTTATCTATATTGTTGGTTAACCAAATTATACATAAGTTTAAAGGGTTCTTGAAACAAAGAATAATTTACAGCAAATTTGACGAATAAATTTTTGAGTTAAAAGTATGAGCCTTAAATAGTGAATAATAAGGTGCTTAATATTTTTGACCAAGGCTATACATCCTTTTTAAAATTTTCGCCGTTAATGGAATTCCTTCATTGATCGACATATGGAACGTTTATAAATTTATTGCATAATCTTTTGCGCAAAACGCGTGACATAAATAGTTGGAAAATGGGACCATTTGGAAAAGTGAACGATTTTCGAATACATTGGCACGTGGAAATTCCGCGAAAGGCGCCGCCGCGACAAGATCCATTTCGAGAACGCGTAAGTTCTGTTTCTCGCGTGAGATCGATCCCATTCCTCGTGAATGAGAATATTTGGTCGAGTCTAGGAAGGGGAGAACGGAGCAGAACGCAGGAAGGATTCTATTCGCGATCGATAAAGGATTCCGGCGGCCAACATGGGATTCACCGAATAATTTCGAATCCGCAGATGAGATCGAGTTGAGTGCGTTATGCGCGCCGCCGTTATTAAAAGAAACTATTTCTCGCGAGCTCGTATTATATTCGCGGTTGCTTTCATTACGAGGATTCCGCGTAATGACGATGTCACTCTGATAATCAACCGTGGCTGTCTGCGAAGCTCAGTGGTTCTCAAGCTCGTTGTATAAGATCATTTGATATAATTAAAAGCTGAGACTTCCATACGATAGAAAGATCAGAGGAAATATAATCTTTAATTAACATAATAATATATCTTTCATCGATTTTTCGTTCTGTCGAGCGTGTAGTATTATAGTAGTGTATATGAACGATAAAGAACGAATACAATGTTTTTATACGAAGGTCGAGTAATTACAATGACAAATTATTATTCTCATGCGTATCATATCAAGATAATATTTAATGGAAGATTGAGTCACGAAAGAGTGGGCCATACGGAATACGAAATCGAAGTAGACCATCGTTGGGACTTTAAAATCGATAGTTACAGAATATAATGTGACGTAGAGCGCCTTTATTTCAGCTTACCCTCTCAAACGCGAACGGCGAAAGCCCGTAGTCACTTTTCCTATTTGGGAAACACTGTCCGCGAACGTAATCGATGAGGTATGCATCGCGATATTCAGCCGCCTCTCATGACATGACACGGCAGAAATTCACCTTCGGCTTTCATTTCCTC
>Ga0157364_1001265_pt1 | contig 21017 bp, 11 predicted proteins | sample AttsexASBM2_FD_111476 | JGI IMG/M metagenome (GOLD analysis project Ga0157364, IMG submission 111476) | Fungus gardens microbial communities from leaf cutter ant in Ribeirão Preto, State of São Paulo, Brazil - Atta sexdens ASBM2 | ecosystem: Host-associated > Fungi > Mycelium > Unclassified ...
AATAGAAAATTTATTTTTAAAGCAGAGAATTTATGTTTTTAAAACAAATATCTAATCAAAACAAATTATCTGCAGTAAAAATAAAAATTATATAGAAAATAATTTGTATTTTTAAAGTAGAGAATGTGTTTTTAAAGAAGAGAATTTGTGTAATTTAAGCAGAAAATACTTATTCTGGCCTCACTTATATGTGCATAACCAGCTCATGACACATAGATGTATCCAGTTGTATCGCATTTCATCACAGCTATTACAGATTTTCTAATTTGTAAATAATCAACTTTAACGCTTAATATCTCGGTTTGAGAACGACCTAACGTTTTTTTTACAGATTTTTTTGTTTTGAGTAAAAACGCATCGAATGAGCCTAACTTCATTAAAATCAGAGATGCAGTCCGTATTGTAAATAATTACAATAATTTTATTATGTATTATTTGATGTTTCAGATTATCCTAAAGAGAAATCATAACGATAATGTTGTTGCCTTTTACGGTGTTAAATGTTGCGAGCAGAAACATTTCTACTTCAACCCCTGTGAGTCAGATAATTAAGTTGTGTCCAATTGAGTCGACTGAGAGTAGTGGACAACAGTGAGATGGGAAAGCAAGTTATGATGGAGGATAGACCATGTTGTATACACGTTTACAACAAGCGTGAGATGGGATACATCGGTGAGACAAAAAATGAAATGACTATATAAAAGATATTATCAGGATCAAATTTATCTAAACATTATTATATGAATTATTCAGGTGAGAGAATTTTAATTGCTATATGAAAAGAAAAAGGGTATATTGGTTGGATTCAAATAGCAACAGATTCCTAAAATTCCCAAATTTGATAGCAACAATCTGGTACTCGTAGGTAACAATGATACACTTCTAGGTACAAGAATACAGGTGCTTATTCTACATATTCCGAATAAAAATGAAAGAACAGACTCACAGCAAAGGAGCAGATTATACTAATAATGATTGTCAGACGTGTATCTATCTTGTCTACTATTGTAATATATATCAAATATTTCAAAAAAATGTTAATATTGTAATTTAGTATTTTCTACAAAACTTGTTTGTAAGCGTGTCATAGTCATTCATGCATCTCTGTATTTTATTGTATAATATTTTAACAATAAAATTACCACATTCAAACCTTTTTAGATATATATGCACTAGGGATATATTTCACGCATTTGCAACAATCCTGTCATCTCATTCTTGTTTAATATTGGACAAGAAGAATGAATATCCTGTATATGTGTATGCTGAGATTTTGTGTATAAGTATAGAGCTCGTGTAACTGTAATTATCAGCCTATCATTTTGTATTTAAGCGATTATTGAAATTAATTGTTGAAGTTATATTATGTGTCCATGTTCGGATTTATGATATTTTTGTCTCAAAATTACTGATATGAAAACGCGTTGACAAGAAGAAGTATAGTTGCGAAGCAGAAGTTGGAATTATCTGATAAATCTGTATATAAATGTTATATTTAATACATACTTTTCATAACGATCTATAATTGTGACAGATAATTATTGAAAATATTAAGTATGATATCATTCATATATACCGATTTATCAGTAATTCCAATTGCTGCTTCGTACTCTTCCTTTCATCAATGCGTTTCCGGACAGCTTCGCAAAATTATGTGTAGTTGTAGAATACTATAATATAATACAAATTATCAAATTATTTGACATCCAATATTTTTATAGATTATGTATTATATTCAGTTCATGCACTCGATATTATATATAAATAAAATTTGCAGTCGATAATGTCAGTGCTACACATATTCCAAGATTTTGTACCACATCTTTCGAAAATGTTTGAAAGACGTCTTTTGATATGTTCTCTGGGATATATCGTTTTATTCCCATTTAACACTCTGCGAATAAGAAAATGAAGATATTAATATTTATTTATCTCGCTTATCTCAGTGTGTTGTCATTACTTATTATTAAAGTATTCCAATTTGTATACAAAAATTTGATAAATTTTATAAAAAGTTATAAAATTATTCAAAAATTCTTTACATAAAAATTTTGAAAAATGATATAAAAAATTTTTATTAGGGCATTTTTTTTCTTTTCAAAGATTATAATAAATAATACAAATTCTCTGATTTTTTAAAATTAAATATCCATCTGTTTAGTTGCGCCTTTCTTTCATCTTTTATGCATATAACAAAATGAAACTGATGCTGTTGCACGTTTTATACATTATTAATATAATTTTTCATTATCATAATCTTTTTAATAATAATATATATTTTTCACTGACGACACGTGTTTTATTGACAATAAGTCTTGTTACAAATCTTACACTGCGTCTTTGGAGTACAACTTAATATTTCCTGCGAACGAATCGGCATAGGCTTTTTTTTATCATTATTAAAAAGCTTTCAATTGCATTATACTATGTATATTGTAGCGAGTTGCGTGGTTCTTTCAATCGAGAGTATTACATGATACTTGTATTACATGATAAAAAGAACTACTTGACCTGCTTAAATCTAAATTAGAATAAGAAATTTATTATTTGTACATACATGTGGAAGTGATGAACATTCTTTTTTTAAAAATATCAACGAGACAAAGTAAAAATACACATTGAAAAATATAATTTAATATATAATATGTAATATACGTGTATATAAAAAGATGAGCCTCTCAGATTTCTCACGTAATATATCAGTGGCCTTAATTGCAGTGTCGTATTGCTTATATTGCTTTTGTTGTATAATGTAATAAATTAGAATTGCTGTCTCATTTCCTGATGAAATAACAATAATTGATTCTATAAGACAAATGGGCCTTCCTTTCAGCCATCGCACCGTCTCGATCGATTGATGCAAATGTGCGCGACAATGGCATGACTTTGTATTGTGGTGCCGTACACTCCCACACGTGTACATGATGTAAATAAAACATGGATCTGTCTCTCTCGTTGCTGATCTCACGACATCAGTGCGAAAAAGCTGTTCGGCACAGATGTTGCAATGGTTCTGTCACCGCATTCGCTTCGCGTAAGCACAAAAGCATATGATAGACAAAGGATGTTTTACAGCAATATACATGGACAGTCTACTGACTTTGCATTACTGTGTAACACAGTGTATAATCTTGTGCTTTCCATCTATGACATAAGTCGACACAATCGCACACAGTTAAAATGTTAACTCTGGCGATGAGATAAAAAAGCAACGATTCAGATACAAGTCGACGCACTGTGCATTGTGTTACACAACGTATGTTTCGTTGCTGGAAAATACTAGATACTTACAAATGAGTGCACACAAATGAGTGCTTTCCATTTAGTGATACAAGTCGACACAAACATCATTTTATCATTCACGAATAATTAAAACAGAACATTTGTGTCATTAAATGAAAAGCATCCAGTGTAACATGAACCATTTGATTTTTGTTTAATATCTGCAAGAAACAACAAGGATTTACTGTGTTACATTGTATCATGTAAACTGTAACTCTTGGACTGCAGCCAAAATGTCGTTCATAAAAATCCTTGATGCATGTATACTGCGTACATTGTAATTATTTTCCACAAACAATATAAGTCGACTTTCTCTATTATATGCTCTTGCCCTAAATCTGGAAAAACGTACCCCAGAAAAAAATGTTATATATGTATATGGACATATTTTATATATAATCATATATAATTGAATATAAAATATGTCAATTTTTTATATAATTATGTATAATTTTATATAATTATATAAAACATTATTACGAAATTATATATTATATATGAAACATTTTTTCCCGAGGTAGCTTTGCAACAGAATCAATCGCAGTTAGCGATTCCCATTTTCGTTTTTGTGACATGATCTAACAGACTTTCTTTGAAGCGGATAAACAAATATAAAATAATCGCTCGCAATAAGATACTCGAACTCATGTTACTCAGATGAAACTGGGCTCATCATCATTTCAGGATGAGCGATTCTTGAGCAACGTTGACTCGAGGAAACGGTAATTACACAAATAAAGAATCTAACAAGATAAATAGGAACAAACCTTAGGGAAGAAGCGAGTATATCGTTAATTAAAAATAAGAGAGAAAAAAGAAACAAAAAAGACAAGTAAAGTAACGCGGCTCGTATAAATATGATTTGTGGCGTCGTCGATTAAACTCTCAGTATCGCTCGATACCTCCGCGGCGAATATGGTATCGAAGCTCAACGATATAGAAACTCTCGCGAGATATATATATTAAAAGTATAAAAAAAAGAAAAAACCGTAACAGACTAGCGAGTGTGATCTTCTAACATGTCCTTTAATCCTTTCGAGACAATGTTTAAACTATGTCGCGACAATCTTCACGTCTACTACGCTTTGCGGCTAGCAGAGATCGCTAATCTCATTTTACAAGGAATCTTTTAAGAAAATCGTAAAAAAGGAGTATATGCGCAAAAATATTAATCTTCTAAAAACGCGAGGTCTCGAAAGGATTGAAGACCTCAATATATATATTCTTGATATTCAACGCGAATATTTGGAGGATCCTCTTAATCGGTCTCTCCATAGAAAGATACATAGATTTTGCTGAAATATCTAAAAATTTAACTACAAACAGATCTGAAAATAATTTTGTTGGACTGTCTCAATAATTATGTAGAACGCTCATAATAAGCAAAAAGTTTAGAATCAATATTCAAGCAATACCAGCTCAGACATTCTACATAATTATTTTGATAGTCTAATAAATTATTTTCAGATCTGTATCTATCTAAATTTTTACTTTATATTTTAGCAAAACTATTTTTTCCATATTGGACTCCTGAACTGTTTGAGACAATAATTGACTTGGACTGAGACCAGTTACTCTTCCGTCTCAGATTTTTTACCGGTCGATCCTTTTGCATTCGTACTCTTCGTCTTCCGCTTGGGCGGAACTGGCGCGTCGACGCCGACAGCGCCGGTTGGCGGCGGTGGGGTCTCCGGTATGCTTGTGTCGGCCTCCAGGCTTTTCGCGCCGGTCTTCTTCATTGTTGTCTTCACGGTCTTCTTCGTCTTGCTCTGCGAGCCGTCCGCGGCGACGCCCTCCGTCGCGGTTGAGGGTGCCACCTCCTCGGGCTTTGCCTTCGGTTTCTTCGTTACCTTCTTCACCATCTTTTTCGCCTTCTTGTCCGCACCCTCCCCATCGGCACCGTCCGCTGAGTCAGACTTCTTCAGGCTCTTCTTCGCGGCCTCCTCCATCTCCTGCGCACTCTCCACGGACGGACTGATCGGTGGAGAGGCCTCGGTTACCGTCGGCGTCGATGGAACATTTGGCGGTTTCGCTTCAATGGGTTCTTCTGCCGGTGGACTTTGCTCAGCGATTGGCGATGCCAAAACTTCACTCGGTGATCTCGCTGTTGCTGCTTCCGTTGCTTCTATTTGCTCAATAGACGGTACTTTTGTTATTTCAGCTTGTGCGACTGTTTCCGCTTGTTTCATGATCGTTTCCGTTGTTTCAGTAACTTGCTCCGCAGACTTCTCTTCCGTCTTGGTAATCAGCTCCGAAGATTTTACTTCTTCCGTTTCCAGCTTCTGTTCTGGAGCTTTTATTTCTGCCACTTTTATTTTTGCAACCTGTTCCGTTAATTCTTCTACAGATGTTGTTTCTAAAGGCCCCACATTGCTACTGATTAATATCTTTTCAGTAGCCGGTGCTGTCTCTGATGGTAGATCCCTAGCAACCAAATCGCTCGCTGGTTCCTTAATCGCCTCAGAAGGAACATCCGTTTTTTCTGATAGATCAGAAATGTCGCGTCTCTTAATTTCACAAGCCGATCCGTTTAGCTGAACAGGCTCTGTCGGGATCGGTGCAGAAGCAATATCCTTGGATTCGTGCACAGCTGTGACCGTCGAGGCAATCGCTTGATCGCTCACGGTTACAGCTGCGCCCAACACGGATTCCTTAGGTTCAGCCTGCAGAACCGATTCTGCCACTTGAATAGGCACAGGACTCACAGTGGAGATCTCAGAAGCCGCCAATAGCATCTCCGCGTGCTGCTCGCCCGGATCTATCATAAGAGGTTGTGTTACGTCAGGCGCGGATTCGATTACACATTTCATGGTGTCTTCTATTGGCGCTTGGCTTGTTACAGGAGAAGTTGCAGTAATCTGCGGACTGTCTACATTAGTCAGAGCTATAGACTGCATTGCATCTTGAGGAGTGGAAGCTGGGGTTTCTGGTTTGGCCCTAGTAGGCACTGACTCGGTACTAATTTGCGTAACCGGCGCAGTTGTTTCTTGCACAGGTAGTTTGCAGATCAAGGGGGATGTTTGCGAATCAATTTGTTGCTTCGATTCTTTTGCTTCGAGGAGAAGGCTTGCGCTTTGAGGTGCCGCTTCTTGCGGCGTTTGCGAACTTGGGAGTTCGCACGGTTCCGCAGGTGGTGTTATTTTTGCGGGCAACGGTTCTGCCGGCTGCTGCGGCAAAGGCACTTCAGTACGGATTTCGCACGATTTTGCATCCTTTGATTCAGTTATCGGTTTCGCACAAATGTCTTCGAATTGTATCGGATCGTCGGATATTTTTGCGGTGGCTTCTACCGTTTTCTCGGAAGATAATGCGGGAACTTCTTGCTCGAGAATTGCTGCCGAAAGTTTCTCCTCTTTAAGAACTTCGCATATTAAAGATTGCGTTGGATCCTTGTCGGCTTCAACTGAACGAAGAAAGAATGAAAGTGACAGATATATATGTAAATATGGACTAACAGAAAGAACTATTTTAACAAAAAATTAAGAGAAGAAATCGTGCAAAATACTATACGGTAAATAGAAACCGTTTTTTTTTCTATTAATTTAAATAAAAGTAATCGATTAATATTGAAAAGATCATATATTACAAATGTTATATTTCGTGATTTTAGGCAAAATAGGCGATGATTGATGATAGTGAGAAAATCCGATTCCGATTATAATATATCAAAATATGCTACGAATATGAAAGTAAACCATGAATAAACAGTCAATAATAATAATATAATACGTTTGCTAAGCATTTTGGCAGACCAAATGTATCCATGTCAAATATAAATAATGTTCATGTGCTCGTTTCGTTAATATAAAGCATATAAAGCGTAATGGATATAGCTTAATATTGCGCAAATATTATGCATGACAAATATTATGCTTGTTTTCAAAATGAATGAAAGCCGATTATATAGTAGCGGATTAAAGAAGCAATATTCCGCAAAATATTTAATTAGTAAAGAATTACGTTTCATAAAGGCGTGTTATTTATATAAAAGCAAAATATTAATTTTCAAAGTATTCAAATTGAATTGTACCTCACACATTTTGTTCGTATTATACATTTTATTTTATATACATCATGTTATACAGGATGTATATAAGTATATGATTTCGAAATTCGCGAATCAAAATGAAATGTTCGAAAAAATAAGTTATAAAAATATTGCTATTATAAAGTTATGAAAATTATTTATCATTTATCGTTCTGAGTAATTTTTAAGACAGAAAGATTAAAAACTGGACAATTATAGATTATGTTTGAACGGCCATGAGCCGTGCGTTGATAATGTTATCGACATCAATGTATAACTGACGAACAAACGGTTTAATTTTAACCTTTATGTCTTAAAAATTATTCGAAACGACAAGTCACAAATATTTTTTACAATTTATTTTTTCGAACTTTCTTGTTATGGTTCTCGAATTTCAAGACATCCAGTATACATATAATAACTTTAAAAGTATGTTGAAGATGTATAAAATTCATTGATTTAAAAATGCAATATTTTTAAAAAATTCTTTTTAAACAAGCTAGAAAAATTTTTAATATGTAAAATAAAAAACAATGTTAATTTTTCGTTTATATATTTAGTAAATAGTAACAAAAGAAGTGTAATTAAAAATTTTTTAAAGTATCTAACTAAAATTTTAGACTATAGTATATATATCATTTTACATAATTCAATCATCTGACGTATAGAATAATAAAGTAAGTGATAATGTCAAATGTTTTGTGTGTGAGTACATAAAATATTTACCCCATTAAAGCAAAACGACAATACAAGACGCAGCAATGCTATGGTGCCAGGATCTGTTAGTTGCTGTCCTCTGTTCCTGTTTCATAAACACTCAAACTAGATAAATTGCATTAACAAGAATATATCGTTTCGTACTTCTCGCTCGATGTAACAAATTCGCGTTTAATATAAGCATATTGACTTTTAATCATTTCCTCGCTCAACGTTTTCAATTTGAAATTATGAAATTGATTATCGCATGCTATTAAATGGAACAAAAACAAACAAAAACGCAAAGCATATACTCGAGGAAAACAGTTAATGGCTTTGCATCGTAAGCACATTAAATTATTTTAAAAATATAATGAAATATTTTAATTTATGATATATGGTTATCTTCTACTTTGGATAAATACATTTCGAATATTTACGAGTTCTTATTATGAATTTATTTACGTATAATAACGCGATTTCATTTATAATAGCGAGACATACCGGCTGGTTTATCCACTTTGATATCAGCAGTCTCTTTTGCAGCAGTCTCTTTTATAGCAGTCTCCAAAGTAGTGATATCCTACAAATATTTATCGTGATATGAATTATTCATTATCAAAATATTTATCCTTGTTTATTCAACTTTTTTTAGATCCAACTATTTAATGGCTCAAAAATAACTGTCGGTGTTTTAATTATTACAATTCTAGCATGAGCTACAGTAATTTCTAAATATACTCATCAAGATAAATATATTATTCAACATAATTAAATTACCTCTGTAGGTGGAGTTGGCTCCCGTTGCGGCGCGAGGGAGAGCGTCTCGCAGATCTTTTTCCATATGTTATCAAAACTATCGCGACCCATATAGTCGATCTGTCCTTGTTCCCAGCTTTGCTTCCTCATGTGCTCCTCAAAAGCTACTTGCTCGGCGCTTCTTGCTTCGCCCAATGTTAGTTGAGCTAGGGCACCGGCGATACCAGCCTGTGCAATTAATAAGAATCTTTCATTTCAAACAACATCAAAGAATCGATTAATGTAAAATGACAGCATGAGTTACGATAAACACACGAGCGTTTCAAGCAATTTTATCTCGTCTGCATTCCTCGAGACAAGTCACGTAATACAAAGCTGGTGTTACTTACATGGAGAACACTTTCAAATAGGATGTACGTGTCAAATACAATAAAAGTAATATAGGTTAGTACATAAAAATAAATTGACAACTGTTACGTTTTCCAGAAAATAAAGGGAATTTTATATATATATATATATATATATATATATATATATATTTATAACCGGCTATGGAATGAAAATGTATATATAAAAAAATGAATGACAAAAATGAATGATTTTAAATGATATATGAATATTGATAATGATATGAATATTCCCAATAAAAGTGCAAGTAATGTCCCAAGCATTGTCAAAATAAATGAATACACGGATGACACAATGCGCCATGTAATGTATCGTAAAAAAATTGACTTTACAGAAGTATACTTATCATAATGCATTCATGATTCTTTATTCTTTAGCAAAATGAAGCAGATATTTTCAGAAATATGTACGGAAGCGTACAATGATAATATAATCGACTCGAATTTAGAAAAGAAAAAAGGATATGGGAACAATTACTTACATTTGCATTGTCTAGATGTTCCGTTACATTCGGGTCAGATCGCGTGGCTACATTGTGGAGATCTGTACAAGGTTCAGGAGAGGGAGGAAGGAAATCGATTCTCCGTGTGTCTGTTTGCTTATTCACAGCTTCCGATGCCTGCTTGTTATTCTTTTCGATGCATCGATAGCAATGAGATGCAAAGTTATCCTGGGCATCTTGATTACTAGTATACTGCGCATGAAACTCATTATGAGAAGCAGTATGACTCAGATGGTTCGCGTTTTGATGACTATTATCACTAGAATAGTGTTGCGCGTGATTCTCGTGGCTCACTTCAGCAGATTTATTCTGATGATGATCATCTGTTTTGTTTCTGTAATAATCATGTTGATGTAATTGTTGATGATGCTCGCTATGTTGTTTCTGTTCGTTATAATGCTGCTGCTCATTATGCCTATGCTCGTGATGTTGATGTTGCACATGATGATACCACTGTTCATGTTGATGCTGTTCATCGTGATGTCTATGTTCACTGTGTTGCTGCCAGTGATGATGTTCAGTGTGCTGTACAGAATGCTCTTGATTACGAGTTTCATCAAAATGAAAAGTTGCATGTTCTTGACGTTGATCATACGTTTGAATAGGCGTGTAAGATGAATGCTGTTGCTCGTAATGAAATTGCTGATTGTGTGCGAGGGATGCACTTTGACGAACAGCATCCGCCTCTTTAACTCCGCAGTAATAATTTTCGCTCTTATCATTCAGTGCGCTATTATCAGTCGGAAACGGATCATCCCGCGGAGAGTAGTCTTCCCAGGGATCTTTAAATTCCGAAAAATCCGGCACTCGAGAGCTGTTGCTATTTGTTGCGGAGTAATCGGAGATCTTAGGGAAAGGGGGTACATAGGATGGGGGAGCAAATGCGTGCCAAATTGGAGCCAATGTGCTGGTGGCCTATGCAAGCATCATGCCAAAACAGAAAAATGCACACTCGATCGGTTAGTATTGAACTAAGTATCTGACAGTGTCCATTTTTCTTACAGCGTTATGTCTTCCATTATACATTGACATTTATACGATAGCAATAATGTAAAATGTTATTTCACCGTAAAGAAAATAAAGTTTGTGGTATATCAATACCCAAGCAGACAATTTACGTTTAAAAAAAGTTTAGCTGAACGTTTTTTATGCTATATAAAAATGTTAAAGAGATGTTATTAAATATTCATTTATTAAACGGTATTTTAAATGAGTAAAAAACGTTTAACAGACGTTACAAACATTTTTATAACATTTATTAAACGTGTAGTTGTTAAAACGTAACAAATTTTAACAAATTTTATTTTTATTTTCCAGTTTATTCGTTCATTACACGATTTATAACATTTATTAAACGTATTTTAAATATAACCGTGTTGCTTGGGTAGTTTCAAAATGCCACGAATAACATTCATGCTCGACCCATTCATTACAGATATTACGAATAATGCAATTAAACGCTATTATGTATAGCGACCGAATTAAATTTTTACATGAACTATAATAAGTATATGAGTTAAGAGAGAACAGAGATCAAAGAAAAAAAATAGACACTGGTTTAATATTGGAAAAATCCATTAATATCCAATCATATTAATAGCCACATTATTGATAAATTTTTATAGGATAAAAAGTGTACATATAATTTCTCATTGCGTATTAAAATTATACTATTTTAAAAAATTATATTACTATTTAAAAAATTATACGCAATATATCATAAAAATATGTAAAATTATATTGAAATGCAGCTATTAATATGAACTATACAAAAAAATATACAAAGAAAAGACAAATAAAAAATATACTTTGAACCCTATAATGTAAAATTAAAATATGATATTAAGGAATTCTTTCTAGAGACTCTCGGGTTCAAAATATATTTAAAATGCCAAAAAATTTACACTTCATATCATATAAAGATAGTAAAAAAACGCTATATTCTCAAATGCTACTTTTTTGCAAGCTTTCATACAGCATTAAAAAAATATCATTAAAAAAGCAATGTGAAAAATCTCAGATTTATATAGTTGCATTTATAAAAAAAAACTGAATTTAACTCGATGTAATCTCTAATATTCAGTAATAAGAATTCTAAAAAATTTGTGATGATGGAAGCTCTCAAAATTGCATCATAATTTTTATCTACTGTATGACATGATAAATCCTACTTATTTCAAATAATAATATTAAAATACAGAATAATCTAGAAAAACTACACGTAGTACAGTCGCGTATGTAAGAATATCTTACCCTCATATTATTTATAATTGCATATAATTGTTCACTGCTTTGCTTGTAAAACAAATGCATAAATATAAGACAAAAATTGCGACAATATTAATTTTTTGCAGCCAATGCATAAATATAAAATGATTAAAATTGTGTTATTCACAGATTAATAACAAAAAAGATCTCTCTTTATTAGAAATATAAAATTTAGTAAAAAAACTACGCACTTCGAGTGTCAGTTTAGAACTATCATTCGTCATTTTAGCACATTAAATGCATACTGCACTAAAACAGATTATAATTAAACTTACCATGGAGGATGATAGTTGGGGATGCACTCGCTCGCAGAATATATTCCACCATAATTGCAACAGCGGTTGCAAATGTGTTGATCCCGGTGGTGGCTGGACGGTGCCGGTCAGGGTATCGAAATACTGTAACCACGGTTTTGTTATGCCGATAAAGTGTATTATTCTCACGTCGTCGCCAAATCTAGGATATAAATGAGAATTAGAAAATGAAAGATTTTTAATTGTAGCCGAGTCGAAAGAGCGTAAACGCTTACTGTTTAAATGCGGGGAGATAAGAATATGTCGCAGTAGAACACATATTGTAGATAAACGGTAGATGCTTGGAGATATCCTTGCTAGCCCAGTCGCTAAAGTACATGTTCAATAAGCCTTGATCACCGCCATCAAACGAGCCCTTAGCAGCGGCGAATGCGGTGATTGATGCAAACGTTTGTTGAGACGGTCTGAATACAAATACTCCGGAATTAAAGCAGTCAGGCCAGCCGACGTCGGGCGCAGCCGATAGTTCTTCACGCTCGAATAACTCATCGCAGTTTCGTACAACCTAAAAAAATTAAATAGATCTATAGTAATGATAGTTTCTCTTCTAACAGATTTAATTCTAACTTTTATACTGTATTTTATTTTCTTATAGATAATATATAACTCATTTTTTAAATGAGTCATATATTATGAGTTTAAATATATCATAACAAAGAATAAAATAGTGCAATTAAAAATTTTAAATCCAATTCCTATTTTAGCTTTAGTTCAGATGTAAAAATACTATAATATATAAAATGAAAAAATATATGTATCAAATATTTTATAGATTGAACAAAATTTCGCGTTACTCACAAGAGTATCTGCATCAACGAATACACACTTCTCGTACTGAGTTAGCCTCCAACAGTGTAATTTAGTAAAAGTAATGCCTAATTCTGGTCTGGCCAGTAAGGCCAGGTTCGCTTCGTCTTTCGAATCAAGAACATTGACTTCCTGCACCAAGGAGAATACTGCCGCCAATTTTTCCCTAACGCAAACAAGATGCTAATTACACGTTGGAATTAGAATCTAATTAATGTCATTATATAGTTAAAACATTTTATAAATCGCAAAATGTTGACTGCTGTTATTAATACCTTAAGCTACACAAAATATTAACGTTCTTTAATTAAGAGAGCAATCAAGACTTTAATATAATAAGATAATATTGACATGCTTAAAAATTGAAAAGCTTGGAAGAGTAACACGTTATTGTTGCTATACCATAATACACACAATTCTGATCGCATGAAATGCGATTTAATATACATTTTATTAAATAAATCATTATAAATAAATAGACATTTATTACAATAAAATTAAATAAATAAACAAAAACTAATTTCTCTCACTAAACTTAAATAATTCTTATAAAATCGACGTCATTTTTATAAAAAGAGGTTTAACTTTTTATTATAATAACAATCGAATGTCGAATAAATAAATGCTATAAATATGAGAAGTTTGTTTCAATTTTCACGACACGACTTGGCAGCTAATCTGCGTGTTGCATCCGGTAATCGCTGTATTGAACTTGGAGAACGACAATACCTCATGGTTGCCGTAACTCCGGGAGTGACAAGACAGGCCAATTCGTGCTTAGTGCCGACCCGGCGTAAGGAATGCGCCAGAACCAGGGCTCCCAGAGAATAGGCATCGTTCGTAGCCAGTGTAACCCACGCATATCCTGAAAGATGAAGAAAGACACAATAAAACACTTGATGGGGCATTCGCTTCTATTAGATGCACCCGGGCCAAATCTATTTTAGACTCGGTGACTACGGCAAAGCTGACGTTTAAATCTACATCCAGTGAATGTGTCCAGAACATGCGCGCACGGTAGGATATGGGATAGTGTCATTCAAGGCCAAACTCGAGAAAACTTTATTTAAATATTTCAGCAAAATCGTTCTTTCTGTATCAATACAGATATTTTTTTGTAAATTGTTTTTGTATATCAATTACTTACTACACAATATTACTCCTATTGTAGATCATAATGGTCTAAAGATACTGTATTTAAAACACTTGCAAAATAAATAGCATGAATTTTGTATGTAAATATGCTGTTTTTGTAATGTCTTTCGATTCAATTCCAGACAACACGAGAAATGCGCGAAGCTAATTGTGATTTCGCGCATCGATAAGCGATGTGGCAAGATAATTTCACGGTTAACATTGATTTTCAAATTAATCTACAATCTTACGTAAGCACAATTAAAGATAGGCGGTAAAATTATGCCAACGAACTCAGCTAAGTTCAAATGTTATCGTACAATCAGTACGCATTTTACAGACGTGCACTTTTACAGTCATCTACCTCAAATTCATGAAAAAAAAAACTACATATACTGCTACGTACAAAAAGAGTTGTAACATGATTTGAGGAATGTTTATTATTTTCATAACAATAATAAGGATTCCTTATAATTTAAATAGCAAAATAGAAAAGGATATATAAGATGCAACAATAAAAAATGCGAATTGGTCTAATCTTGGTCTAATTTATGAAAATTTTTCACAAAATAATCCTCCATTTTTGTTTGTTATAAATAGCAAAATAGAAAAAGGCATATAGAAATTAGGCATAGAAATTAATATATTAATAAATCAAAAATAGCGACAGTTTAATGAAAATAAAAAATACATATTTCGATTAAATTTTGAGCCACTTTCAGATCATAAGATAAATGTAATTTTATCTTATGGTCTGAAGATGGCTAAAAATTGAGCTGAAATATTGGGTTGTCCGGAAAGTTCGTGCCGACTAACCTATATAATTTAATAAATGTACACTAAAATTTAAATTTTCTGCGTTTCAATTTTCCTTCAACATCGATACGAACTTTCCGGACAACCCAATATGTAATTTTTCATTAAACTTTTACTATTTTTTATTTATTAACATGCCCACTAATTTCTGCGCTTAATGTCTATATATACCCTTTTCTATTTTGCTATTTTTATAACAAATAAAAAATGAACCATGTTTTGTGAATTTTTATGAGTTAGACAAAGACTATAAGATCAAATATTTATATTTTTTATCGAATTCTTGATGAATAATTTTTGAAAAACTGCATCAGTATTGGTGCCTAGAATAATATATCAATGCTTGCTCTTCGCGATACAAAAATCCAATGCATCCTACCACGAGAACGCAAAAGAATGCAAGTTAGACGAAAGGAAAAGCCGAAAACGAAGGTGACGTTGGCAGTCTTCCAACTCCGGATATATAATTAGAGTTCTCTCGCATTGGTCTCACTTCCTCCTGACTCGATACAAGAGATTTTATAATTGCAATTATTTATATTCATGACTGCATTTTACAACATAGATGCATTGCATATTCTGAGAAGAAAACTCTCAATGATGGCTATAAATTATATTTCTAACAGACAAATTGTATAAAATAAGAAAATCCTTTTCTATATAATTTCAAAATAAATCCTTACACTGAAAGGGAGGAGGCTAAAAGAAACTGTTGAATTCTTAATATAAAACTTGTTGCTATAATAATCGTCCATAATTAACAATTAAATTTTCTACTATGAATATTTTACTTACTATGAATATTTCTTACTATGAATATTTTATTATTAAAAAGTTAAATAAATTGTTACAAATGTGTGTGACAATGAGACTAAATGACTCATTTAAACAAATGCAAATGCATGGTTTTCCTGCATTATCATGCAAATCGTCGTGCACGTTAAATGTACGATAACGAAAGTGACATTTAAGTCGCAAAATGCAGTCGGACACGTGCAAAAATTTTTATCCATGCAGTAAAAAGTTGGCAGAACGAAGGAATTGCAATCGCAGAGGCGTATCTCTTGTTTTTCGCAGGCGCGTAATTCATCGCGTATTTATTTATAACGTATCCTATTTCTACTTTGCGTGATATCGTACTATCCTCCGTGCGTAAGCAGACCAACGAGTTTTGGCTGTGTTCTATTTCCCCCCTGGATAAAACACATCACTTATTCTTAGGTGAATTTACGACGAAACTCCGATATCTTTTGCAAAACTGCGAGATACTTGTAGCTGGTTTTTAGAACTTTGCGTCATGATCCTTCAATGTGTTATCGTATTTAAATCGGATGGGATATGAGGAAAAATGGTCGTGTTAGAACATTCCGCTTCGAAATCGTACATAATAATTACATAATAATGTATGCATAATTATGCTCTTCAAATGTGCTAAATTTAACTTAGTTGACTTTCTTACGCACCGATAAAAACAATAATAAACAAGACGAAAAATGGCGCAAGCTATGCAATAACGACTTGTTGTCGGTTCAAGGTTCATTTATCGGGAAAAGATCGCTAGAAATATGGACAATATTTGCTATTTAAAATATCAAGGAAACTGATAATTAGATACTTATGACGTAAAATGAAGTATTAAGAAACGTAATACATAAAAGTGTTCCGGATAAAGAAAATATTTTGAAAGAAACTTCTATGACATGAATGCGAAATTCATTTTATTTTAATGAAAATATTAAGCAACATGAAAAGTGCTGCTTGATATTTTGCTAAAATTATTATTATTATTGATAAATCTAAGAAATTAAAAAATTTATATAGCTATATAGAGATCTGAAAATAATTTTGTTAAATTATTAAAATAATTATGTAGGAGATTCAACTGGTTATTACAATATTTTGCATTGCAAAGAATCGGAAAGAATGATTTTACTGAAGTGTTTAAAAAATTCAGCTAGATATATACAAATCTGAGAACAATTTTGTTAGACCGTCAAAATAATCACTTAGCAATCTCAAGCATGAGAAACAATGTTGTAAAAAGTTTTAACATTCTAGCAATTTGAATGTTAAAACTTATTTTGATAGTTCAATAAAATTATTTTTAGGTCTGTATCCAGCTGAATTTTTAGACACTTCAGCAAATCCGTCCTTTATGCTCGTTATGTCCGAACATTCTATATAATTATTTTGGAGATTCATCAAATCTGACTAAAATTTTAAGTATTTCAACATAATCCTTTTTTTTTGTGAACAAAGTTCCACATTTTCAATCGCGTCCGTGATAATTTCTCAAATCAAAATCTACTTGACTGTTAACACTGGCGCGGAATTAGGGACTTGCCAAATACGTCCCGAGACACACGATAACCTCGTGAACGAGGAAGAATGTCATCATATGGACACGTGATTGAAGACATCGATCAGACCATTGATTCAATGATCAAAACTACGCGGTACAGAAAAAAATTTCTTTTATATAAATAATAAAAGAAAAATTATTGAGGATCAGCAACATTCTTCAATATGTTATATTCCTAGTATATATGAAACTATTTTGAAATGGATTCTGATCAAAATGATTAATCTTTAGATATCTTTAGATATCATATTTTTCAGAAACAGAATAATTTTCGGTTGAAATTTATTTCAAACGATTCCATAATATGGACCCTTTGAAATTCATAATAAGATTGCACGTGTGTTATAACGTCATTCGAATGTCGTTATAGCAAAATACGCGTAGGTGAACGTTTTAGAATCCAGATATATGTTGATGATGGACAATGCGACGGACAGTGGAAGGAGATGAAAGAAGTGGACGAAGGAGAGAGCCAAGAGGAAGATCGAATTTCTAGCTACTGGTGTTTTCAAGATCGAGCATTCAGAGTCATGTCAAAACGCGACGTGTGTTCTCCCTCTCATTACTCGCTCTTCTGTTCTCTATATATTTTCATTTCCGTTACGCCTAATTTGATTGATCGCGCGATACGTTTCCTCCGCCTACTCGTCTCCCAATTTTTGTCCATCTGACAATAATTAATTTTCGCTCTTGGAGTGAAGCAACGTAACATAACGCAAAATGTAACGCAGAACAACAAATTATTTTGTATAATATAAAAGGTTTAAGAAAAGAGAAGAATATTTTAATGAAAGTATATAGAAAGAACAATTTTACTTAATAAATAAAAACTTAGCTTAATACAGATCTGAAAATAATTCTTCTGAACCATTATAAATTAATTGCCCAAGTATAATGAATAAAACTACAAAAAATTTTGATATTCTAGCAATTTAGGTGTTCTACATAATTATTTTCAGTTTAATAAAATTATTTTCATTATATATAGCTAAATTTCTAGATACTTCAGCAAAATCGTTCTTCCCGTATACTATTTATAAAAATATTCGAGATTAAAATTAAGAAATGGGACTTGCAATCGATAGAAAATTAGGTGGAATCGAGATGAAAAGACAGAAACTCTGCATTGCACTGTTTGAATTCTTCTGTCTAATTTTAAAGTGAAAGAATTAATCTTCCAGCGACTGATGTTGAAATAGGATAATTAATCTTCAGACACGAAGCTGTTTTTCGCGTATAAATTACAAGAGAGACGCGAGACGAAAAAAATATTTTAGTGCACCCGCTATATTTACTGTCGCGAGGGTTGATCTTTCCTTTGAGAGACGCGGAGGTGAGGTCTTCCACGTATAACATTATGGTGCGAGAATACTCGAAACCTGAGAGGAGGCAGACTGCCGGCATAGGTTTATATTTATACAAGCCGCTCTTCCAGCTCTTATAATAGCGAGCCGGTCTCGCATTCGTGGCGAAATGCATTCATACGTCTTGCGTTAGGTCAAGCACTTGAGCGTCAAAACCTGGCTACTTCCTTATAAGATTCGCGACCGCAAATTGCATCAACATGAATAATATGGATATCCTCGAGCTATTTTCTGCAATGCATGTGCTAGCAAAAACCAGTCATCGATAATCGACACTCATCGTCGATACAATCAAAGAGTCTACAAGTTTTAATCTTGACTGATAATCTTAAATTAAACGTTCTTAATTTTTCCAGTATTCCTACAGGAATTTAAAGCTTCACGTTTGACAGACAAAAAAGCAAATCCAAAATTATCCATGTATTTATATTCTACAATAAGGAAAAAAATGAGTCATAATTTATAATAAAACCAATAATTTATAATAACTGAAATAACATTTTTACATAGTAAATTAGAAGTCTGCTTGATCTAATCGGATTCTCTTCCTGTCTTTAATTTGAATGCTAATCATATATTCTCTTTTTTCTTTTAATTTGGATGCTAATCGCTACTTTCTTGCGCACATTGTCTATTTTTACGACGAGAGCACTACGAAGAAAACACGTGCCCCAAACTAGTGCTCGAATCCAAAGCAGACGAGGTCAAGATTGAGATCACATAAAAATAGTATCGTCAGTTGTCGATAAGGTCCAATGAACTTGACAATTGACTTGCACAAAATATCTCGCATGTCATTTTTCCTTAACTATTTATTTGCAGTGCATATAATTATTTAAAAATAATTATTTGCACTTTCTTGCTTGTCAAGTGTTAATCAAGTTCCCCTCTTGGCTTGTAATGCTGGAAGTAATAAAGTTTCTTATTCTTATTTATGGTTTTCAAAGAAGACGATTCACAAATATTAAGAGATTAAGATAAAAAAAATGAAACCTCAATCAATGATAAATAAGGTAAACTCAAAATGGAAAGAAATCGTATGGCGAAACGAAAATTCTATATTAGAATAAAATTCTTTAATCTAATTTTTAAATGAGAAAAATTCTCATCTAAATCGATATTCAGTTTATTTAAAATAACTTTTCAATCAGTAAAAGTAAAACTCCTTTTAGGCAATGCATGATTTTAAGTAAATCTCTGTGATTATATTCTAGATAAAATTTAATAATCTTGGAAACATTAAAATAAATAAAGAAAATAATTATTGGACTACTTTGTTTCGTGCATCGGATATTATTCTGCAAATATGTTTTAATTATTTACATTCGGTATTATGATAATGATTTGATTTATCATAGAAGATATATAATATTTCTAGATGTTATGTGGAAAATAAATATTTCTCAAGGTATAGCCGGTGACGATCGATATATAAGCATCATTCTCTTATCGTATAACTTTCAATTACATGCGCCGCAATTGATATGCCATCGCGGGTCACTCGAGACCGGTGCGACGTGCTCATCAGTCTCATTAGTCTCGCAGTGAGAACAATCGAGGCTCGTATCTTCCATAGATAAAATCGAAAGGTTTTGGCACGAGATTATCTAAACGATTGGTTATTAAATTCACACTATGGCCTGGTTTCATCAACGAGTTCCATCAGAGTATATCTTTAATCTTAGTTTAACTTAATCTTTATCTTTTCCTAATTCTTAGAATTAGAAATTTACTCTTTATCATATATATAATTTAATATAAAGATAAAAAGTAAATTGAACTGAAATTAAAGTTAATGCAGTTACATTGGTGGAATCAGATCTATGCATTGGAAACCAAGAATTGTGAATTGGAATTTAACTGATAGGAAATTAGAATTTAACTGATAACCGAGAAACATTTCATAATTAAAAATAAACGAACTAGAAACTTCTGATTATATCAATCAGAATTCTAATTATCTGAAATAGAATTGTAAGAATTCTATTTGAGATAACTACTATATAGATATAATAAATTTAATCAAAAAAAAATTTTGGTTTGTTTATTTTCAGCCAGAATTCCAATTAATGTAAACTTCTTTTCCAATAGAAGATAATTTTAATCTTAATCGATTTTGTTATAATAGGAGAAAAGAAACCAAATCAAACATACTTTACAATGAAAAAATATTACTTTACTCATACAGATTTTATTGACTAATTTTCGTTTATTGCAGAATATAAATATATCGATAATTTCATACTTGATATATTTCTTCTCTTAATTAAAACACGAA
>Ga0157364_1001266_pt1 | contig 21016 bp, 18 predicted proteins | sample AttsexASBM2_FD_111476 | JGI IMG/M metagenome (GOLD analysis project Ga0157364, IMG submission 111476) | Fungus gardens microbial communities from leaf cutter ant in Ribeirão Preto, State of São Paulo, Brazil - Atta sexdens ASBM2 | ecosystem: Host-associated > Fungi > Mycelium > Unclassified ...
CCATATATATATATATATATATATATATATATATATATATATATATATATATATATCCTAATTTAAAAGGACAGTGTTAGATAGCTATCGCGGAAATTGAAGAGGTAAGAGGACTCACGTTGTAATTTAATTATGTCGGTGGATTTTAGAGAAGTGTATCCCCCTGCTCTTCTACTGATAATATACCATCAGATGTCTTATTGGTATCGCTAGGCTCAGTCCTTATCCGGGCAGCATTCTTTTTGCGAAGAAAATGAGCCAACGCTCGCCGAAATTTTTATTTAATGTAAGTTATCGGTAAATTTCTCTTTAAATTCGTTTAAAAAGTTTCGAGTCTTCAAAAGTACAGATGTAACATCGTGGTAAAGAGTTGCGCGTTTATTCTGTGTAAAAAAGGAGATTTGAATTTCTCTAGAACACATATCAAATAATCTTATTCGATCATTATTTCTCGGAAATCAATGGCAAACCAAGAATATCTTTGCCAATGGTAAATTTATTTTCAAAATAATTAAAATAGTCAATGTTATATTTTAAATTTAATGTAGCAAAAAAATCTGCGACGCTAAATATAATCTTCTTCTTACATCTCTCTCATATGCTTATGGTACGCATGCTGATTATTCAATTGCCATAAGCATACGGGACCTACAGTTTTAATAATGAACCTATAATTATCTAAAATTAGAACATTATCTAAAATTAATTTAGATAATTATAAATTCATCATATTTATATATATTTAACGCCGCAGATTATTTTACCACTGGAAGATAGATGTTCTAGATGATTTGTCATTGCTTTCCGAGAGATAAAACGATCAAATAAAATCATCTGATATAATATATCAGATAAAAAAAATAAATAAAAGATAAATAAATAGAGAGATAAGATAAAAGATAAATAAATAAGATAAATAAATAAGATTAATTAATTAAGATTGTAAAAACGTGGACTAAAAATAAAATTATACAACTAAAAAGCAACAATAACAATGGAGTTATTCATTTTACTATTTGGAACCAAAAATAAAATCACTGGTATGAATATTTCTATTTCTAACATTTGACAGTCATCAAAATTCTCGAAGAATAGTCCACAGCCATATTACTTTTCGCGGTATAAAGTGAAACAGACTACTTTTCGCAGTCAAGCCATCAAACATATTAGTTTTCGCGATATAAAGTGAAATATGTTACTTTTCGCGGTTAAAGGCCATTAAACGTTGGAATGTATTAGTTTTCGTGGTGTAAAAAGAAACATATTACTTTTCATCACAAAACGCTCAAACATATTATTATTCGTGGTATAAAATGAAATGTGCTACTTTTCGAAAGTCAAAACTCAGTATTGATTTTCGCGGCGAAAACGGAAACATAACGTTCTTCGCAACGACGTCATGAGTGAAGTTTTTCGTAGGACAAATGAAATATGCTACTCTTCGTAGGCGTCGATATGTTCTGGATGGATTTGAATCCTTTGGCACAGAAAGCAAGCTTTACATCACTACGGCCACACTTGCACTTTTGAAGATTCGAAGCTTTTGAAATAAATTTAAAAGGAAATAGTGAGCAAACAAAGGAGATAAATTCAGCGCAATTTTCTCGCGAGGATAATCCAGAGCCCGGATGAAGATTGATGCAGACGCGGATGCGAGCTGAGAGCGATCGCAGGCTCGCGATACGAAGTATCGGCGAAGCGGTCGCGTCGCACGCATACCACGTTCAACGTATTTCCTGTTTCCGCTGCCCCGGGTCGATGTTCGCTCAAGGAGGATTCCCGGCGATGCGGCACGGGGTTGTCCCACGTATATTGCTCAGAAGAGATCGGCGTCGCCGCGCCTGGAAATCTATCCGTCGACCTGTCCGTCGAAGAGCTGCGGTGTCGTCGACCTCGCGGATGGAACGAGGAGACGACGAAGACACGCAGAACGTGTTCACAAAGAAAGAAAAAAAAAGAGAAAAATGAAAAAAGCAAAGAAAAAAAAGAAGTGCGGACGATTTTATTTTTTGAAACACGACGAGAGACCCTCAAGCAAGAGACAACACTGCACGTTTGCTGGTTCGATGAAAACCCCTATTTCGCGTCTGGTGGTGGATAACGAAGAGAGAGGGGGGCGTGATCAAAGGCAAATGATTGTGCCTCCAATTTCGAACCTGGAAAATCGTCTGAAGGGTAATTTCGGTCTCTGACGAATGGTTCGACGGGGTATTTCGTCGTTGCGCGATGTGCCTGATCGCACCCCCGTTCTTTCCTGTTCATCGTATCTTCCTTTTACTTCATGCAACCGATAGCATAGCGCGTGCGTAAGAAGCGAGAATCTGATCGGCGGGTTCGACAATATCCGCCCGCGACATCGGCAAGTATCTCGCGCTTCCGTAAGACTACATGTTGTATCTAGGAATGTGCGGATAAGTCACTTTTTTTTTTTATAAAAAAAATTATAAGATTCCATCAGACCGATGCGATTTTGTTAAACTGACATTTCGATATTCGTCTTGATAAATAGAGAAAAGTAAATTTATTTCCAGATACAACAAGCCTTCCTGTTTCTATGAAGCGCGATAGCGCTTCAATGCAACGCATCCTCACATAACAGATTAATTGTAAATGCAGATATAAATGTCATTCATTGTGATTATGTTTCTCTTATAACGAATTGTCGACTTCATAAATATTACCGCGTAAAGATATAGGAGATACTAAGCTATGACGGTAACAAGTTTATATTTACGTTACAATTCACATGCGAGAGTATTCGAGTATCGTTTAGACAGACTTCTTTAAATTCTTAAAGGATGAAAAGTTATTAGCGAGCGAAAATTATTTTTTATTCAAATAATCAATTGAGATACATTCACACGGATCTGTTTTTCTTTAACATTTGTGTGAGGAGACTATTTTTCACTATAAAGTAATAGTACATCTCGGTGGTGCCGATTATCATTTTCCTAGAAATTCAACATTGGTAAAATTGGATAAAATTAAACAAGTTGTAATCTCTCGACTCGTAATATCATCAAGTTCTCCATCTTTCGCTTCAAGTAATCCCATGAAAAGAGAATCGACGCAGTGTACATTCGGATGTACACATAGAATCAGGAATGATTCACCAGTTGCGCGTAAAGTATCCAAACCAATTATAATCCAAATAGACGAAATCAATAAAAATAACTGTGCAGTATTATCACGTGATGTTAGCAATAATCGAAAGAAACTCTAATCTTCAATCTATGCTAATTGTTTCATGTATTAATAATAACAATGAACCTTATTTAACAGAAAAATGTGAGAAACAAAGATGACCATCGTCCCATCTATACTATGCGCAGGATTACCACAACCTGGAAAACTGGGAAGCCAGAGAAATTGAAATTGATTATGGAAAACCGGGAAAAGTCAAGGAAAAATGTAAAAAAAGTCTGAAATTTCGAAATTTCCTTAAACTGCTCCTATTTCAAATTAATTGTTATAATTTTTTAAATATTATATCTGACGTTTAGCCAAATACGTTCAAAATTTGCGCACTTTAAACGATTTTAATAAAATAATTAAAATTTATATTTTATTCGATATTTTTATTTGATTCTTTTTTTTCGTCATAATTGTATTTTTTTTTCCAAAATTAATTTAGTTTTTGTTGACTTGAATTTTCATCTAAAATTTTACTTGCTACTAAACTTTCCTACAACCCTCTAAATGTTAAAATTTACATATTTTATATTAGTCATGGAAAATTTTCCATTTTCATCTGGAAAATCTGGAAAAGTCAGGGAATTTTATAATTCATTTTCTTGGCAATCCTGTATGTGTTTACAATCAGATTACATAATAATCTACAGAATAATCGAATCGTGGAATAGTATAGATGGATGAGACAATAGTCATCTTCGTTTCTCATTTTCCTGTTGATTCACTGTATTCTACTCCGTGCCTATCTGTACCGTGTCTACGTGTGTGTGATTTGGATACAGTACGCGTAGACACGTCGTGGTTTCCGCGTAAACACCCAGTATTACCGGCTTCTGCGTGAAACTTCCGAGGGTGGGCGCGACACCCTGTATATTTAGAAATGTCTCTCTGTATGTGTCTACGTCAGAGATTTAAAGGGACACAAAGCCAGTATTTGCGAAATGATTACACGTAGAGATCAGCGATAGAGATCGCGCATCTCTCCTGCGCCTCGTCGATTGTACTATAAATAAATCGCGGTGCGTAAAGGTGTGTTAACGAATCTCTCGTATCCGCGCACAGATGTCTGTATAGCGAAGATTTCACCTTCATTCGAGCCTTGGCATTACACGATCTAAATTAACAGACTTAAATACCCATATAGGATCGTCAGTAATAGTTACAACGAAATCAAAGCCAAATGCTACGACTGTCAACTGACGGCCAAGGTTCTGTATCAGTACTGGGTCATCACTGGCAAGTGACTGGCTGTTAAATGACAGCCAAAGTTCTATCGGTCTGTATTGAGTCCAAGTCATCATCCAGTAGCCAATACTGCAGTATCTGAACTGTGGTAACCAGTAATGGCTCAGCATTGGATCGATTGTAAAATCCTATATGGATAGATGCGAATTTTCTCGTTTATCGTTTCAGGATCGTTTAAAGATGATCCGTGCAAAATCTTTTTTCGCAGCATTCTTGAAAAGAAAAAGGCAATTTCAACAAATGTGTCATTTTTCGGAATATTTCGCTTCGTTTCCACTCACACGAGGAGAAAACGATCGAGAGATTATATCACTTTGCGCGTAAAATCGTGGGATCTCTTTGACACAGCTGTAACGAACGAGGAGAAACATCTTTCTCCGAGAGCTTTCTTCCTTTCTGAGTTAAGTTTGACTTGCGTTACAAGGCTTTATGTTAAAAAAAAGGGGATTAAACTCGATTTGCATGTTTTGCAACCGAGAACTATTTCCAACGCGTTGTCTCGTCTCCCATTATCAATTCGCTTCCCCTTCAAGAAGCTGTTGCTCCTAGAGTCTTAAAGACAAGACGACTATTTTAATGACTGCGGGCAATTGATTGACATTTAATTATAGATTCCATCGAACTTCCTGCACGCACGCGCAGACATGTCTCACCAACAGACGCATGTCCTCCTCAGTTTAACATCGTGTGTTTACATCTGTTACATCGGTTTAATGCTGAAGAAAAGGGATGAAAGAATTCAGAATAGAGACCGGAAGTATTATACGTAACATTCACTGAGGAGGATACGGTGACCGGAAGTTAAGAACGACTGTGTAAAATTTTCACCCTCGACCTCCCACTTATCATTTACTTGCTTGGAGTCACTTTGGTCCAGGCAAGATCGATCCGCACACCGAAAAACACAGTGTCTCACCATGAACACACGTACACCTGACCTAATACACGTACATATGAATATATGACCTTCGCACGCACACAAAGTATCCTGTTGTATTGTGGATATAATTATAAGCGCGCCATAGCTCTCTCTCTCTCTCCCACGTCCAAAAACACATCTAAAAAGGTTTTAATGTTATTGTTATATGCGTATGTTGTAATATATGTGAACGAAGCATGCTGAGCCCTGTAAAAAAAAATAAATCCCTCCTTTATCCCCCCTCCCCCCCAATTCATGCGAGGAGCTTGTTACACGCGTGTTGCACACACGTACAAATATCCATGTATGTTCCGCAAGGAAATTGCGTTATCCATGACACGTTGTATCGCGGTTACAGTCCGGTGGGAAAAATCGTACTTCGATGTTAACATTACGATTAGAACATCGGTAGTGTGTCGTTTTCTTACAATCACGAACGAAGCGAGCGGATCTGCGAGCAGTCTCGGCCAAGAAGTACGGCGCACCTTTCAAACATGAGTCGTCCAACATTCTAAAATTGACAGGCATAATAAATTTTTCTGCCGAATTATAATAAATTTAAGTGAAATATGCGATGGCTGATAAAATACCTTGGAAATTTACTGTGTCTTTTAATTGTGATTCGAAAGTGCAGTCCGAGATTTTGGTCGACGCTGCGCAGAATATCCTCATAATCGCGATCGAGTCGTTCGACGTCGATCACCTCTTTCCCCGTCTCGATTAATTCTTTAAAAATCGCGCTCGCCCCGGATAAATATCGACGAGCGGATATTGTACGTTGTCCACAATAATTGTAAAGATTGTGTTCTCCCCGGCGAAAACGGTGGAACAATCGCGACTCGAGAACATAAGAAAGATTATTGCATGTTTGTGATTCGTGAATGCATTTAAGCGCACGATATTCCAAGATGTGTAACATAATAAATTTGTATCGTGGCACATAGTCCGATAAAAAAAAAAGAAGAGAAGGAATCTTCCCACGTGAACTTATTAGATCGTCAATTATATATACACCGTCAAATACACCTTATATATTGGTCGAGTATTAATTATTCCTGTCAAATACCATGTGGCTGCAAAAAATCGGCTATCCGCAAAGCGAAACGAACGAGACTGACGCATGGAGAACACCGGGTTGAGAGGATAAATGGAATTCGGTATTCTAAAATTACCGTAAGATCTTTAAGTACCACCTGTAATTAAGATAAAAATTAAAGATAAAAATTAAATTAAACAGAACACAGGCGAAAAACCGATCCTAAACGTGAGTCACTTTGGTTGTCATTCTCCTAAAGATTTTAGCGATGATCGAAGCATGCGACGATCATAAATTTTTCTTTTGTATGTAACTTATTCTTTTTCCAAATATGTGATGCATATAATTCACAGATATCACCGTCAAGCTTATTACAGGTAAGTGATCATTGATGCAACATAATCCTTTAAGACAATCGAATAAATTCTACAGAATGCATGCAAGATATTAGAATAGGAAATAATGTAGACATTTACGAATTTATTTATCACGTCGTTGAAATACTGTACATCAAGTGTTATTATCATTTGTTATAATTGCCTAAAATACAGACGGATAAATTACAAATAAGCGCGTACTAGACATATAGTATAATTTATTATAATCTACAAATATACGTACTAATTAAACACTGTTATACACTGGAAGTTTAATTCGCATAATAATTAGATTTATACATCATTTGCTCACGTCAATCTAATTCTTTCTTACTATCGGATGAGTGTATAAGGATTAACATGAGAGTAAGCATTATAAAAATGTATAAACAGTCGATTGCTATAATGGATTTGCCTAATCTATAAATTGGTGTATATTTTTAATATTGAAAAAGGAAGAAATTAGATGCGGCATGGGGATGCAAAAGGAAGTAAAAGATATAATAACACATTCCACCATTCTATCACTAGCAAATAGATAATAAAATCTCTGTTTGAGTACACTTCAGTATTGTGTACTCACGTTAAAAGTTTTTCTTATATAAGATAGCGATGGTCAGCATTACTGAAGATGACATTAAAAATTCATGTATATATAGTTAGCAAACTATTGATTATATCATCGCACTGATTATATCATCACATTAATTATATTATCAATCAGGCTGCCGAATTCGGCGGCCTGATACACGAAGTGCAAATTGAAAGCTGCTATACGTAAGAAGTTTGATGATCTACAATAGTAGTGCATCCACCAAATTCGATACTGAAGTGTCGTTTTTCGCGAATAGTGAATGAAACAGTCTCGATGAAACAGTCTCATTTATTACAATCGCTTCTTTTGAAAATAAAAAAAAGAAAAAATTACCTGCGTTGCAACACACACATTCTTTAACCGCCACTGGAAGATCATCTCTCGCTACTCCAATAACTTTTGCCGATAACTTCTGAGGAGAAATGATTATTCTTATTAGTATCAGTTGGTCCGCGGATTCAACAGTTCTTCGGATAACATAGCGATTTACCGTTACGATTGCTGACGGGACTACGACTCCGCGAGTAACTACGACTGTAGCTTCGTCGACTGCTACGGCCGTTGCGTTCTCTACTGTAACTTCGACTTCTGCTTCGCGAATAGCTGCGTTCTTTTCCGTTACGACCGCTACCGCATCCACCTCCGCCTCGTGATCGCCATCGATTTCTTCCACCTGCCAATTCCGATTCAACCGATCTTTACATGAATAAACTTTACGCAGTCTTCCAGCAATTGTTTCAGAAATACCTCTGTTTCTGCCATAGCCGCCAGCTTTACTATCGGCGAGCTCCAGTAGCTTCGGATTTATCACTTGATTCGCTTCCTTCAACACTTGTATCAGATCATTAGCCTTGTTGGCATTGTTAGGCGTGAAGAAGGTGTACGCCGTGCCGGTCTTCTGTCGGCGGCCGGTACGACCGATACGATGAACGTAATCCTCGGAACAGGAGGGGTAGTCAAAATTGATGACAAACTTGACGTCTTCAACGTCTGAAATTAAGAGTTGGCATTAGACCTGGATCTTTGTAGGGTTCTAGCGTCAAGGACAGACATGGATTAAGAAAGTAGTAGTGTGTCGCAAGGATTGTGAAACACCGCGAGTCAAGTATGAATGGAATATTACCGAACAGTATATTGCAGTAAATTATAATGTTCAGTACGTTCTCCGAGGAGCTAATAATTCGAAATATCGCGTTGCTCCTCTTTTTGTATTAACAGTTATAACAAAGAGTGATATAAGATATAAAGAATTCTATTAAAAAGCAATTTCTTGTGTAATTATGTAATATCATTCTTTCTTTATTTTTTAATAAGTGATAGGTTCTACACAAGAACAAGAAACAAAAACAAATTATATATCGAGAACGATCCTGATCTTTCTAAATATCGTTGACGAATATTCTTATTTTATTACATTTCAGAAATAAAAAATGAAAAATGTGTTTAAAATCTTTCTACACGTCTTTCATGAACAATCTAATTAGTGAAAAGATCAGAATCGTAACAAATTTATACAATGATATAATAATCAGTATGATAAAATGCGATGACTGATGTTACCACAAGGACTAAGGAAAAAGGATGAGAAATGCATACAGTTTAAAGTGATAGTTTGTGAATGTATGCATTTATACACGTATATATACGTATACATATACATATACTCGATAGATTAGCTTAGTTTTGACCTTACTCACAGTAATCCACAAGTTAGTAATAAATACGAAAGAGATAAAATATGTATACATATATGATTTATATATATATATATATATATACGTGTATACAAGATTCATGTATGATGTGTATGTATGTGTATTCGTGTATGTGTATGTATGTGTATTTATGTATATGTCAATTAATCAAATTTTAACTATGTAATACTAAAATATTAGGCAGTGGGCGAGTGTTTCGCTAGCAACGTACGGGCAGGGCCTGGCTATTTGCGCTCGCTCCAGCTACTGCCTCCGCCACTCTGTCGCTACAGGCGCAGGGCGCAGGGCGCGCTAAGAGAGGCTCTGGCATATCTGCTATCACATGCCACCGCCTCAACGGACCAACGTTGTTGGTTGTCTGATTAGCTTGAGCGTGCCAGCGCAGGGGACTCTATTCTGGCAACAACGACCTGGCCAGCCAGCCCGGATGGCGTACAGCGCAGCGCAGTAGGACTGATATCCAGTATGTAGGTAGGTAGGTAAAGTAGTAGTAGTAGTAGTAGTAGAAGTAGTAGTAGTAGTAGATGCCGATTTGGCCCGGACTTGGCCCTTCACACGCGATTGACGGACGGACGGACGGACGGATAGAGGCACGGCGTCGCGGCCAGCGCAGACAATGCAAACCAGTGCACCACCGAACAAAGAGCGGCGGCGGGCACCCCCGACATGCTTTGCATTACCCAGCGTGGGCCTGCGCGCAATGTGCCTCTGCAATACAAACAAAGATCCAACCGCGTTAGCTGTATAGGTACTTCCAACCATCCTCCTATTTCAATATGCTTTTTTTGCTTTCTTTTGCCCTATTCCTTTCCTACATTCTCTTGCTGACTTTAAACTTACAGCGCGTTAAAATTGTAATGTCCCGTTTTATAGAAAGTAATCTAAAACTTGTATGGTGCAATCGATAACGTTGTAAATAATGTACTCAACAAATGAAATATAAATTAAATTAAGCCAAGATTAGTTCTTATATAATAAAACTTGGACAGAAATGTTTGGTTTCTGTTATTTATATACATGTTATACATATATGAAACTTGATGTCATTATAAGATTATTAACTTATGTCATATACTCCAACTTCATATGGCACAAAATTATACTTTTAAGATCCTCACGATTTAAAAAATGTTTGTATGTAAACTATTTGTATCTTTCAGCTTTTAACGGAACATTACATTGCAGTCAAGATTTGTTAAATTTTCGGTTAGAATAGAGCATTGTAAAAAAGAGAAAAAAAATTTGATAATTTTCGGGGAAAAATTAATACCGTGAATATTAACCAGTTTGTTTTCCGTGTTGCAGGAAAAATTGACTCATAATACACGACATCGTTGCGTTGAATAATCGAAAAATTCGAATGACTCACCAAGACCACGTGCAGCAACGTCTGTAGCAACAAGGATTGGTGCTTTTCCTGATCTGAAATCTACAAATCAGATATGATTATATATCTGCACGCTCATTAAATTTTGTATAACTAAAAAAAAATTCTCAGTAAAAAATATTTAATTTTTGTAATACCTTGTAAAACCCAATCTCGTTCTTGCTGCGTCTTGTCGCCGTGAATACAAACCGCTGGCCAGCCATCGCGTTTCATTTTTCTCGTAATTTCATCCACTCTACGTTTTGTTTCGATAAATACTATAGTTTTATTCTCACTTTCTGCCATTATCTCCTTCAATAGAGTACTTAATCTATAAAAATGTGACGTGATAGCTTTTTCTTTAGCAGTAATAGTCCTAATTCGGTAGTTAACTGCTAATTATTGCTAAAAACGGCTAGTAATAACTAAGCAAGCCAGAACCACTCGAAACTCTTATACTCACTTATTCTCTTTTTCATAATCCTGACATACATCAATTATTTGCAATATATTATGATTTGCTGAAAGTTGTAATGAACCAACATTGATTTGAGCATAATCTTTAAGAAAATCTTCGGCTAAATTTTTTACTTCTTTAGGCCACGTAGCTGACCACATTAATGTCTGCCTGTCTGGTCTAATTTGTTCTATGATTTTTCTGATTTGTGGCTCAAATCCCATATCCAACATTCTGTCAGCTTCGTCTAATACCAAATATGTACATCTTTTCAGATTTGTCTTGCCGGACTCAAGAAAATCCAGTAATCTACCAGGTGTAGCTATGACTATTTCTACACCTCCGTCCAGATCTCTGGCTTGAGCACCTTTCGGTGCTCCACCGTATAGGCAAGTGTTCCTAATTCCCGATGAATGTCCAAAATCATCAGCGACTTGTTGAATCTGTTGGGCAAGCTCTCGTGTAGGCGCCAATACTAAAGCAATAGGTCCATCTTTACGACTTAATTTCGGTTGGCTGTTGATGTGAACTATCGCAGGCAGTATATAAGATAATGTTTTCCCAGATCCTGTAGATGCAATGCCTACCATGTCCCGTCCGCTTAGTGCGATCGGCCATCCTTGTGCTTGGATCGATGTAGGTTCACTAAAACCTTGTCTTCTACAAGACAAAACAAACAGTTCAGAATTGTGATTATAAAATTATAAAATTAATAAATAGAGGTGGCTTAAAATTATGAGATTATAAGATGGATAAATAGAGATAGTTTAGAATTGTAATTAGAAATTATTAGTTAAATGGAGATACTTAAAATTTTGATCATAAATTATAAGATGAATAAATGGAAATAGGTTATAAAAAGGGAGCTCCAAAGCGACCCTCACCAATTTTAATAAAACTTGTCAGGATTGTAGAGTGTGTTCTCCTAAATAAAAATCATCCCCCAATTGGGCGTAAACGGTCTACCATTTCCAAGATATTTCAATATTAAAATTGATGCATTTGAACAGCATTTCCTTTAGTGTTTATTAGAATGTTATACTCGAATATTTGTAGCGTAGTGGATATGATAACAATTTCTCTATGTAGCACAGAAATTTGCAACAATATCGCTGCAAAATCTTTGCAATGTTGCAACAGTGTTATTGCAACTTTTGTACAATATTGCAGAGATTTTGCAGTGATATTGCTGTAAATTCTATGCTGTGTGAGATTATCATATTCATTACCCTGCCAAGGTTTATTGAAATCTGTGAGCGTCACTCTGGAGTCTCCTCTTATTATAGAATCATGATTCTAAATTATAGTATAGATAAATGGAGATAACTTAGACTTATTAACACAAATTACAAGATTTCAAAACTTATCTTTCATAACATTCATTACTTACTTGATCTCTCTTAGAACATAATCTGGGAAACCCGCCTCGTCGAAGTCAAAAACAGGATTCGGAATGTTTTTGCCTCTAAGAGTGATTTCCTTCTCGGCTCTGTATTGTTCCACGATCCGGGGATCCCGATTTTGCACTGCGTTGTGAGGAACATAGAAATCCTTCTTGAAGGGCTCCAGTCGGTTGAGATCCCATCGTGGTTTCCTTAAATTCGCGCCTGGTTGTCCACGACTGTTGCGACTACTAGAGGGTCTGTCTCGTCCACCGCTGCCACCCCAGCTCCTCCTGTCACGTGGAGACCTACTCCGCGAACGAGTGCGTGATCTGCGTCGTCTGTCCCTTTCACGACTGCGACTGAAATAAGTTGCATGTATGATTAGATATTAAAGTTCCAATTCGTGTCATTTAGAGAAAGCATAGTACAATATAAAATATATATTTTATATAAATACATATATAAAACATGGAAAGGCCTCAATTACACACATCGCATGTTGCACACATGCACACTAATTTAAAAATAAAATATTGTCATTGATAAAGTAATGAAAAATTACTAGGCATCAGCTGATATGAATAGTGTGTGCAATCGAGATTGTAGGCAAACGGGATCCTCCTTAAAAAATATATTTTTTTATACAAAGTGAGAGAAATTTATTTGATCAAAGAGTCAAGACATTTATTTGTAACTCATATGTATAGATTATATATATCAAACATAATCATTATACAGAACGTTTGTATTACATGAGAAATTACAAAAATATAAAAAAAAATTTGATTTTTGTTGGTAGAAAGATAAGCTTTTGATGCCGCAAAAAGTTTCCATCGACGGATATAATAGTGCTCCCAACAATCCCTTCATTCCACTTCACGTATACAAATGCCGTACTATCGGTGTTACTTACCTCCTATAGCGACCCATATTTACACTTTTCGCGTAAACGACTTCGTTTGTTTATTGTTAAATAATGTCACTCGAGAACAAACGGCCCGCGGTAACTCACATACGGAACGTCAGACAACGCGACTCCAAACCGAATCCGAGGCTGAGTGACGCATAGAGAAAAAAAAAGTGGCGCCATTAAAGTAGCAATGATATAGACGCGCCGGTCCACATTAAAACTTTATGTTTATGCGATTTGATAAAAACAAGCCGAGAAAAATTCTCTACAGAGCTATTTCTATAGCGATTATGTTTGTTCGAAAAATTGTTTTTCTCAATCATCTTCACACCATTTACCTACAGTTGGATACTTACGTACTCGATTTCTAGCTGCATGTCACAAAGAAACTACATCTGTTCGAAGTGCACTCGGTTATTTTTTCTTGAAATCCTCGTTGAACCACTCGATAGATTTTGTTTATTTTTATACATCTAAATGAGAATCACATAGCGATTTCCATTTTTTTTAAATAGTTGCAATGTCCATTGTACTCAGTATCTTTACATTTTCTTTTTTCAATAGCCGAATATAGTCATTCATCTTGTTCTAAGTGTAAAGATTTCGAGGGATTTCAAATAACATGAATAAACCTCTTTTGACTATGTCTACTTCTGCTGTGTGGAAAGTGTTGCCGTGTTTTATGTACGGAACCATAGACTAGTTTCAAGATTGCCTTGAAATAAGAATAATCTATAAGTACTGGCCATAAAGATGTAATGTTTTTACATGATGATGACATCAAACAAGATAGTGGAATGTTATTATCATAATGCCAGTATTTCTTTTCACAGCTTTTTTTGCTTTTAAGTTTCGATCAGCCAGAGGAAGCTTAAAATTCTATGACGTAGGATGCTTGCAAACCTTTTTAATGAGTTGTTCCTCTTCTGTAATTTTTTTACTTCATCAATCATTACGGAACTCTCGGAATTCTTTGAGTGGTTTCCATCATATAATTTCTGTATTATCCATCAAACCCTTACATATTTTTTTCTATTTTCTACACATAATATTAGCGTTACATTATTTACAAAATAAAGAAATATTAGTAATACTCATCACATTCTGGATAAAAAAAATTTTTGTCAATATAAATTCTATTATATCCTTCTATACAAAGATGATAATATATCGTTTTGGGAACAAATTGTCTCGTACACGCTATATATAAGTATAGAATTTTAATAGTTTCCTACAAAAAATATACAATATAACATAATAAACATCAATAATGACATAATAAAAATATTTTTTATATCTTTATTAATATTATTATTTATTTAAATATACTTATCTCGTTTGTATTTTCTGTCAAAAATTGATCAGCCATTATATTTCAAATACTTATTCACAATTAAAAATTATACGGTTATAATCTTGTGTCAATAAATTACGAAAATTAATGAAATAAAACGCCAGCTTTCATTAGATGCGTGAAATAAAAAAAGACTAATTACATTACATGCAAGCGTCAAGCAGCAACTAATCAGCTGGACGATACGGGGGAATGGTGTAAAAATATTTTTTACGCCACTGTAAAAATCGCCTTATTAAAAGACAAAAAAGTGTGACAAAAGTGTGATTAACGCTGCAAATACTTCATTGACCAATTAGAAGAAAAAATTTTTCGAATTGACCATCAAGGAATGCTTCAAAGCATTTGCAGCGTGAAATGAATCATTCCCTAAAATCTTGTGTCTGTAAAAATTGACCAATCATTTTCGAGTATTCTCTTTTTACCATCAAATGAGAGGGAAATACTCGATTGTGACTAGTCAATTTTTCCACTTCGACTCAACTGTACTCTTGGTGGAAATTTAGACTGGCTTTCTATGGAGCGGAAATTTATAGCGAAATGGAATAGCGCGACCAATCACAACTCTACAGTCATTACTCTGCTTTCTTTCCTGCGATTGTAATTATTCTTGCTATTCCACTATAAATTTTCGTTCATAAGATGCCGGTCTTAAGCTCGATGTTCACGATGCTAGAAATCGGTCCAAGATTTCAAATGAAGAAAAAATTGACCAATCGCAATAATCATATGATCAAATTGTTTTAAATGTGATTTGTTAATTTTTTCTTTGTCCGAGATCTCAGACCAGACAGATCATGAACATCGAGCTTAAGGCCGGCGTCCCATGAACGAAAATTTATAGCGGAACAGCAAGACCAATTACAATCGCAGGAAAGAAAGCAGAGTAATGACTGCAGAGTTGTGATCGGTCGCGCTGTTCCGTTCCGCTGTAAATTTCCGCTCCATGGGATGCCAGCCTAAATTTCCAAGAGTACAGTCGAAGTGGGAAAATTGACTAATCACAGTCGAGTATTTCCCTCTCATTTGACGATAAAAAGGGAATATTCGAAAATGTTTGGTCAATTTTTACAGATTACGGAATACGGTTACAGTTAATATAAATGTTCCCGATTCTGGGGCACTATTCTTGAACAAATATCGCATACGAAAATAATAATTCCATGTACAATTCGACCGATTACAATCGAGAAATTGTAATTTTCGTATGCGAAAATGATTTATATGCTCAAGAATAGGGCCCCTGAATTTGATTCCGACTTTAGTGCAAAAAGTGCAAATAATGTAAATAGACCTCTTGGCGAATGATTAATCATTGCCTTACGACATGCACCAATCGAGATCGACCGTCCAAATGATATACATTTACCGACCGAGTCGAGCGACTGTATTAGTGAACAACGGTAACGCAGGTATGCGCCTGCGCATATGGAAGATGCGCATGAGCTTCAGAAATATATCGGCGGCGCATGCACGCATACACGGTCATGGGTCATGGGCATGATGGATGGGCACCCCCACAGATATCGTAGAGCTGCGAACGAGGAAGGGATTCTCCGCTAACCAGTGAACCATTTTTCTGTCGTCAAACGGATCAAGCTTTTTGTGAGACTTGGATCGATCACAAAAAGCGGGATTCGCTTTTCGCATAGGAATTGGCCTGACGAGGAGCCGGCACATCATTTTTTCCACGAAGCTACGTCTCCCCGAAAATCGTAAGTGCGAAGGACGCGAGTTTGTTCCCCCGGTGACTTTGGGCCCGCCGAGATCGAATCGTCGCGGTGTAGCGGACGATAACGTATATATGCATATGTACGCATACATACGCGTGGCAACCGGTCGGCGTCGGCGGCGGCTGTTTTTCTGAAAATCTTGCCATCGTCAACGCCACCGAGAGTTGCGAGACAACGCCGCGTTCACGTTCTACATGCATACCACGCGCGACGACACCCCGTCCCCGGCGTGTCCCACGCATATTTCCGTTACGGTCAATCGATGAGTTTTATAACAATCATGGCGGCCATGCCGGTCTCCTTCGCGGTCTCGAAACATCGTTGACCGCATCGATAAGACGTGATTCCGACACGTTTTACACGCGCACGTCGCATGCCGACTCTTTCATTTGCCAGGATAACCGACCGCGAATTAATGACGATGTATTAATTGTCGCATCATGGCGACCGGAAATCCAGAGTAAATCCGGAGTAATCATCGCGATTTCGATATTTATAGCGAGATAGAAGAGGACGAAATCGTAAAGGGCGCACGAGGACGCTAATTGACTCCTACATGCATCGTCGTTGTTCGCTAAGATGAATACAGATGTAAGGACACGAGATATGTTTTGTTTTAAAACTCCTAAATGTTATTTTTGTGTTGCCTGTTTCTGTCAATAACTCTTCATTTTTTTCTCTCTACTTCTAAGAATTAGAGAAATATATAAAGTCAGTTAAATCAAGATTCAAATTAATCCATTGGTAGAAACAGACATTATGTATGTCTTTCAACAAGCGACACAAATGACAGTGTGACACAATGGATCATTATATTCTTGTTGTTTGCTAATGTTAAACAAAGATGACATGATCACTGTGTCACACTGTGTTGCTTGTTGGAAAGCATACTTGCTAGGTAAATAGAATGATGAGAGGGGGAATGTTATTAAATTCTATTTTTTACATCGTGACTTGAGCCTTACGTATCATCAGTTACTTTGACTTTGGAGAAAGGTTACAATTTCATAACATGTGATTTTCAGAACACAACAATGGAGGAAATGCATCAACCACCGCAGGTCGGGCCTACTAACATGATGCCTGGTGTGGGTGGCGTTCCTAATCATTCTAATAATGTCAATCGTCGTAATAGAGTTCGTGTAACATTACATGCCATGATGTTAGAGAAACTTCCATTACACGAGGCGGCACGTTTGGAAATGAAGTCGTTACCCAGCAAAACACCTGTCTCTGTTCTTCAGGAATTGCTTTCCCGTAGAGGCACAATACCTAAGTATGAACTCGTCCAAATCGAGGGAGCTATTCACGAGCCTACGTTTCGATATAGAGTCACTGTTACCGACGTCGTTGGTTTGTATAAATTCATTGTGCATGTATTGTCATGCATAACAATGTACTGTTGATTGATAAGTACATAACTATTCAGAAACAGACCCAATTGTTTCAGCAATGGGGACCGGCAGGTCCAAGAAAGAAGCTAAACATGCTGCTGCAAAAGCTGTATTGGATAAATTAATTGGAGTGAACACCGATGGTGTAGAATCGCCAATTCCAAATAGTTTACCCGAGTAAGCATGAATTGCGCTTAATATCATATTTATCTTTCCTGCAATCTGAATCTTTTTTGAGATTGGTGAAATTTCCTCTGAAATAAAGGAAAGCAAAATCTAGTTCCCTTATTGCTAAATTATATATTTTTATTCTCCTTGTTTAAATTTTGAGTTTTGTTTTAAGTAAAGATTTTCAGTAAAAATTTTACAATTTGAGTTAAAATACACAAACACACTCAGTATAAATAAAAATATGATTACAGGAGAATTATAATAAAATTGTAAGAGTATATGCAGGATAAAATAATTTTATGTATATTTTTATGTAGCTCACAAAATTTACAAGAACTGCAGACATATGGAGAGGAAAAAATAGTAAACAATCCAATTGGAGCCTTACAAGAAATGTGTATGTCGCGCCACTGGCCACCTCCAAAATATTCGATGGAGGGTGAAGAGGGCTTACCTCATGAGCGACAATTTACTATTGTTTGTTCAATCCTAAAATATCGCGAAGTTGGTCAAGGCAAAAGTAAAAAAGTCGCTAAGAGACATGCCGCTCATAAAATGTGGCAAGCTTTACACGAAATGAATAACCAAGCTCCCAGCGTAGATGAAGATGAGGTAAGAATGTTTTCGTTTTTGTTAATTGTATCAAATAATAAAAATTATCTATTCTTATATATGGCTGCAAGAATAGATAATTTAATCTATTATTAGTCCCTATTCATTACTATTTTAATATTTGAATATTTCAATCTCTCTTGCATTCTATCTTACTCCATTGAATAAAATTATTTTAAAAATATCTTTCATTGCCCTTTAAAATCTAGAAAAATTTTAAATAAATGAAAAAAAAAAGAGAAAACAGCTAAGACATAATTAGAAGGATAAAACTTCTGCAAACTTCTGCTGGCTGTCAGACATGATCACAAGGGTTAAGAAGTGTGAATGATCAATGATTTATTTTAAATTGGATGTGTTTGTATGCGTATGTGCATATGTGCGTATATGTGCATATGATGAGTGTGTGTATTTAGAGAAGTGGAAGTGATTTTGGTTTTAATGCCACTTTATAGGTCTGTTCTTTGTAGCTGAATATACTCTTACTTAAAATGAAATAGATATATATTTGAAATTTAATAAAAATGAAATACACTGAAACTTTGTAATAGCGTGCGGTTTGGGAATGTGAACGCTATAACGAGATTGCCCCTACTTAAAAATAATGAAGTGGTTATTGCTATTTCCCACTCAAGCTATTCTTATCGCAGAAGGGATTTTTCGCGCTACTTCATGGTTCGCTATTACGAGATTCTCGTGTTGAAAGTTTTAATGCAAACCAGTTCAGTGACAAAGAACAAGCCTTATGTAATAAAAGCTATCTTTCCGATCTGTTTAAATCTATAACGGACCGTTGTTTGGACAATTTCGCATTTCAATGTAACTTTTGTATAGCTTTGTGTATTTTATTTTTTGAGAGTATAATTACGCTTGGATCATATCCACTTCATTTAAGTTTTTATAAATGTGAAGTAGCTGTTAAAGCTTTTACAACGTAGGTGCTTACAAGAAATTTTACATGTATATTAATTGTCCATTATAGATTGTGCAAAGAAACGCAAATGTGAACGCCCGTTATGCCGATCTGAAAGGTAGCAAAATTTCAACACTGACAACAATACATAGTATCCAAGTTTCGAAATTTCACAAGAGTCTCAAGTCGTCCACAGGTGTTAAGCTTTTTCAACTACAGGTTTGTATCCAAATGTCGAAGAATAGAAGAATGTATATTGTTGTTCTCTTGTTTATTATCAAGCCAGAAAGAAATTATTTGTTTATTCCTATGATATCGACTTAAATTGCAATCGATTGCGTGTAAGTTATTCTAATTGCAGAACTTTATTGCAGAACACTTGTTTCAACGATGGGGATGTAAATTTGGTACAATTTTTACAAGAAATTGCGTCAGAGCAGCAGTTTGAAGTAACTTATGTTGATATTGAAGAGAAATCTATCAGTGGTAAGTTTATCAATGGTATATAATATGAAAACGACTTTATTTATATATAAATTACTTTATAAATACATCCATAAATTACTTTATGGCTTTATGAGGTTTTAGAAATAACTGCACAGAAAAAATAAAAGTACATATTTTTTTTTATTGTATTATTTATTATCCAGTAAGTACAATATCAACAGACACATCATTCTCATTAACAGGAACGTCTTCTTGTATTTGTTCTTTAAATCCTACCGCAATCAAATATGGCTTTATGTCTTTTTGAAAACATCTTTTTAAGTATTTATCATAATAACCCATTCCATGTCCCAAACGTTTTCCTAATCAGTAATAAACACAATACAGTTGCATGCAGGATTACAAAATGATGTTATATTTATTGAGTAAAACTCACCATTCACCGTGAAAGCAACACCTGGTAAAATTACTAAATCTAATCCACCTGTAATAAAGAATTAATATTGTTAAATAAGTAATATCATTAAAATTAGTAAACAATGAATTTTACAAAATTTATCAGAAAATGTATTTTTTTATTATTATTTGGTTTATCATAGAATTTACCTGTTTCTAATGCGTTTTCTTGACTTTCAGTAATGCTTGGTTGTTTAATGTTCCATTTTGTTAGTGGCAATGTTTCATAATCCTCCATCGACTTTAGTTTTACCATTTCCATAGTTTTTCCATGATATTGCGGTATAAATACTTCTTTTTCCATATCAAATATATGTTTCAAGATGGGCAAAGTGTCGATTTCATCTTTAATACTCAAATACAAAGAAATTCTCTTGCTATTTTGATATTGTTTTAACTGGCATAGCTGCAAATAATAATATTGTAAATATATGGCGCAAAAATCATTGCACGTGCTCAGAACATAACCTCTTCAATGAGCCAAGAGCCTCTAGTTCTTGGAGATTATCGATGTATTTATTTTTCTCAGATTCACCTTTTTAAACACATTTACAGATTGCTTCTTTCTTTCTTCTAGACTAATATTTTTAAGAATATTCTTAATTTCTTGTCTCAAAGCTTTCTTAGTTGATGTTAAAGCTGCCATATTGTAGATTATTTGTTCTCTTATTGATCACTTCTGCTTGTACTATTGTAACATTTTTTTTTTTTTTTTTAAGTATATCTGTGTTCAACTTTA